>JAABUK010001590.1_pt1 | contig 42749 bp, 47 predicted proteins | sample 5559141 | NCBI WGS metagenome assembly JAABUK01 (sample SAMN10711869, study PRJNA513367) | rock metagenome | isolation source: Antarctica rocks | place: Antarctica: Victoria Land, Pudding Butte nord | collected 2016-01-03 | reverse complement strand
GAGCCAGTGGCACACCCTCCAGCTGACACCTTGTTTGACCAAGATCTCCTTAGCTTGTCAAACTCTGGCTCCTATACAAGTCATGCTTCTGGACTTCATACTTCAGCTGGGAGCTTGAAGTCTGACGGAGGTGCTGGCCAACACCGCCCATCCTCTCTGTCTCATGTTCCATCTGTCACCCTATCTGGTACAGAAGATGCTCAGTCCCTCATGCTTGTTGCTGGCAACAGCAGCAGTCCAGCACCAAAGCATGAACTGAGTCCCTTTGCTGGTCAGAGCCCATTCCCCAGCAGCAGCACAGACTCACTGGCCAGTCTGAGCCATAGTGTGAAGAATGCCCAGCCAACCCCAGCCCTCTCAAGAAACAGCAGCAGCATGTCTGAGCGCTCCAACTACGACATTGACAGCAGCGCTTTTGAGCACATCACCCGTTCGTCGCTCAGCAGCCCTGCCTCAACCCAGTCCCAGGCAGTTTTCAGCTCTCAAGGAAGCAGCCCCATGGTTCGCCTCTGCTTGCACCCGGACACCACAGCATCCAACAGGCTTGTCTATGCTGCTCTGGAGTTTCAAGACACCAACCCATCGCAGACTCAGGCTTCTGCATACTCAGCAGATGCTGGAGACACAGATGATGACATGGGCGTGGATGTAGAGCCGTTTGAGCCAGCAACTGATGACGTCAGTGCTATGGTGGAGGAGGCTCCTATGGATGTAGGGGACGCTGACACTCCTCATGACACTAGCAAGCAGCCCTTGACCCTGCTGCTGCTGGGCAAGACTGGCAATGGCAAGTCTGCCACAGGCAACACTATCCTGGGTACGTTGCTCCCGTATGCTCCATCATTCAATCTGGGCACAATACACATTTTGCTCTGTGCATCTGTTATACACTCACCATCTGTGCTCACAAAGTAATGCTGAAGCTTCAGTGGCTTGCGCACAAGCCTCCCAGGGTCAACCTGCTTTCCACTGTCAAATGTCACCTTCTGTTTCCATTGTCGATGTCACCTTTGTGGCTTTGCAGGGCGCCGTGCTTTCCAGGCCAAGTGCAGCGCAAGGTCTGTGACTACCCACAGCCAGGCTGAAAGCACCGTCTTCAACGACCGCCTCATCACTGTCATTGACACTCCAGGTATAGCAGATTTGGACACCGACTTCCTTCTGTTGACAGGACTGGACTTCGCCTCTGAATGTGTCGTGAGAGTACTTGGCATGGCAGTAAAGTAGAGCAACTCCTGAGAACAAGCTGTAGCTAGGACAGCTTGTTCTCAGGAGTTGCTCAACTTTACTGCCATGCCAAGCAACATGTTATCATGCCCAGGTGGGCACGCCCAGGCGGGAATCTCTGTGCTTCAATTTTTTGACGCGCACCAGTCAGCTGGACAACAGCAAAACGGGCATTGCACCAGACACCCTAGCCTGGCACATTCTGTTGCAGCAGGGTTTAGGCTGCCTGCGGCAGTACATCTGGCCCACAGCCCAATCTGACAAGGTTGTGAGCTTGCAGGGCTGTTTGACACGGCTGCCAGTCAGAGCGAGGTGTGCAATGAGCTGACCAGGGCTATGGTCATGTCACAACACGGCATCCACGCAATCTTGCTGGTGCTCACCACCAGTGCACGCTTCACAGCAGAAGAAGTCGCCTGCCTGAACTACCTGCGCAGTGCCTATGGTGGGCAGCTGCTGCGCCACTGCATTCTGGTGTTCACTCATGGGGACAGCTTGGAGGAGGAGCAGACTCCACTGGAGGAGTTCTTGAGGAACTGCCCAGAGTCTCTGCAGGTGCGCAGCGTTGTGACCCAACCCAGCAGTTTGTCACACAGACCCTTGTGCGCACGTAGAGCTTGTGGCTCATTGTGGTTGACAATGGTGCAGCTTGCTGCTGTACTGTGGCGTGTTTCTGTCGTTTGACTTCCTTGGTGTCTATGCATGGGTCACTGCTGCTGCCTGTGCAGTAGCACACAAATGGCAGCGACTGAACATGTACCGTTTGGCACACACCAAAGTGCAAGAGCGGGCACAGCATCCTTTTTTGCACACTGCCCAGCTGGCCAATATGCCCATCACGCATTCCCATGCATGTGCATTGTCACATGCGTTGCACAGATTGCATGTCCCCATGGTTTGAGACAGCTCTCCAGACTTCATCCTGTGTGTCCCTTTCGTTATACCATCCTCAGTTTGAGGCAGCTATCCAGGTACATGCTGTGACCATGTGTAGGTGGTGCTTGATGAGGTGGCAGGGCGCCAGGTGGCAGTCAACAACAGGGCTGGCCGCAGCAATGGTCAGGTGGAGGTCCTGCTGGGCCATGTGGACGCCCTGCTGGCCGGCAATGGCAACACCCTCTTCACTCCATCTGATGAGCCTGCACCTGTCAGCCAGCCTGCAAGGTGAACATCATGCAGCCTGCACTGTATGCATTTGCCAAACTGTGAGTTGACATACATGGTCATGGGCAGAATACTGTTTGTGCTGCACACAATGTAAAATGTACAGTGTGATGTGATGGCATGGGATGGGGTGGGATGTGGAGTGGAGAGCCATCAGATGGCTCTGCTGCCCAGCAAGATGTCCAGTGTCTAGAGACAGGCTGTTTGTAATGCAAATGGCTCAAAGACAGCATGTTTCCTGTGTTATGCAGTGAGGCAGAGGAGGAAGGGGAGCTGGAGCAGCTGAGGAGACAGTTTGACCACTCTGAAGCAGCTCGGCATGCCCTGGAGAAGCGTGTCAAGGAGGCGGGCTCCATGCAGCAGCGCCTCATCATGGCTTGCACTGTCGGGTCAGTCCTTGTCCGCCTGCACACAAGCATTGCCCTTGTCTCTTGCCCCACTGTCAAATGTTCTGGAGGGAACTGACTTGCGTCGCACGTACCTGATGCCTGCTGGCTAAGTACACGTTTTATTTACTGTTATTGGTATTATTACTGTCAAATGCAATTTGGCGAAATTCCTGACGTGTCAACTCTGAGTCATGTTGGCATGCAGCAAGACGACAGGCAGGACATTCTGTATGGTTCATTGCATTCAACATATCAACCTCGCTGTTGTGTCTAGCATGACAGCAGCACAGGCACGCACTGTTCGACAAACATCATCACCATAGGTAGCTTTGCGCGATGTGCACCTTCAGTTAGATGACTGCCTTTTGTAATAGCATGCTGCCTAATCTTGGAGCTGTTTCTGCATTTTGCCCAACCTAGGGGCTGTTTCTGCATTCAGGGGCCTGCTGGGTTGGAAGCTGCTGAGCATGACAGGTGGTGGATCAGGAGGCGGCAGCTGCAGCTACCCTGTGGCGCCTCCTGCAAATTACCAGGCTAACCTTCCTGGCCAGATTACTTGGGCCTTTGAGCCGGCAGCACTTGGCTTGACTGCATGTGCATGTGGACCCCATGACGGCATCATGGCTTGGGACAGCCTCATTGCGAGCTCGGACCACCTACACTAGCGTGGCATGTGCAAGTCCCAGTCATGCAAACATGGTGTACAGCTAGCGCTATCAGGACAACTTTGTAGTGACAAAATCTCCTTTGCAATGTCTGCCAATGTCAGTCTGGCGCTGAAATGTGTATTGCTCAATGTATTGCATATTGTTTAGGCAAGGTGCTGTTAATGCCATGTTTAGGATGTATCTTAATGCAAGGCAAGGATCAGTGTATCAGTAGTCTAGGGATTTCAAACTGTGTATGTTTCCCTGCATGTTCAGCTAGATTTGATCAGGTCAAGTTTATACAACTTCATGTATCATACAGGGACAATGGGTCCTATCATGTTCTTTCCTAGCTGTTTGCTGAGGCACATGCAGAAACGTAGTCCAATACCGGGCCAAGGTGATGTACATTAGTGGAGCAACAGAATTGTAAAGAAACAAGACAACACTCAGGACAATGGTCCGTGCACTGACACAGCATCACATCGTTCGTTTTGACCACTACTGCTTGTACTCTTTCGATCCATCAACAAACAAGAAATGTACAGCTGGTAATTTTTCGATCCATAAAAAAGCACGTCTAAGGATGCGCGGCCAGCAGATCAGCAAGTGTGTTGCCAGCCAAAAGCTCAGCCTCCTGCAACTGCACTCCTGTCTGACCCTGACCAGGTGTTTGCAGCTTCTTCCTCTGATGCGCCAAGATAGACTTCTCAATGGTGCCTTCGGTCAACAGGCGAATGATGCGTGTTGGCTTTGTCTGACCTGTATCAGAAGAAGAGGTTGTTGCTCACATTTCAGGGGAAGGTCTCAACAGCCACAAGCTGTCTAGGATCACAAAGGAGGTCTCGAGGAGCAACATGTTGTGCTGATACACACATTGCTTCTACTATGTAAGCAGTGTGCATAATTACTGATGCATACCAGTCTCACCTGCAAACCTCACCTAATCTGTGTACACATGCCGATACACTTAATGCATTAACTTGCAAAGCTCACCTCATCTGCACACATGCACCTACTGTGCTTACAAACGCATCACCTACTGTGCTTGCATACACCTGCTTGCAGAGCTTACCTAATCTGTACACACGCGCTGCAGCCTGTGCTTCCAGCCCCGGGTTCAAATTAGGCTCCAGCAGGAACACATGACTGGCAACAGTGAGTGTGAGACCAGCAGCACCTCCGCCAGTGGACATGACCACTGTCAGGACAGTGCACTCAGGCTCCTTCATGAACCTGTGTAGTGCTGCCACTCGCGAGTCAGCTTGGGCGCCAGCTATGGAGGTGTAGCAGATGTTGTTGTCCTTGAGTGCCTCTTCCACCAGGCGCAGCAGGCGGCTCCAAGAGCTGAAGACCACTGCCTTGGCTGTGGGGTCGGCTTGCTTCATGGCTGCAAGCTCCAACAGTAAAGCAGACACCTGAATAATAATAATAGCAACAATAATAGCAATAACAATAATAGTAATAACCATGAGGATGATAATATTATTAACAATGATGATAATAAATAATAATAATGACTGATAATAATAATAATCATGATAATGATAATGACACATTTGCTTTGCAGCTCATGATGAGCTAGGTATGCACAGACACCTGAATGACATGTTTCAACGTGAACGTCAACACCTGAATGACAGCTTGACAATGTTCTGTGCATACACATATCTTTGTGTAAGTTGTGTTTACCTGCCTTTGCTGTCAGAAGCATGTCAACAGAGTTTTCAAAATGTGAGGCAGATCTGCTGATGTTACCACAAAACCTTGGTGTTGATGAACGCATACCTTGGAACCATAATCTCCTTGCATGCTGGCAGCCTGGCGAGCCTCTTCAGCCTCCTCCTCTGACACAGCATCATACAAATCCTTGGACTGCAGGGGGGCCCGGCACAGAGGGCAGGGCACTTCGCCTGATGCCCCGCCCTCCACGAGCTCATGTATGCATGCACTGCAAGCCATACAGTCCGTCATACACATCGGCTTATATGCTGCAGCATGTGTAACATGCATTGCTGGTTGTTACTCCACACTATTGACGTTGTCAGGACAAGGATGAGATACGGTATCCCAGTCAGTGTGACGGTGCACCTGAACCATCCAAGCTACAGCAGTCCAGACCTGACTGTGCACACTATTGCTGAAACACTGATCAGTTGAACAGACGCCTTGGCTCAACAAAGGCATGAGAGCACTGCTCTACTCACGCAGGACCTTGTCGCTTGCTCAAGGAACAGGCATGCACAGGATGAGCTCAACCAGGTGAGTTGCATGCTTCATGCAAATGGAATCTTACCTGCAGAAGTAATGCCCACAAGCAGTCACAGTACGCGCTGCACACTCATCCAGACAGATGGGACACGAGTTGGTGTCCCCCTGTTCCACAATCTCGCCCCCCAAGTGGCTCCCAGCAGGGCCGTTTGGCATGGCCTTGCCCTTGCCCTTCACGTCAGCAGTGACTTCCATCTGTTTATGGTACATGTGCTGTACAGTGCGCCACTTGTTGCCCACTGTTTCATGGCTTGAGGTGACGGCGGAAGCTGCTGCTGATGCTGCTCTGCCGCGGCGGGCCTTCAGATCATCATACGCCTTCAGAATGAGCTTTGCCGCCCTGCATGCAGCAAGAGATGTGCTTGCATGACACAAGTGTGGTGACACAGGATCATGTGCCCCGCAAGCAGAGCACACAGAGGTACGCAGGGTAGACAGCACAAGCCTCAGCAGGTTTAGAATCAGGTCTAAAATCAGATTTAGAGTCGGCATGCAGCCCAGCTCAGCCAGAACTGGGTCAAGCAGCCCTGTAAAAAAGAAAAGCCCATTGACCAATCTTTAATGCCTTGCAGGAATGCTCAGGCACCGAGCACTGCAACTCAAGCCTCAGAGCATTTTCGAGGGAGATCTGGAAAAATGCAGCAGGACCTGACCCACTACAGAGCAGCCCCATGGTTAGTATTTAAACAGGGTACATGCAGCAATGCACAGAAAGGTTGGTCCGTCAGTAAGGGCCTCAGAGGGATGCACAGACAGACCTGAGGTGAGCAGCATGGGCTTCAGACAGGTGCACAGCAGCATCAGCTCCCAGCTCCATCTCAGGGGCCATTTGGCGTGCCCGCTTACTAAATCTAGGGGCTTCTTCAGGTTGCAGCCCTAGTTCTGGCACCAGCCCTAGGTCTATCCTCAGCTGCGTGGACTCCGTTTCTAGCACCTATGGCACAGTTTGATATGCTTTAATTTCTTACAGTATATGTTTGATACATATTGGGCGTTATGTAGCCTCTTGAGTGGGTCAATCAGGACTGAAAAGCCTTTTGAGCTTCCTATGTAGTACAGGGGGGGGAGGGGGGGGGTACATAATGGGTCATTGCATGCTCTGCTCAGCCATGAACTTTCAGTACGTTTGCATAGGAAGCATGACAGCACAAACACTACCCTGCAAAATCTGGAATTAATTTGTCAGAGCCAAATGCTGCTGTGTTCACACTAGATGTAGTAACTCACCATTAATCATGGCCAGGTTTGCATGTTTGGAATGTTGCAGTCATGGGCATGATGTACTCTGGGTGTGATGAGGAGGATGTGGTGTTAGTGTGGTGAAAGAGCACGCAAATTAAGATGCCACATGTGTCTGCAACGTCCAGAGGAATACCATAGTTGAGGATCTGCCAGGTTTTGATAGGCACTTCACCTTGTGGTGCAGTCAATCTTTGCATGCAGACGCACAGCATCATGCAGCCATGGTGCGGTGTATATCTAGAGTAATCAAACCCAAGACGTACCTGGCACTCCAATGCAAGGTCTAAGCAATCAAAGTTACCAGCAGTAGTAGCAGCTGCAAGACGTACCTGGCATTCCAGTGCAAGGTCTGAGCAATCAGAGTCACCAGCAGTAGCAGCAGCAGCAGCTGCCACTGTTGTCAGCTCAGCCAGCAAGTCCAAGCCGTCCAAAAAAATCTTCCTCCATGCTCTGCTTCTGCTCCTAGCTTGCTCCTTCTTCTCCCTCACTTCATGACTCACCTCCTCTTCTTGCCCTTGGTAAGGCAATGGTGCGCTTGGCCCTGGTTGATTGGATTCATCTGTGACTGCCTGATTTGGCACGCCTGAACTTGGCCCTGGTTGTTCAGGGCCATTGGCTGCGTCCTGATCTGGCAATGTTGTGTTCGGCCCTGGCTGCTCAGGGTGATTGGCTGCATCCTGATCAGGCAACGTCAGGTCGGGCCCTGGTGGGTGCAGGCTACTAGCAGCAGCTGGATCAGACAAGACAGGTTTTGGCCCTCGCTGATCAAGACCATGTGCAGCATCCTGATCAGGCAATTGAATGCTTGGCCCTGCTTCGTCAGCATCATGTGGGCTAGCGTGATCATGTGACATAGCATTGGTAGAAGCATGTGTGGCTGATGGTCCGCATGGGATTGTCACATCAGTGTCTGCTTGGTGAGCAGCAGAGACTGCCACCGCTGATCCTGGTGGATCGTGGTTTCTGCTGACTGACGCTGCCAGATCATGACCAACAGCTTGGGACAAGCTGCTGGGTCTGTTCTCCTGTGCTGTGCTTTGAGAGACTTCTTGCATTTGGCCAGACTCAGACGCACTGACTCCTCCAGGAGCAGTGCCTGCAGCTGTGCCATCCTGCCTTTCCAGATGCTGCTCATCTGCCCTTTGACGCTTGGCATTGGGCAGCTGTGACGCTTCAAGGTGTTGCTCATCTGCCCTTTGACGCTTAACATTGGGCAGCTGTGACCCTTCAGGGTGCTGCTCATCTGCCCTTTGACGCTTGCCATTGGGCAGCTGTGACCCTTCAGCTCCCTCCCCGACCCCCCCACCATTCCCAATGGTTTTTCGTTCCAACAGGCAAGCAACAGCTGCTGCTGCTAGGCCCTTGCCCTCTGCATTGCCCTTGGCAACAGGTGGGATGGGTAGAGAGCCATCTGATGCACGGGTGTCCAGAAGTTCAGCCATTTCCAACTGAGAGGCAGATTCCACCGCTGCTGAGATCTGTCGCATCACCTCCTTGTACGCATTACCTGCACAGACACCAACAAAGGTCTCTTCCAAACAGACTTCAAGTCCTAGACATAGCAAATTGCCTGCATGAAGCTATACAGAACCCTACGCCCTAACCCCTAAATGCCGTTTTCCAGCATGACATACCTCATCAAATCACAGAGCCGCAAGCTGCGATATTCTGGCAGCAGATTGTGTGAACATGCCAGTGGTATCTCATGCAGCTATGCAGTGACATTTTGCAAGCTGTGTATTCATGCATGCATGCCTGCCCAAGAATCATGCAGTGGTCATGCATCAAAGCATGCTTTCCATGCCGGGGTCGGCTCTCAAACAGTGTCTCTTGGCACAGGACCAAGCACAAACGCAGCTGCAATCACATCCCCCAAAGCGCGATCTAGCTTCCTACGACTCCTATCAAACAGCACGCCTGGGCAGCCCAGTATAATTCTTGGCTTCTCATTAAATTGACACCGAAAGGTGTAGCAGTCTTTGCTTTTTCTTTTGTTTTCCCAAACAGCACAGCAGCCACACTTACTAGGTCTGTGTCCGGCAGGAAGAGCAACGGCTTCTTGCAGCAAGCATGCCGTCACATGGGCTCGTGCAGCCTGGTCATACTCCATGTAGGCCTTGGTAGTGAGGCGTGCCATGATATCCTGCATGCTCAGCCGGTCCTTACCCAGCATGCTGTCTGATGTGCGCACAATCTGGGGGTGGCAACAGCACTGCCGCAGCTCTGTGAACTGGCGCAGCAGCCGCCCAGCTATGCTGCAGCCACAGCAGCATCCTGTCAAGCACTGACGATCTGCAGCTGTTCTGAAGAAGTGACACAGTGCATACACAGGGACTTGTGATTGTCATGCTGAAGCCACAGCAGCAGCCTGTCAAGACTGGGCGGCCCGGTATGATACTTGGCTTCTCATTAGATTGACGCCGAAAGGCGTAGTCTTTTTGTTTGTTTCATTCTGTCAAGGGCCGACAGTTTATAAGTGTTCTGAAGGGGTGACACAGTAGATACATTGGGACATGTGTTTGCAGACACAAAAGCCAATGCCACGTCATGGGGGAGGGCCTTGGCCTTGGCAGGAACGCAAATTTGTGCCGGTCACCGTTGGAGTATGCCATGTACAATAGGTCAATCATGATTAGTCACAATGTGCTTGCAATGCACAGTGTCTGGGCATAACAGCACAAGTGGACAGGCATGACAGTCGGCCAGCAATACTGCAGCAAGACCACATGTGTTTGTGCTAGCTTGTGACCACATGCCGATGCGCCAGCTCATGACATTCTGACGATGGCATGGCCTGAACAAGATGACACCTGCAAGAGACTGTCAAGACACATGACTTGGCACCAGCTGAGCTGCAGAACCCTGTCTGCAGATGCTCAAATTTCCATTTGTCACGTCAACAGCCGCAATTGTGCCATTCAGGCTGGTGAACACATCATCAAGCTTTGGTGCATCACACAGGATATGGGTACACTGACCTAGTTGGGTTGCGGCTGCTGCCAGCCGGGCGGCGTTTCTTCTGGCTGGCTTGGTGCTGCGCCTGAGTGCTGATGACCTGCTTGTGCAGCCTGTCGTAGAAGGAGCGCTCCACGCTGCTCATACTCACCCACCTGTCTGTGTGCTCGCAGGGCGGCAGGGATAGCTGCCCACCTGCCACAGCCACAGCTGTCACTTGCTGGGCAGCACTGACGACAACAGCATCAACCACGATGTGTTTTGCTGAGCAGCACAGACAACAGCATCAGCCACAGCTGTCACTTGAACAGCACAGGCGACAACAGCATCAGCCACAGCTGTCACTTGCTGAACAGCACAGGCGACAACAGCATCAGCCACGGGTGTTGCTTGCTGAGCAAGCACAGATGACAACAGCATCAGTCGCAGCTGTCACTTGCTGAGCACCGCAGACGATAACAGCATCAGCCACAGATGCTGCTTGCTGAGCAGCACAGACAATAACAGCATCAGCCGCATGTGTTTTGCAGAGCAGCAGCAAACGACAACAGCAGGATTTGAATATCGGTCCTGTGCTGACTGGTATTTATGTGGGTCTGCATTTGCACTTTTCTATCTCAGCCACAGGTGTCACTTGCAGATCAGCATCAGACTGATCAGCACAGACAGCAACAGCGTGCCTGACGCTGCACAACATATGTGTTGCACACAGCAAAGTATGATGACTCAGCCCACATGTTGAGCAGGACGTGACCACCCAAGCTAGAGGCAGCTTGACTAAGGACGAGCATGTACGTCACATGCAGTCATGCTGTGTTGTTTGCTCACATGAGCAGTGTGTCAGGCATATAAATATGAATGTAAATATAATTATGCATATAAATATGAACATGAAAATAGCATAAATATAAATATAATTATACATATAAATATAAATATGAATATAGACATATGCACAGGTGATTGGGGGAGACTGACCAACATATTGTTTGGGGAGACTGACCAAAATATTGTTTAGGCAAGGTGCTGTTAATGCCATGTTTAGGATGCATCTTAATGCAAGGCAAGGATCAGTGTATCAGTAGTCTAGGGATTTCAAACTGTGTATGTTTCCCTGCATGTTCAGCTAGATTTGATCAGGTCAAGTTTATACAACTTCATGTATCATACAGGGACAATGGGTCCTATCATGTTCTTTCCTAGCTGTTTGCTGAGGCACATGCAGAAACGTAGTCCAATACCGGGCCAAGGTGATGTACATTAGTGGAGCAACAGAATTGTAAAGAAACAAGACAACACTCAGGACAATGGTCCGTGCACTGACACAGCATCACATCGTTCGTTTTGACCACTACTGCTTGTACTCTTTCGATCCATCAACAAACAAGAAATGTACAGCTGGTAATTTTTCGATCCATAAAAAAGCACGTCTAAGGATGCGCGGCCAGCAGATCAGCAAGTGTGTTGCCAGCCAAAAGCTCAGCCTCCTGCAACTGCACTCCTGTCTGACCCTGACCAGGTGTTTGCAGCTTCTTCCTCTGATGCGCCAAGATAGACTTCTCAATGGTGCCTTCGGTCAACAGGCGAATGATGCGTGTTGGCTTTGTCTGACCTGTATCAGAAGAAGAGGTTGTTGCTCACATTTCAGGGGAAGGTCTCAACAGCCACAAGCTGTCTAGGATCACAAAGGAGGTCTCGAGGAGCAACATGTTGTGCTGATACACACATTGCTTCTACTATGTAAGCAGTGTGCATAATTACTGATGCATACCAGTCTCACCTGCAAACCTCACCTAATCTGTGTACACATGCCGATACACTTAATGCATTAACTTGCAAAGCTCACCTCATCTGCACACATGCACCTACTGTGCTTACAAACGCATCACCTACTGTGCTTGCATACACCTGCTTGCAGAGCTTACCTAATCTGTACACACGCGCTGCAGCCTGTGCTTCCAGCCCCGGGTTCAAATTAGGCTCCAGCAGGAACACATGACTGGCAACAGTGAGTGTGAGACCAGCAGCACCTCCGCCAGTGGACATGACCACTGTCAGGACAGTGCACTCAGGCTCCTTCATGAACCTGTGTAGTGCTGCCACTCGCGAGTCAGCTTGGGCGCCAGCTATGGAGGTGTAGCAGATGTTGTTGTCCTTGAGTGCCTCTTCCACCAGGCGCAGCAGGCGGCTCCAAGAGCTGAAGACCACTGCCTTGGCTGTGGGGTCGGCTTGCTTCATGGCTGCAAGCTCCAACAGTAAAGCAGACACCTGAATAATAATAATAGCAACAATAATAGCAATAACAATAATAGTAATAACCATGAGGATGATAATATTATTAACAATGATGATAATAAATAATAATAATGACTGATAATAATAATAATCATGATAATGATAATGACACATTTGCTTTGCAGCTCATGATGAGCTAGGTATGCACAGACACCTGAATGACATGTTTCAACGTGAACGTCAACACCTGAATGACAGCTTGACAATGTTCTGTGCATACACATATCTTTGTGTAAGTTGTGTTTACCTGCCTTTGCTGTCAGAAGCATGTCAACAGAGTTTTCAAAATGTGAGGCAGATCTGCTGATGTTACCACAAAACCTTGGTGTTGATGAACGCATACCTTGGAACCATAATCTCCTTGCATGCTGGCAGCCTGGCGAGCCTCTTCAGCCTCCTCCTCTGACACAGCATCATACAAATCCTTGGACTGCAGGGGGGCCCGGCACAGAGGGCAGGGCACTTCGCCTGATGCCCCGCCCTCCACGAGCTCATGTATGCATGCACTGCAAGCCATACAGTCCGTCATACACATCGGCTTATATGCTGCAGCATGTGTAACATGCATTGCTGGTTGTTACTCCACACTATTGACGTTGTCAGGACAAGGATGAGATACGGTATCCCAGTCAGTGTGACGGTGCACCTGAACCATCCAAGCTACAGCAGTCCAGACCTGACTGTGCACACTATTGCTGAAACACTGATCAGTTGAACAGACGCCTTGGCTCAACAAAGGCATGAGAGCACTGCTCTACTCACGCAGGACCTTGTCGCTTGCTCAAGGAACAGGCATGCACAGGATGAGCTCAACCAGGTGAGTTGCATGCTTCATGCAAATGGAATCTTACCTGCAGAAGTAATGCCCACAAGCAGTCACAGTACGCGCTGCACACTCATCCAGACAGATGGGACACGAGTTGGTGTCCCCCTGTTCCACAATCTCGCCCCCCAAGTGGCTCCCAGCAGGGCCGTTTGGCATGGCCTTGCCCTTGCCCTTCACGTCAGCAGTGACTTCCATCTGTTTATGGTACATGTGCTGTACAGTGCGCCACTTGTTGCCCACTGTTTCATGGCTTGAGGTGACGGCGGAAGCTGCTGCTGATGCTGCTCTGCCGCGGCGGGCCTTCAGATCATCATACGCCTTCAGAATGAGCTTTGCCGCCCTGCATGCAGCAAGAGATGTGCTTGCATGACACAAGTGTGGTGACACAGGATCATGTGCCCCGCAAGCAGAGCACACAGAGGTACGCAGGGTAGACAGCACAAGCCTCAGCAGGTTTAGAATCAGGTCTAAAATCAGATTTAGAGTCGGCATGCAGCCCAGCTCAGCCAGAACTGGGTCAAGCAGCCCTGTAAAAAAGAAAAGCCCATTGACCAATCTTTAATGCCTTGCAGGAATGCTCAGGCACCGAGCACTGCAACTCAAGCCTCAGAGCATTTTCGAGGGAGATCTGGAAAAATGCAGCAGGACCTGACCCACTACAGAGCAGCCCCATGGTTAGTATTTAAACAGGGTACATGCAGCAATGCACAGAAAGGTTGGTCCGTCAGTAAGGGCCTCAGAGGGATGCACAGACAGACCTGAGGTGAGCAGCATGGGCTTCAGACAGGTGCACAGCAGCATCAGCTCCCAGCTCCATCTCAGGGGCCATTTGGCGTGCCCGCTTACTAAATCTAGGGGCTTCTTCAGGTTGCAGCCCTAGTTCTGGCACCAGCCCTAGGTCTATCCTCAGCTGCGTGGACTCCGTTTCTAGCACCTATGGCACAGTTTGATATGCTTTAATTTCTTACAGTATATGTTTGATACATATTGGGCGTTATGTAGCCTCTTGAGTGGGTCAATCAGGACTGAAAAGCCTTTTGAGCTTCCTATGTAGTACAGGGGGGGGAGGGGGGGGGTACATAATGGGTCATTGCATGCTCTGCTCAGCCATGAACTTTCAGTACGTTTGCATAGGAAGCATGACAGCACAAACACTACCCTGCAAAATCTGGAATTAATTTGTCAGAGCCAAATGCTGCTGTGTTCACACTAGATGTAGTAACTCACCATTAATCATGGCCAGGTTTGCATGTTTGGAATGTTGCAGTCATGGGCATGATGTACTCTGGGTGTGATGAGGAGGATGTGGTGTTAGTGTGGTGAAAGAGCACGCAAATTAAGATGCCACATGTGTCTGCAACGTCCAGAGGAATACCATAGTTGAGGATCTGCCAGGTTTTGATAGGCACTTCACCTTGTGGTGCAGTCAATCTTTGCATGCAGACGCACAGCATCATGCAGCCATGGTGCGGTGTATATCTAGAGTAATCAAACCCAAGACGTACCTGGCACTCCAATGCAAGGTCTAAGCAATCAAAGTTACCAGCAGTAGTAGCAGCTGCAAGACGTACCTGGCATTCCAGTGCAAGGTCTGAGCAATCAGAGTCACCAGCAGTAGCAGCAGCAGCAGCTGCCACTGTTGTCAGCTCAGCCAGCAAGTCCAAGCCGTCCAAAAAAATCTTCCTCCATGCTCTGCTTCTGCTCCTAGCTTGCTCCTTCTTCTCCCTCACTTCATGACTCACCTCCTCTTCTTGCCCTTGGTAAGGCAATGGTGCGCTTGGCCCTGGTTGATTGGATTCATCTGTGACTGCCTGATTTGGCACGCCTGAACTTGGCCCTGGTTGTTCAGGGCCATTGGCTGCGTCCTGATCTGGCAATGTTGTGTTCGGCCCTGGCTGCTCAGGGTGATTGGCTGCATCCTGATCAGGCAACGTCAGGTCGGGCCCTGGTGGGTGCAGGCTACTAGCAGCAGCTGGATCAGACAAGACAGGTTTTGGCCCTCGCTGATCAAGACCATGTGCAGCATCCTGATCAGGCAATTGAATGCTTGGCCCTGCTTCGTCAGCATCATGTGGGCTAGCGTGATCATGTGACATAGCATTGGTAGAAGCATGTGTGGCTGATGGTCCGCATGGGATTGTCACATCAGTGTCTGCTTGGTGAGCAGCAGAGACTGCCACCGCTGATCCTGGTGGATCGTGGTTTCTGCTGACTGACGCTGCCAGATCATGACCAACAGCTTGGGACAAGCTGCTGGGTCTGTTCTCCTGTGCTGTGCTTTGAGAGACTTCTTGCATTTGGCCAGACTCAGACGCACTGACTCCTCCAGGAGCAGTGCCTGCAGCTGTGCCATCCTGCCTTTCCAGATGCTGCTCATCTGCCCTTTGACGCTTGGCATTGGGCAGCTGTGACGCTTCAAGGTGTTGCTCATCTGCCCTTTGACGCTTAACATTGGGCAGCTGTGACCCTTCAGGGTGCTGCTCATCTGCCCTTTGACGCTTGCCATTGGGCAGCTGTGACCCTTCAGCTCCCTCCCCGACCCCCCCACCATTCCCAATGGTTTTTCGTTCCAACAGGCAAGCAACAGCTGCTGCTGCTAGGCCCTTGCCCTCTGCATTGCCCTTGGCAACAGGTGGGATGGGTAGAGAGCCATCTGATGCACGGGTGTCCAGAAGTTCAGCCATTTCCAACTGAGAGGCAGATTCCACCGCTGCTGAGATCTGTCGCATCACCTCCTTGTACGCATTACCTGCACAGACACCAACAAAGGTCTCTTCCAAACAGACTTCAAGTCCTAGACATAGCAAATTGCCTGCATGAAGCTATACAGAACCCTACGCCCTAACCCCTAAATGCCGTTTTCCAGCATGACATACCTCATCAAATCACAGAGCCGCAAGCTGCGATATTCTGGCAGCAGATTGTGTGAACATGCCAGTGGTATCTCATGCAGCTATGCAGTGACATTTTGCAAGCTGTGTATTCATGCATGCATGCCTGCCCAAGAATCATGCAGTGGTCATGCATCAAAGCATGCTTTCCATGCCGGGGTCGGCTCTCAAACAGTGTCTCTTGGCACAGGACCAAGCACAAACGCAGCTGCAATCACATCCCCCAAAGCGCGATCTAGCTTCCTACGACTCCTATCAAACAGCACGCCTGGGCAGCCCAGTATAATTCTTGGCTTCTCATTAAATTGACACCGAAAGGTGTAGCAGTCTTTGCTTTTTCTTTTGTTTTCCCAAACAGCACAGCAGCCACACTTACTAGGTCTGTGTCCGGCAGGAAGAGCAACGGCTTCTTGCAGCAAGCATGCCGTCACATGGGCTCGTGCAGCCTGGTCATACTCCATGTAGGCCTTGGTAGTGAGGCGTGCCATGATATCCTGCATGCTCAGCCGGTCCTTACCCAGCATGCTGTCTGATGTGCGCACAATCTGGGGGTGGCAACAGCACTGCCGCAGCTCTGTGAACTGGCGCAGCAGCCGCCCAGCTATGCTGCAGCCACAGCAGCATCCTGTCAAGCACTGACGATCTGCAGCTGTTCTGAAGAAGTGACACAGTGCATACACAGGGACTTGTGATTGTCATGCTGAAGCCACAGCAGCAGCCTGTCAAGACTGGGCGGCCCGGTATGATACTTGGCTTCTCATTAGATTGACGCCGAAAGGCGTAGTCTTTTTGTTTGTTTCATTCTGTCAAGGGCCGACAGTTTATAAGTGTTCTGAAGGGGTGACACAGTAGATACATTGGGACATGTGTTTGCAGACACAAAAGCCAATGCCACGTCATGGGGGAGGGCCTTGGCCTTGGCAGGAACGCAAATTTGTGCCGGTCACCGTTGGAGTATGCCATGTACAATAGGTCAATCATGATTAGTCACAATGTGCTTGCAATGCACAGTGTCTGGGCATAACAGCACAAGTGGACAGGCATGACAGTCGGCCAGCAATACTGCAGCAAGACCACATGTGTTTGTGCTAGCTTGTGACCACATGCCGATGCGCCAGCTCATGACATTCTGACGATGGCATGGCCTGAACAAGATGACACCTGCAAGAGACTGTCAAGACACATGACTTGGCACCAGCTGAGCTGCAGAACCCTGTCTGCAGATGCTCAAATTTCCATTTGTCACGTCAACAGCCGCAATTGTGCCATTCAGGCTGGTGAACACATCATCAAGCTTTGGTGCATCACACAGGATATGGGTACACTGACCTAGTTGGGTTGCGGCTGCTGCCAGCCGGGCGGCGTTTCTTCTGGCTGGCTTGGTGCTGCGCCTGAGTGCTGATGACCTGCTTGTGCAGCCTGTCGTAGAAGGAGCGCTCCACGCTGCTCATACTCACCCACCTGTCTGTGTGCTCGCAGGGCGGCAGGGATAGCTGCCCACCTGCCACAGCCACAGCTGTCACTTGCTGGGCAGCACTGACGACAACAGCATCAACCACGATGTGTTTTGCTGAGCAGCACAGACAACAGCATCAGCCACAGCTGTCACTTGAACAGCACAGGCGACAACAGCATCAGCCACAGCTGTCACTTGCTGAACAGCACAGGCGACAACAGCATCAGCCACGGGTGTTGCTTGCTGAGCAAGCACAGATGACAACAGCATCAGTCGCAGCTGTCACTTGCTGAGCACCGCAGACGATAACAGCATCAGCCACAGATGCTGCTTGCTGAGCAGCACAGACAATAACAGCATCAGCCGCATGTGTTTTGCAGAGCAGCAGCAAACGACAACAGCAGGATTTGAATATCGGTCCTGTGCTGACTGGTATTTATGTGGGTCTGCATTTGCACTTTTCTATCTCAGCCACAGGTGTCACTTGCAGATCAGCATCAGACTGATCAGCACAGACAGCAACAGCGTGCCTGACGCTGCACAACATATGTGTTGCACACAGCAAAGTATGATGACTCAGCCCACATGTTGAGCAGGACGTGACCACCCAAGCTAGAGGCAGCTTGACTAAGGACGAGCATGTACGTCACATGCAGTCATGCTGTGTTGTTTGCTCACATGAGCAGTGTGTCAGGCATATAAATATGAATGTAAATATAATTATGCATATAAATATGAACATGAAAATAGCATAAATATAAATATAATTATACATATAAATATAAATATGAATATAGACATATGCACAGGTGATTGGGGGAGACTGACCAACATGGGCCTTGGTGCGGCGTAGCATGACTCCTTGCATGAGGCTGCGTAGAGGGAGGCTGCCTTCTGGGTGCTTGCCTTCTAGAGGCCCATGCAGAAGGCTCCTCCACACTGTGCTGTGATAGAAGGGCTCATACGCCAGGAACTCCAACAAACCCTGCGCAACAGAACAAGGACTCGCCCGTGTCTTGATATGAACCTGCCATCGAAGGGGGAAGCTCCTTTGCGATGAGCTCAGGGATTGAAGAGCAGATCTTGAAGTGAGCTGCTGGAGTGCTCTTACTGCAGCACATGGACTTGAACACATTGCTATGATTACAAAGGTCATGATCTGCCCTCTCCAAGACATGCAGTAACAGATTTGCCAGCAACAGCTTAGTGCTGATGACAGACCTGGACAAGCACACCAGCTGCAGCATATTGTGACACAAAGCGTAGCATTCAAGACCTGCTGACTTTGTTGGACGTATTGATACCTGAAACGCCCGCCAAGATGAGCTGTACGCATGCCTTGAAAAGTCAAAATACTGTGAGAATAATGTACAACACATACAATCACAGGCTTGTCATCCCAGGCATGACCAAGCAAATCAGCAGCTCTTTGGGTTACAGATACCCAGAAAATTTTCATAGAGGAACGCCCATTTTGCAGTGAGAATCTAAACTCATGAATTCCCAGGGACTGATATCTGAGCAGCTGAAATTGCAAGATGCCATTGGGAGTACACCATTGATGAATACTTGATGCTGCACGTCCTTTACCTGAATTTCTTCAAGGCATGTAGTGATGGGGGTGCCTGTGATGACTCAAGCATAGTGCATGGGGTGTACGGTACATTGATGGATGAATGATGTTGCACATCCCGTACCTGGATCTCCTCAAGGCGTGCAGTGATGGGGGTGCCTGTGACAACCCAGGCGTGGCGCCTCCACAAGCTGGAAGTCATCTGGGCAGCCACACTGCTGGTGGCGGCCACCAGCTGGGCCTCATCCAGCACCACCCGCCAGAACCCAAATTGCAGCAGTGGGCACCTGTTTGTTGCAGCAATTAGACAACAGCTGTCAGATGGTGAAACCTGGGTAGGCTTTGCTGGGACCAGAATAGCCCCAGGAGGACACAGACTTGATTGGATTGCAAAGCAGATTATCGTACGACTGACAGCACTCCTCATTTGGCATTGCTTGGGCCGAGGGACAAAGCTCAGGCCCAGTGTATGACATTGCAAAGGCGACAGGGCAACATGTCAATGACTAGCTTCATGGGTGATGAAGAACTGCATCTGCCTTAGACAGTCATACAACACACTTTGACTTGAGACTTATGACACTGCATATGAGAAAGTGCTTTCAAGTGATGAGTCACAACTGGCTCCACACCCCAGACTGTAAGGTACAAAATGAAGAAAAAAAGAAAAGGGAAAGCTCATGCAACAGGTGGTAGCCTCACTTGTTAGATGCGCTGAGCTCTTTCCTGAGCTGCTCATAGGTCATGAGCGCGATGTCCTGCTGCTGCATCTGCACAGGGCTCCCATTGGGGTCCAGGCACCAGATGGGTCTCACCAGGCTCACAAACCCCCCCTCTGCAGCAGGGTCCCTCTGGCTTCTGGTCCTCCTTGTCAGCACCCTAGTTGGCTCTTGCACTGCTGACGAGCCGGCTGCTGCCCTGTTGCTCTTCTTTGGCTGCTGTTGGGACTTTGCCAGGTAGTCAGCTTTGCCGTCATAGACACACCTAGCAGAAGGACAGGCAGTCAGCAGGCAGCAAACCTGCTTGGTTCTCTTACTGATCATGACCGTCATTCAGATGCACCAAGTGCATTTGACTTTATTGCCTCTTTGAATGAGTGAAGGACGGACTGCTCATTATTTGCGTTATGAGGAACATAGCAGAGAACCTGCGCTGAGTCACTGATCACAGTCATGTTTTTGCTGCACATGACGCAACTTTGCATTCTACTAGCTGATGCATTCAAAAGCGCCATTTACAACTGCCAGTGTGCTACTTGCAGGTGTGACATGCCCTACAACAGTGCAGAAGCAACAGCCAACCAATGGTTGTTGGAGGGTGAGGCAGCAGTGGCAGAGGGTGTGAGATGGTGAGGCAGCAGTGGCAGAGAGTTCAAGATGGTGAGGCAGCAGTGGCAGAGGGTGCAAGGTGGTGAGGCAGCAGTGGCAGAGGATTAAAGATAATGAGGCAGCGGCAGCAGACGATTTGAGATATTTAGGACAGCGGTGGCTACATATTCATACAACACCCGTGCAACAAGATGGCTGTGCAAGGCAGCATGGGAACATCACCCACCACTTGAGGGCCCCATCCTGCACATGCTTTGAGAGCTCATCCTGCCACTGCTGCAGCAGGTTGGCTGGCATGACAATGAGGGTGGTCTTGATGGGCACTGCCTCCCCCTTGTCATGGTTGTGCCTATCCAGATTCACCACTGGCCAGGAAGCTGGAGCTGGGTTGGCCAGAATCAGCATCAGACTCTGTAGGGTCTTCCCCAAACCCTGGCCCAACCACACAGTATGCTGACTAACTGATGGTTTCACGCTTTCAAAGGTGTGTGCGTTGTATAGCAAGCGTGTGGGTGGAGACAAGGTGGGTTCAATTTTTGATTGGACTGTTGCATTTGTGTACGCTGCTATCGCATGTGGTGAGTGAGACAATGATGCAAGGAAGCCAACCATATGTCCACAGCCAAACTGGCACTGGAGACCATGCATGTCAGCAAGTACGTGCTTGGCTTGATGTCACAACTTCTGTTTCAGAGATCCTTATGTCCTGTGATCTCTTGCAGACTTTGCTAGTCAGTCCTGAGGCACAATGCTTGCAGTTCCTCAGCATTGCTGCTCACCATTTCATCACACAGGAAGCCGCCACAAGTGCCGCCGACAGGCGCTGCAACCAGCGTGTCTGAGAAGTGATTAGCCAGGCGGTTGTAATGCACTAGCTGCTTGTCAGCTGTCAGCAGCTGCATCCACTCTGGATGCAGATGTAATTGGCCCCTGCAAGCCAAAAAGCATAGCTGTTGTCAATGCTGCAGATGCTGCTTGTCTAAGCAGCAATTGTAAATGCACCAGTTGGTTGTCAGCCATTCTGGACGCAGGTGTGGCTGCCCCCTGAAACTCAAATGCACAGCTTTGACTGATGCCTTGTATGATTGTCTCAAAAACCAAAAGTTTTGTTATGTTAGAAGCTCAGAAGCAAGAGCTGCTGATCTGTATCCCAGAGCTACCTTGCTGTAGCACTACTTTCTTGCTGAAACAAGAATGCACAGCCTGCCTGCCACAAGCTGTGGCCTTGATACAAAAAGTGCATGCTGCTATGAAGGGCACACATGCGTACCTGGCTGCCTCAAAACTCAAAAAACCTATGGCAAAAGCAGCAGCCATCTGCACTAGAATTGTCTGCATTTAATCATTCTGCAGCAGAGCTCTACAGCAGAGCTGCAAACAGTGAACATGGATTTGCTTAAAGCTGCCAAATGCTGTGAGGACCTCTTTCAGGGACACATGTGTTGCAAAAATTGAGAAATGTACATGCCAGACAGGCATTAGTCATGCAGTTGTTGCAAAACAGAGGAAACACTCCAGAGATTATGCTGCAACAGGTAGCATATGTGATTGGAACGGAGCCACAAAACAGCAGAAGTTGAAAGCAGACAGAGATCAAGGCCAACCTGCCCAAAGCATCTCCTTGGCGCTCACGAGCAAGCATCCAGTACAACCCTTGCAGCTGGAACTGCTTGGGCACAGTGCGCAGTGCACTTGGGGCCACAGCCCTGGGGGCATCATCTGGCAAAGCAACTGAGTCCAACATCTGCTGCACTGTCACTGGGGCTGCTCCCGACTGCCCCTGCGCATGTGATGGACCCTGGCTATCTTCTGCTGCATGATCTGCTACTGCAAGGAGGCCATTGGTTCCCTCTGAGGCGTCTTGCAACAGCTCTGCCTCAGCCTGAGGCTGAGACACTGCGCTGCTAACACTGGCTGTGCTGTCGCAAAAGTTGAGGAGACCATCGCTGTCAGGGCCAATCTGTAGGCCCTCAGAGGCTGTCTGCAGCATCCAGTTTAGGACCGGCGCCATGTGACGTGCGTTGGCATGCCATGTGTTTGACACCTTGCTATGCAGCCTGCTACCTCTGGAGTGCTTCTTGTCTTTCAGCTGGCTGGCGTCCTGCCCATCAGCAAGAATTGCCTTCTCCAGCAGGAAGACATCAACAACAGCATGCATGGGCTTGTTCAACACAGGCGGCTCTGGAAAGTCTGCTGCTTTGATAAGCTCTGGGTGTGCTGGTCCTGGTGCCAGCTTTGCCTTGAGCTCTATGTGACCCTCATCTTGCAACTCCACCAGGTGATACAGGAGCTGCCCAAGAGCTGAGCTGGCTGTTGGTATACGTCCCACCGTTGCTACATGCACAGCATCCTTCTTCTGCAAAGGACAGAGTCCTGTGAAATCACAGTTCAAAGAGTCCAACTACAGGCAATGCAATCTGTTTGTGCCTGAGCTCTTTTACAACATGGTTTGCACGTGAAGAAGTGACTGTGGTTTTCAGCACAAAGTGCCGTCACAGGTGCAGGTTGATGTGAATCTGGCCGCCATGAAGATGAGACTGTGCAAGTGTACAGTCTTTGACATCATTGCATCATGTTCAAGCTATGCGGCTGAGCACTCTGTCCTGTGGGCAGAAAGGCCAGCAAGAAGCATACCTTGGATGTAGTGTACAAGCGCATGCTCATCTGCCTGCACCCATGCCACTGCGTAAGTAAATTTTGTTAGCAACAAGGCGGCTGTCATGCTTGCAGATAGGTTGTGCCCGATAAAGCTTGCAGAGAAATCCTCAGGTGCGTGCATGCAGACCTAGAGTGAACAGGTAGCAATGTGGGATGTGCCACAAAGCATTGTATACAAACAAGTTTGCCATGCAAGTCATTATCTGGGACACAGAGAAAGGCAATTCCTTACGAGCTAACGGCCCACAGCATCCCACGTGTGAGAGTAGTGTAGTCTGTAAAATGGTTTCCTGCGCCAAACTTGCAGCTGCACTCAGCCCTTGTGGACACGCCTTTAGTCATCACTTCCTGCAACCATTGCATGGACACATGGCTGATGCGCATATGCTTACATCTCAGAGAAAAGCAGGGAAGGTAACAAGCTTTTGAAAAATGTGTGCACCAGTACTTGAGAGCATAAAAGGTTGTTTGTGAGGTGCCATCATTAGGGCATTTGCTTGCCCATCGAAGCAGACTAAACTGCATCATGTAGCTCAGCAGTTTTACTGTTGTCACTGTCAAGTCTTACCGATACTGGTAGGCTCAGGGACCCAAGATGCACTGGGAACTTCAGGGGTAGCACTGTCTTGTCGGGGACATCAGCAGCCTCTTGACAAAACAAGTGCCCATTTGGGGCTCTCTGATTGGCCAATGGCATCTGAAGACCACTCAGCTGGTGCTCACCCTGCAGTGCATAGGCAAGAACAACCTCCCATTCACACTTGTCACACACTCTGCTTTGTCAATGCCATGAGGTGGATAAGCCATGGGAATGCAATGGCTGACTGTTGTGCAATTGCAGCAGAGTCCAGTGATGCAGCATGGTACAACGAAGCACCACCATGCATGCTCTGCATGTCATCAGTCATGCATACGAATGCTGTGACAGCTGCAGATTGCTGACGGACCTTGCTTGCAGCTGAATCTCGCACAATGCCAAAATCCAGACTGGTCCAGTCTTTGACAGGCTGTGTAGCAAATGCTTCATGAGAGCCAGCGTCATCATCTTCATCATGCTCTTCACTGCTTGAGCTGCTGGCATCTAGGCATAGACAAGACATCACTCAGGCCTATGTGAAGCCAACGTGGCTTGAGAGCGCAATCCCACAGGAAATGGACACTCACTAGGGTCAAAATCATTGTCAGTGCTGCTGCTCAGCTCCACAAAATCCGACAGAGCCTGCCAAGCTGGCGTTCCGGGCTGCCTCGCAGCTCTCGAAGGTTCGCGACGTCGTCGATAGAGTCGCTCTACTGGCTCGTTACTTTGTCGAGCACCACTTCCCGACGCCGTTTCTGGAGCATCTAGTACAAACAGGTCCGGGGACTCCCTAGCTGGGCTGTTGTCTGCACCAAAGTGCAAATCCACCGCCCTCTGTACTGAACCGGAAGCCCGCTGCAGTAATTCTCGCAAGCGTGTCCTGGCAACAGAGGGTCCAAGAATATCCCTTAGCTGCTCAACATCGCTCCCGGTTACACTCAACGACTGCATGCCACGCTCTCAAGCTTGGCGGCCTGAAGTGCGCATACTTCAGGGATCAGAAATCAATCGTTGATGATGCATCGTTTGAATGAAATCGCTGCAGTACTGTTGCGCTGCTCGCGACAATGCACAACAGCCTCGTCCGTGCTGCGCTCAGTTCATGACCCACGTGGTCAAGGCATGAAGCTCTTCCCAGAGTTTTCTCATGAAGCACACTGCAAGTTTGCGTCATACCAATACTGCCTTTGAGCTGACTGTTGTGTGTGCAAAAGGTTGACTTGCTGCCCTAGTGAAGGTTTGAAAGTGTTAAGTGTTTTCAAAAAGTCTCTTGGCACCGAACAAAGTGTGATCAACGTCGAGAGGCGCACAGAGTTGCGGCCACTGTCTGGCCCACAACTGTCATGGCTTCCGCCACCTTGGAGTACAACGGAGCTCAAGTGACCAATTCCTTGAACTCACAGCGGGCTAGATTCGAACAGTTTGCTGGTGTAAGTTCCCAGCCTGCAATCCCCGGCTTACAAACGCTGCTGCGCGGAATAGTGTCCTGAATATGCGCGCCGAATGCAGAATACACGTGCGTTTGCCGACAGTATTGCAGAAATGGCAGAAGCTCTTCTGGGGATCGAGGGGGAAGAACAGGCAGAATTCCGTTTCAGTGCAATTTGCCTTTCCAGTGTATTTGCACAGTCATATTGATTGTTCTTGTAACATGCAGACAGAAGCTGCCATGTTGGCTATCAATGAGCTGCTTGATACTGAAGCAGACGCAAAAGCTTACGGCGCTGCTTTGGCTGCGGTACAAAATAGCTATGTGCCTGGTGCACGAACCACAAATTTCAAGAAGGATCTGGATCAGCATGCAGCGCGACTGCTACCAAGCCTCAGGTCAGCTGCGTAACATGCAGGTGGTGCACGCATACTTTGTAAAAGCGCAGTAAGGATGCGTCACAGTACTGGCTGTCTTGCAGGCAGCAGCCTGAGATGAAGCAATACTATAAGGATGTGTCTCAGAGACTGGAGATTGAGGATGAGGCAGCACAGCAGCAGGACGGCGATGATGATGAGATTCAGATGGGAGGAAGCAACACTGGGGCCGCACCCAATGCCACATGCCCCTATTCTGGGAAGCCTGTAAGTGAAGTTGTCAGTCAATCAAATGCAGCCCAGCAGTTTTGCCCAGACAAGCAATGTGCAGTTTGCGACTACTGTGTTCTGCGTCCTCTGCTCCCCTGCACAAAGCTGTTTCTTGCAGCTGGAGAATTCTGCATCACATGCCAAAAGTTTGTGTATAATTGTGTAGATTCTTGAGCTGGAGGATCCTGTTGAGGACCAGAAAGGCTATGTGTATGAGCGAAAGACCATCGAACATTACATCAGAGAAGCGGGAGGCACTGTAGAGTGCCCTGCTGCAGGTGAGCAAATGGTTATGCTGCTGAAATCTGCATGTTTGCCCTGCTTGCAAGTTCCTGAAAACAGCAGCGTACCTCAAATTTGATTATTTCTGACAGGCTTATGACACTCACACAATCTGTTGTTTTGCAGCAACTAATCATTTTGTCACCACGGCAACCTTAAAGAAAGCAAATAAGGTCATCAGACTGCAAAAGAAGGCGCAAAGGCTTGGCACACAAGGGCAAACGCAGGCTGATGCTGACATTGTGGATGTGGAGTGACGACACGAAACATTGTTCGTGATGATGTTGCATTGCAAATGTGCTGGGTTTACTGTCATCTTGCACCCCTACAGGTTTGATATTTGCAGCACAGTGTTTGAGTTTGTTTGCAATATGGTTTGCCAAGAATTCAATGAGATAGACTTCCAGCCATGGCCCTGACTTTGGTGGATATCTGAAAGCAGCAACAGCAGAGAGGCAACATGTTTCTATACAGTTCTGTGCAGCAGCTTGGTGAATGTCATTGCGCCAATGTTCACTTACCCTACAGGTATATGCTTACCCAATGAGCATATGAACATATGATCATCCATGATGGTACTTGCTGCCACCCACTACGACAGCACAGCCCTGCAACGAGTCACATACAAGTTCACCAGTCTAAGTTAGCTCCAATGCCACCACTGATTCCCAAGCACCACGTTTTCAAAGACTTTTCTTACAACACTGCACTCCAGAATGATGTCCCCTTGGCTGCAATCTGGTTTGCCGTCCAGAAAAGCTGGACATGCGTGATGCCAGCTCTCCCTCTGAGGTGTAGCAATGCATCCAGGCTGCTAATTTTTTGGGTGATCACGACATGCAAAGCTTAGCATTACACATGGGTCAACGTGCCTCTTACGCTCAAGATCGCAACGTCACTGCCCCATCCAAGTACTTTTCAAGGATGTTTGAAGGGATGAAATAATGCTTGAGCTGACGAAAATTGGTGTAACAGAACGACCTGCTTTAAGTCACTATGATTGCTATGAATTCACCCTTCCTCGGTGCCAATAACAGGATAGCACAGCAGGTAAAACAAATTGGTTTCGTGTTCAACCCGCCAGTGCACTCATATGTTAAGTTGTTAAGCAGCAGTCCAAGTCATCCATGCAGAGCTTTGTACAAGGCTACATAGCTCTCAAAACTTAGCTGCTGAGAACGTATTTTGTCTGAAATCTCAGCAGCGGTCATGGCACCTGCAATGTGAGATGGGTCGTACAAAGGCTGCAAGCTGTTGCGCAGCATCTTCCTTTTTGTAGAGAATGCTTGGCGAACCTGCAGCAAGAAGCCAGCCATCAGGCATTGCGCTGATAACAGCAGCACAGAAGCCCATCAGACAGGGACCACACTTAAGCAATAAGGAAGCTGCAGCATGATGCATGTGGGTCTCCCTTGAAATCCTGCACAGATTCCTGCAGCATCTGTTGTGTGTATCTCGATTACGTGGCTCGGATTCATGTGTGCCATCATTTGCCTACCATGGCAAGAAACTCTTCTGCATCAGCGACAGCCCTGTTCTCAGGCTGGTACAAAGCAAAGTCCACAACCAAGCCATTCACATCTGGCACTGGATTGAATTCAGTCTTTGGGACTGTGAACAGACGCCGGGCCTGGCAGTAATACTGAAGCTCGACGCTCATAGCTCGATAGTCAGAAGCTCCAGGATCCAGCTGAGTCAGCCGCAAGGCTGCTTCTTCCTGTTTGGCACATCAGAAGCTTCAGACAGTTGACTTTGTTACCGCAAGAACATGGATGGCACAATCTTTCTGACACTGAGTTCAGGTTGCGATGAGCCTCCTCTTTTGGCCTGTACTTCTGAGCTGCCATGCTAAATCAAGACTGCATCTACACAAGCTTAATGGGCTCACAACTTGCCTGAATAAGAAGAATGGCATTTGACACAAGATGTCCCAGCGGCAGTAATTGCTCCAAAAACTGTTGAGTGATGTAGTATGGTAGGTTCCCTATGACCTTCACCCGTTGGTTGCCGGACTCCCTGAAACAAGACTGTTCACCTGTTCGTACAAACAGGTCAGACTGCAGAGCTGACAACATTAACACAAAAGTTTGTTAGAATATCACTAGAAAGGGATATTGGATACGGCGCAGCTTACCCTGCGGTTTCTGTCAGCTGCTTCAATAAGGCTTCTAGATCACACGTGAGAATGTCTGCCTGGATGATGTTGACCTGCAGACATTTGCGTGAGTGATGACTGTGTCAGCAGGGCGGTAAGGAGCCTGAGTATGAGGCAGACACCTGTGGGAACTCCTGTGTGAGGCTTGTGATAAGCCTGCGATCTTTTTCAACAGCTGAGATTGACGCGCCTTGAGCAAGCAGGCAACGTGTAAGGTTGCCTGTTCCAGGGCCAACTTCCAGCACAACATGCCCTGGAGCTAGCTTGGCAGCATCAGCAATCCTTTGCAAGATGCTTGTGTTGGCCAGAAAGTTCTGTCCAAGGGACCTGAGTGAGATTCAGCCGACTCAAACCAAGAGATAGAGACCAGAGTTGTCAGAAGTGCCAATAGCGGGAGGTCAGGACCTACTTCTTCGGGCGGAAATTGCCCGCCCTGATCCAGCACCCTCTTTGGCATACTTTGGTGGAACACCCGACCCTATGGGGCTTGAGTGAAAGTGGAGTATGTGGCATGCGTATGCCTGATCAAGCTACCGACCAGGCGTCAGATGCACACAAACTGCACGCTTGCCAAGTCGCAAGCACGAATGATGATGTAGCTGAGGTCTGGCTTGTAAAGAGCCAGGCAGCGAGTCGCGGTATGACTTCAACACTGAGGATGCAGCTACATGTCGCAGCAGGTCTGCGCCTCCTAAGGAGACTCGAGGCAAACCCACTGCTTATCGAGACGTACTGAAGATCTTGCCTCAACAAACAGGCACCATGCGCAGGCTTTCGCAGCACTAGCATCCAAGGAAAGGTCAGCAGCTAGGTTAGGTCAGCCATGTTGCATTTCACGCGCAGCATGCATATTGCCTGACGACCATTTCTCTCCAAACGCTGTGACAGCCGTTCATCAAGCAGCAGGCATGCAAACAAGCATGTCACGTGCCGCTCGTGCCGGAGAAGTTGGTCTTTCAGCGCATGCAAGTCACGCACAGCATGGTATGCAACAACGGTGCTTTTGCTCAGCCCAAGTGCCGATGCTCATTCTCCAGACCAGGTCGTAACCTCAAACAATGGTAGGCCATAATTGTTTGCACCGAGGTCGGGCTGCAAGGACTACGGGACCTTCAAGCCTTGTCACCATAACAGACGGCACACCTTCTGCCCTCAACTAACACAGTGTCAGCATCTGGGGTGACGAAACCAACTAATTGTCAGGACAGGCAATGGAAGAAGAAGCTGAGGATCAAGTCTGTAGCAGATGCGGCATGCCTGCACTGGTGCTACATAATGGACTCCTGGTTTGTGAAGCCTGTGGTACACAGGCTGAGGTGCTGATCCTTTCCCTGTCACTCCTTGCAGCCAAAAACTTTCACCTGCTCATTTGATGCCAAAAACTTTCAGCACTTGCGTGACAGGGCTTTGTCGAGGAAACAGCAGAATTTCAGGTTGGTGTTGATGACACCACACGGAGAAGGAAGCTAAGGCTGAATAAGCGCAAAGCCATTGTAGCTGCAAATGTTGAGGCTGTGTCTGTCCATGAGGAGCTCAAGTGCTATTGCAAATGCATGCAGCTCATGCTTCAGGCAAGTGCTCAATCACTAGTTGCATGGCTTGCTTAACCAAGCACATATAGTAATGCAGGCCTATGATGATATCTAATGAATTTGGCAGACAATGCTGCATACAGCTGTCATGTTGCGTGAGGCAGTAATCAATTATGCGTTGCCTGTCATAGGCACAGCTTGAAGCCTTGGTGTCAGCCTTTGGAGTGCAGTCCAGCAGTGTTGAGGCAGCTTTGCCTATCTGGACAGCAATTTTGGCGCAATCTGGCATACTGAATGAGTTCCAGCAGAAGTAAGAAACTGCATGTCGGCATTGTGACTGGCAGAGATGTTCCCCACATTCATGCGCTGCAACTTAGTTGGCACTGGCCAAACCACACGCTAAGGCCCCAGGATTGTGATTATCATGTGCTTGACTATCTCAGTCCTGTCCCACGGCGCATTTGGCAGCAATGTTTTCAAGCATGTGTTGGACGCTCACTGTTAGTCATTGCCATATTCTATGCATGTCACAGGCAGGTTGCAGCTCGGATACAAGGCAATCAAGATCACAACGGTGACGAAGAGTCCAAGTTCATCAAGCGATCCTTCAAAGCTGAGCTGCGCGATGCTTTGACAGTGGTAAGCAAGCTTTACCATTTTCAAGCGTTCTGCAATGTATCCTGTCATGCCAAAAAAATTGCAGCTGGATCAAACGATGGTTGACATATGGAGGGGCATATACCGACTTACTGTACTTGGGGCAATAGCAATGGTCCGTTAGCGCCCTACTATACTACAAGCAATTGGTACAATATGTAGTGCCTGGTACCACAAACCAGAGTAATGCGTTGCATGCCTGTCTCTCAGCCAATCTGCGCCATACACTTTGTGCATGTCTGCCTGTTGATCAGCTATTCCGTGGCCTACATACTTTAGCAGCCAAAACCACAAGGGTGTCCTGCTTCACTTTGCAAAGTTTCATTCCAGCACACAGTGTGCCAATCGCACGCCTGATTCTACCCCGTGAGCATTCACTCTTGAGTGTGTGTGACAGAGTATGCATGCGATAGTTGCGCTGCTTGCAGCTTTTACCACCACACACTCTGCTGGTGGTTTGCCTGCTTGTCTGCTGGCTGGGTCGGGAGGCGGTGACTCATGTGGACATCATCAGGGGAGCCATGCTGGGGCATGTGCCCTTCCTTGACATGCCTGTCAGGTGCAAGGATCTGTTGCAGACGCCCGCTGGACACGGCCTTCCAGTCTCTGCCATGAAGAGCGCCACTGCTTATGGTAAACAAATTGCATCATCTCAACTGAGTGGTCGTATCAGCTTCTTCATGCCTTGTGCCTGGTGGCTGTAGCTGATGTTGACAAGGGCACAGCCATGCAGTAGCTGGTAACGTGATCTGTGCCACGCACTGTTCCTTGGAAAGTTATCAACGCAGCTCAGCCAGCTGCAGAGTGCAGTTCACGGCAAACTTGTGCAGCTTATAGCAGATGTCTGTGAGCTTGTGACTGCCTGTCTGACTGGCACAATGCTGAGGCGAAAACAACCACCACTGGTACACAGCTGATATTGCAGGCATGTAAATAACTTGTGTAACTTATGTAGCTGTTTGTGACTGCAGGCCTGCTGAACGCGCAGACGCTACTGAACAAGGCAGCTGAGACGGCAGCTGATTTGGAGCTGAAACTACCTCCTTTGAATGCCCCGCTTGTATTCCAGCGCATCATTACGGAACTGGCTATGCCCCAGGTCAGTACTTGCTCACACTAAGCACACACACACACATCCACAGGTCACTTGTTGCGCCAAACAATGATCGCCTAAGTGTCAGGCTTGATGCAGTGTTCAGACAAGAAACTGCTGTCGAACGGCAATATACAGAACAGAAAGTCAGTTGCCCTTAGCATAAGACGCTTACATGTCGTTGCACATATGGTCTGCCAGATGTGTCCACAACTCTCAACCTCACTCACCCTCACCCGTATAACATTGCAGACCCCAAAAGCAATCACCATCAGCATTGCAATGCAGCAAATGTATGTGACATGCTTCTGTGCACTGCGTCCTTCGTTGTTGCTGCATTTCTGCTGGGGCACAGAGCAGCCGGTATTCAATCAGCGACACTTTTGCAAGCTCGGCCTTTGCACATTGGGAAAAAAATAAAACAAAAAGAAAAGAAAAGAAGAGACTACACCTTTGGGTGTCAGTTTAATGAGAAGCCAAGCATCATACCGGGCTACCCAGGCCTTTGCACATTGCATGAGTGCTGCAAGAGCACACTGCTGCATAAGTGCTGCAAGTGCACACTGCTGCATAAGTGCTGCAAGTGCACATCTGCATGCAGGCACTGATTGCTCCAGCTCTGGCACTCTTCCGATGTTACCGAGAAGGCACCATCTACGTGCGCCTGTTCGAGACAGACAACAGGACCTGGACCTCTCCATACATCTACACCATGGCAGTTCTCGTTGTCACCATCAAAGTGCTGTATGGCTTGGATGGGCTCCCCAGGCCTGCGCCCCGGGGCTTGCCAGGGGCGCCGCAGTGGACCCAATGGGCTGAGTCAGCATTGCAGCTTCTACAGGGCCCTGTGTATCCTGAAGCGCATGAACAGGTGCAGACATGCTTTCAAAACTCAGCTCACTTTGTGACACTGACAGCGTGAACAGGTCCAGACATACTTTCAGATCTTGAAGTGACTTTGTGACACTGACAGCATGCACTGAGTATCTTTGCTTGTGTGAATGGATGATTGTGGCTAAAGTAGCTGCAAGTAACATACCATGTATTGTCTTTTTACGCATCGCATATAGTGGAGGCTTCTGACTCTTTGCATTGCTCCTCTTCTGTCCTGCATGATGTGGTCACATTGTTGTAAACAGCATGGTAGTGAGGCTATCAGCCCGCACTCACAATGCTCTGCTGTCAAGTCTGTTACATCAGAGGCAGCTCAAGGTATACACAGGCAGAGCGCACTCCTACACCCACTTGTACTCTGATCCACAACCAAAGATATTGAATTGTCACTCATGGCATTAGCAGCTGCTGACACAGGCTAATGTGATGCTGCAGGTATCTGACATGACTAATGCTGAGCTGCTGCAATATAAGCGCTACCTGCAGAAGTATGTCTTTGCTGGCTGGGAGGCGCCAGACGACTTGAAGGAATGGGTCAGACTGCTGGAACGCCACATCCTCCATGCAGATATGCAAGCAGAAGAAGAGGAAGAGACCATGACTGATGGTGATGAAGATGTTGGTCATCCTGCTGCAAATGGTACAGATGGCCTTCTTGATGAAGATTACAAATGAAATGCGGCCGTTTCATGCATAGCGTGATGCACTGCAGCCAAGAAGTCATGATCTGCAGAGCTGTGTGTATGTGTTGTATCATCTGTTTTCATGGGTTTTCATTTGGAAACAAAGCATTTGGGCATTGCACAGATCGGTACAACCCTATGCAGTGCAATACACACGCTGTAGACCCAGATGCAGCCCATTGTTGTCCATGGTCAGTTGCAGGTCCACATACGCATGTGCCACTTCAACATCCTTATAGCTGTCAGCAGTAGCACTTGACAATCCAGTCAGCATTTTGTTCAGTTGCAATTGCCTGCAGCTGCTATGGTCAAGGCCACTGCATCTGTGTGACACAGGTTGTCCTGGAACTCACCTGATCTTGCTTGCTGACTTGCATGCTGCTTCAGGTGACCCAACGCAACCTGCTTCATCAGCTGTTGATGAAGACCGTGGAACTGTGCCAACAGAAGAGACGAAGCATCCTTACATATTTACAAGGGAAACACGAAGCAAGCTGACGCGTGACAAGGTTGCACCTGACTATGCGGCGGTGCTGGCCGTTTGCAGTAGATACCTTTGGGTTACTCCAATACAGTTGCATGCTGAGGTAGCTCAATTAGAGTATGAGATGACAGAGGTTGAAGCCTCTGCATGTAGCATTTAGCACATCATGTGTCAATTAGGAAAGAGATAGGTGCTTATGATGCATTTTCCCTCTGTAGAACAGGCAAACAGAAGATCCAATGATTTGGAGCATCACTAGCCCAGCTTTAGAATAGATGGCCCTATTCCTATATTAGCAAATTGTGACATCGCTTGTGCTTGATGAGCATCAATGTACATCAACACAATCATGCACAAAACAAAAGGTTTTTGGACAGCTCGCTTCCTAGACTGTGAACTTTTGACCTGTCACTGATAATTTGCTTCTGCTGCACTTGGTATGTTCGTGGACCCTTTTCGCGCTTGCAGATAAATCCCAGGTCTGCCAGCTTATGAATACAGTTGTGAATACTGGCATTCATGCAGCCTACGCAACTCATCACGTAGGCTGTGTTGCTGTTTGTCAGCAGACAAACGATTGAGGACATGCTATGCCATCAGATTTCGAGTGCACTGAAACTGCTATGTTCTGCAGCACAGTCTTGGGTGCTGAGTCCCAAGTGCTGTGCAGATTTACAAATGCAGTGACGATCAAAGATGATGCGGGTTTTGTTCTGCAGATGGCTGTTGTATTTGACCTCAGCAGGATGATTTGTACACCTTGGAATCGATGTCTGTTGGCACTCACAATCTGCACAAGGATAGTGATCAGACTAGTCGGCTGGCCAAAGCATTGTAATCTCTCTCTCTTTCTCTCTCTCACATACACTGGTCCAACATGCAGAGCAGACATGAATAGCACATGACATTGACAAGGATCCTCATTTTGCCACGCAGATGAAGGTCATCAGTTCATCTTGTTGTGCACAGGTTGCTGCTGGGATAGACGCCTCGAACCCAAGCATAATCTTATTGCACCCTTGATCAGCTTCCATACAAGCCAGAATAGCCCTCCAATGACAACACACATGGCTGCACCTGCTGCTGCCAGAAACAACTTGACATCCAACAGGGACAGCTGCCACCATGACAAGCTGTGCATCTTGGTTGCCAGGTATGGGTCGCCCCCAGTTGCAATGACGCGCTCAACAACGTCTGCTGCGAGCTGGGCTGGGTGGCGCGGCTTGTTGCTCAGCCGCTTCTGAACCTTCTGCGCATTTGCCTGCAGGATAATACAATATAATTTAGTTGTGATTGGCCTATTGTACACGGCATACCCTCATGGGCATAAAACCATATTCCTGCTGAGGCTAAGGCCCTACTCTGTGAGGGGGCATTGGTTCTTGTTAAACCCAACTACATGATATACACGCGTCATATCTAAGGGCTGTATCAAAGCACTGTACATCATTGTACATCACTAGTTGACATGGTCGATCGTACAGCTCTACAGAGCAACCATATCAGTAGTTTCATAGACTGGACTATGCAACCCATGTCCCTTGCAAGGGTGCACACATGTCAACCTTCTAGACAGCTGCCTTACGCCTCGCTGTGAGCTGAAAGCAGCATATGCAAATCTGCACATGATCTGCAACTTGGCACAAGTGTCTAGTGACGTGCACACCACATTGTCACAACTATGACTGATTATACTGTCATGTTTGTGCATGCCTCACCGTAAACTGTGGCTCAGACAGGATACGCTTGATGGCATGGCTCATAGGTTGACTATTGGTCAGCTTCGCAGGCATGACTGTCAGTCCGAAGCCATGGTACTCAGCCTGCAGGTGAAGCACATGCCTCTGTAAGTTGTTAGTAACAATGACACATCAGCATTGCTCCATCTGGGGCAACTTGCCAGCTGGGCACATGACCTATTTAATGCATTGTGTGCATGCACCAGACATAAGACAGATGCGGCTGGCCATTGCAGTGTGACTTTGTGTGTTGCCAGTGAGGCGTTGTTCCCATGGCGGGCGGTCTGAGGCTTGGCACTACAGCCAGCTCGCAGTCTGTGCAGGTGATATGCCACTGTGCTGCAGAAAATACGCCTTGCAAAGAGCAATCGCACCAGCAGGTGCAGTAGTGAGTTGAGCGATGCCACCATGTAAAAATCACCAAATGCAGAATCTCTAGCAGTGTCAAGTGACACTAGCAGCTTGGCTTTGAGTTCCATCACAGCTCGAGATCAGTACTAATGCCAGCTTACCCTAGCAGCTTGGTCAAACTGGTCAGCAAGCAGAGGTATACAGATCACTGGCTTCCCGTGGTATGCTGCCTCATGGATGCTGTTGCTGCCAGCGTGTGTGATAAAAGCTTTCAAAGAAGGCAAACCCAGCACATCATTTTGCGGCGCCCAGCTGGTGAACCTGATGTTTGCTGCTGCAATAGACTCCAGGCTCATATTTTCTGCAAACAGCCAAGCCGTCACAAAACACATCCTCATCTGTCCTGCTGGCACTACTCAGATATTGTTTCTCTGCATGCACAGCAGCATTTCCAGCAATGTACCGTGCAGGCATTGAACAAACCAAATGACGCAATGCATGGCAGAAAGGGTCGTAGCAGCAGGGAAGAACACGACCACTGTACAAGATATGCGCTGTTGTTGGGCAATCCCAGATAAAACCATCTATAGACTGGCCAACCTTCATTAGGGAGTGAGAAAGTCAACGACCGGTTTGGACACAACTGTAATGACGCTGCCAGGTACACCAACATGGCTGACACCTCCATCACTGCTGCTGCATGTCTGGCTGTCACTAGAGATCCTCGACTGATTTAAATGTATTCAGAAATCCTTCAGATGGGCATGATTTTATTCAGCTTTTGAAACATGCCAGCCAAAGGCAGCAGCATGGACAAAGGCACCATGCAAAGAATGTTGAGAGAACAGGTATCAGCTTACTTGGTAGCTGGACTGCAGACACCTTCCACAGGACAGGGTTGGGTAGCGCAGACAGAGCTTCTGACAGGCTCTGCATCTCCTGTTGGGTTAGGCGGGCTGCTGTCCCCATGGACACGTACACACCTCCATGCCCTTCTGCCAAGCCTTGCTCCAGGAATGCTTTCAGGTCAGCAGGCAAAGGCTTGGCATCATCTGCCAGGATGGCACCCACCATCTGCAACCCCAGGCCTAGGCTTCAGACACTTGGCTTTGACGCACCTGTCACAGTCTCACAGTGCTGCAATCTCTTATGTCCCTTGGTTGATGCAGCCAAGAAGCAAGACACCAACCACCTGCAACCCCAGGCTTCAGAGATTGGGCTTTGAAGCAAATCCCACAGTTTCACAGTGCCGCAGTCTCTTGTGTCCCATGGGCGATGCAACAAAGAAGCAAGATGCCACTTCAGAAGCGCTGGATATGAAGCACTGATACAACTTCAAAGACAAGGGCCATCAGGTAACAGCATGCGTGGTCAGGATGAAGTGTTGTGGATGATATACAGTGGACTCACATGTACTTTAGGGGATACAGGATGTGGATACTCAAGGGCCCGGTCAGCAAAGATGGCTGCCACAGATGTGGAGTAGCCTTGTTCATATGTACGCACACGCAGACCAGATTCCCTCATGAATTGCCTCTGTTTACCCGCGTTTAGCCGCATTGGAATCTGCTCAATGAGCACCTTTTGAAGGTAGTTCTGGCATCTTTGCAGGAAGCTCTGTGAACAGCACACATGCTCAGCAACTGCATTATTGTGTGGCATGCAACTATGGCAACTGAGATGCTCACAGTGTGACCTGATGTCCTAACACTGCATTGACAGGCTTGCAGCATGACATTAATCATGCCATGGGACTTGTCTTAGTCGTGATGTGATCATGCTGACATGGAGTGCAAAAGCCATACATGCATGCATAGACACATACACAGAATTGCCAGAGTTGAGATAAAGCCACCTCATCAATCTCAGCATGCCACATCGTATGTTCTACTTTCACATGGGGTGTACGTTTGAGCATCAGCAGATCATCATCCTTGAGTTGGTGTTTTGCAAGTGTTCAAACAAACTATTGAAACCGGTTCTACAGTCAGTGACGCTCAGCAGTGAATGCCTTTGTAATACGCTTGTCACAGTGGTGTTTCTTTCAGAAGCAGGACACAATCATAGGCTTACCATGTCTGGGGTCAACCCAGATCCCAGCTGGGGTAGGTATGCTACTGGGTTGGGGTTGCCGGTGTAGTACCCAAACATGGGCTGGAAAGGGGCAGCAGACAACACATCTATACTAGGGATGCCAAGTACATCATCAAGCAATGCCGCCGGCCAATACATCGTGTCTCTCAACAAGACATCATAATCTGCAAACCAGAAACACATTCATTACTGACAGTGTTTGCAGTTGCGCATCTGGAGAGAAAAGATTGCTCCACAGAATCGTGACATGCAAAACTGAATTGCACCTGCATCAAGCAGCTTCTGCAAAGTCGCCTTGTCTGAATACAGGTGATGGGCTCCTGATATCATTTCATGCTGCAGCTTCTGCAGGCCCTGCGGGGTGCCACTACCAATATTGACTGCTACATCTTTGGGTCGGCATCGCTAGAGGCATGCTAAAAAGGCCCACAGCAGGTGCCTGAAGTGATCGCTCCAGATGCATACCGTTGTCAGGTCACGGGAGAGTTGCTCATACCACTCCTTTGTCCCTATGCCAGGAGGGCCTTTAAAAGGCACGATGTTCAGTCCGGGGAAAGCTTTTGAGCCCAGCTCATGTATGCTAAGATTCTCCAGGTCACTGACGAGCAAAGTGAAGGTATGCCCGCGAGCAGCCAACTCCTGGCCAATTCTAAGCATACAATACTGGTGTGAACGAGCTCCTATTGCAGCGAAACCTAGAATGGATCCGGCTTGCACATCCGTGGCAGCACCCACACTAGTGAGTGCCAAGCCGATGTTCCCATGTTCAAGACCCAGCACGCCGTACGGATCACTGGGCCGTATCGATTCCAGCAAGCAATGCCCAGCTTGCTACAGCGGTGGGCAGTTGAGTTTCTCGCATTTCCGGCAGCGGTGTCGTGCAATGTTATGCAATGTTGCTTAACCACACTGACATCATCTGACTTCACACTGACTAATGCACTGACTAATGCATAACTGAGCTGTTCTAGCAGAGTACACAGTGTAAGCTGGAGCGCCCTAGTCAGAAGAGCAAAGTTCTCAGGTACGTGCCCTGCTAGGGATGCTTTCCAGGCTGCCAGAGGACTGCATCCATGCTGCATCAATGCATATATCACACATCCTAAGATCAGCAACTGACAGTATCATATGGCTCATGCATGAGCAACATTGTGCCTATGGCTCCAGCCTTATCATATTCTCAAAATCATTTAGTTCGAGTGCATGTTGTTTGCAATGTCTCTGACAGGTCATGAGTCGATCCAGAAGGAATTTGCCATGTGCTATGCAGCATGCACAATTGACAGTAACTTTCACCACCCAAAGCATATGAGGAATAACGTGCTATCTGAAGGTACCCAACTTTGAGCAAGTTCATGGCAGAGCATGCTCAAGTATACATATGTCCACTGTATCGCAAAGTCTCAGCCCAATTTCATGTACACACATCTTGCATTCAGAAGATTCTGGTACAGCATTGACGCAGAACTACTTTTGTGGCAGCATATACTTACTCACAATCAGCTGCAGACGGTCGTTGACAAGGTGCAAATCAGCAAGTGCCTTTGCAAACTACATTCTATTTGTGTGCAAGGCCTGTATGAACCATTTGCATGTATCTGACCTGCTGTGCAACCTTGCAGTGCACTGCAGTGCACTACACTGCACTCCCAAGTGTTGTGACAGAACTGCTGCAGCTGTGATTTCATCGCTGCAGCAACAATTCAAGATTATCAGTACACTACTGAACCGTTCAGTAGTGTACTGATACCGATACAGTGAGTGGTTCAGGAACAGACTGCAGGACAGCTATGCAAGACCGCACTTGACAGCTTGTCTGTGCAAGCAGTCAGCATTGCACAGCCTGAAAGGAACCCTTGTCTGCCAGCCATGCATCAAGGCATGATACCTTATCTCACATCTCGAGCACATGCTTCCAGGAATTTTACAATCAACCTTGTGTCTTATATCCAGCAGTTTGGTACTTCAAGCAGCTGCTGCGCAGCATGTCTCAGCCAAAGTTGGCTTCAGATTTTAGTGCGCATGCTGAATTCAATTTGATCACCAACATGTGGTGCTCACAGCAAATTATGCGATCGCTGTATTGATTCAATTGGTCAACTGTACCACCCATGCACTCCCCTAATTGGGGTAGCTGAGTGCAGGGGTGGATTCAGCAGTAGGGATATCACTGTCATCATCATCATTGTTGTCTTCACCATCTCCACCATCATCACCATCATCAGAAGGGCTCATCTCTGCGCCGTCTGCTTCTGGACTGGGGCTCAGCTCTGGGGATTCTGGTGGTGACTCACTGGGTGTCTCAGTGGGGCTTTCCACAGGGGACTCTTCTGGGGATGATGGTTCCTCACTGGGGCTTGACACAGGAGACTCTGGGGATGGCGGTTCCTCGCTGGGACTGATGTCAAAGATTGGGGACGACTCAGCTGTGGTGCTGTTCAGATCCTGAGCTGCAAGGTAATGGTAGGGCAGCTTCTGCCCCAGGGGCAAAGCATACACTGTTGGTGTGACAGCTGCTGGTGCTGCAGGGGCCATTAGCTTACGAGATGCTGGCTGCATGCCCTCATTTTCGGTGAGGTTCAGGGCGTAGCCAAAGCTGATTTGGTCATCCACAAGCACTGTGACCAAGCTTTGGTACTCTAGCAGCTGTTCGGTACCCACACTGCAGCCTGTGCAAACACAAGGTGATTCAGCAACATGATGCGGTAGAGTTTGCGTTGTGAATATGCACAAACAAAGCTGACAGCAGAGCTGATGTAGCCACTCCCAAACTGATAGCTATGAAGTAGCAGCATCTATGCATTAGTCTGCTTGCTTGGACACACGCCCCATGCACACAGCTCAGAAGTAAGCCCGCATCACTGCACAAAGACACAGTGTGCCTGCAAGTGCAACATTACAAAAGGCCTTACCTGTAGCATATATGGTGAAGATCTTGACAGCTTCAGGCAGCTTGTTCAAGAAGAAGATCCAGTAGGAGGTGGAGGCCGTCAGCCCTGTAGCCTTGATGGTGCAGTTTTGAGTCAAGCAGCCGGTCCCCACCACATCTGGGATGCTTGATGCAGATGAGGGATCCCAGCTGTAGATGGACGCATTGGTCAGGATTCCAGCAGTGATTGGTGCACTCCCATTGTACTGGTAGCTCAGGCAAGTGGTCTTGTTGAAGGGGCCATAAGCAATGCGTGTCTTGCTCTGCAGTTGGCAAGGCCCGTGGCCAGATCAATCTTAGAAGAGGTGCGTGGCCAATTGGATGATGCCGACAATTGATTGCAAGCAAGCAGCGGCAGTGAGCAGGAGCCAGTCCTGTCAGGTAATCATGATTGTGCAGAAATGGCCAGACAAACAACATTGTGACAGCTTGCATGTCCACATTTGGGTGACTTGTTTGTGCTGCATACGGTGCATGTGCTATGTAGCATGCATGCCAGTGTTTCATTACCAGACTGGCTGCAAGAAACATTATATTGCGGAGTGTATGCATGCAAGTCCTGATCAAGCACTTAGCGGTGGGACACAAGTCGAGCATGAGCTGTCTGGCAGATTGCAATTATGGCCTGGGGCATGGCCACTGCAGCACTGCTGCAAGCAACATAGAGGCAAGGCTTCTCACCGGAATGAGCAAGTCTATATCTTGTGGAAGGCCAGGGTAGGCTGACATTGCAACTCGGCCACTGGCGCTGGATTCTGTTTGCAGGACCACAGCATATGAGCTTTGTGGGCTCAGACCACTGACAGTCCAGTTTGAGAAGGCGTCAGGATCACTGCTGACAGTCACTGATGTTCGTGATCCTGGCAAGAACGGAGCCTTGGTGGTCAGCCCGCTTGCATTCCACTGCTGAAGGCTACTGAGCTTCATGACTCCGATGTCAACTCCATTGCTGTAGGTGACGTTGAGCTGCATCTCGTCAGTTGCGTTGAAGGGCACCATGACAGACACGGTGTTGCCAGGAAACTCGATACCCAGGTCATAGGCTTCGTTGTGAAAGTTCAAAGGGTCGGTGCACTCTGCAACAAGGTTATACAGGTGTTTACGCACTGATCACCAAGGAAACAACGTAAAAGTCCTGCTTTATTGCGGGCTGTACCACATGTGAGACGGTGTCAACTTCAGATAGCGGCTGCTCAAAGCAAGCAGCTTACCGTGCGCGGATAACCCTGTTACGACAGCCTGTGTATTAGCCTTGTGAGGGTTCAGGATAACCAGTGTGTAATTGAAGGGATCAAATAACAGGTTTGACTCCCATTCGCAGAAGGTTGCGCCGGCGCATGACCCGTAGCTTGCTGTGAGCAGAGGCGGCACCAACTGTGAACTAGCAAGCCATGCGCGAGCTTCTGAAGCCTCCGTGACGAACGCATATACCGGATCTGCAGCGCGGGAACAGCAACTGCACAAAGCTACGTTGAGGCAAACCTCTAGCGCTTGCAGTCGACAAAGGGCGCTCGCAAAGCTATGGCCAGCAAGCGAAACATAGCTGCAATTTTCGCGCCATAGCGACTTGAACACACCTGATGAATTTAAGGAGAAAGCGACGCAATTTATGTCGAAGATGTCTGGTAGTGCCGTGTATGTTTTTGCAGGCAGAGATATGGAGATTTGAACGGCCGCGCTCTGCAGCGTGAGAGCTAAAACTGCCAGGCATGTGACAGCGAACCTTAAGTCGCAAGTCATATCGCCGTACCTAGGCGACTTTGTGCTGAGATGTAACTGCCCGTCAGAAGAAAAGCTGCAAGCAGTCCCTGCTGACACAAAATTCCAGTACTTTTGAAAAGTGTGGCAGCGTGGAGTCAGGAAGGCTTTCTGACTGGCCATGGGGCGTGCCCCTGCAGTACGTTACGAAGTCGACATCAGTAATGTTTGGGGCGGCCGTGATCTTTGTCAGGTAATTTGACTGTGATATTTGGTATTGTGGATCGGCGGCACAAACGTGCAGCAATCTGGATCGTAGGCGCGAATTCTAAAAGCCCACAAGCTGGAGGGTCACTAAAGTGTCACTTCACTTCTCAATCAGTCACATGCCATCCAATCAAATCTTGCACATGTGCACATCTGATGGAAGCACAGGCTTGACAGCCACGTTGGTCTGTGTTGAAATAAGCTGTGCAGACTTGCAAGCTTGACTTGACACAATATTTACAAGGGGACTTGATCGCTAACTGTGTGTTCGGTGAACCAAAGTCTGAAGCTTATATAGTACTCAACATGCCGCTAG
>JAABUK010001589.1_pt1 | contig 42754 bp, 41 predicted proteins | sample 5559141 | NCBI WGS metagenome assembly JAABUK01 (sample SAMN10711869, study PRJNA513367) | rock metagenome | isolation source: Antarctica rocks | place: Antarctica: Victoria Land, Pudding Butte nord | collected 2016-01-03 | reverse complement strand
AGAGTACGTGCGCTTGCACTCCCAACAGATGGAGCTATTTTGACCCCGTTGCCGCAGGACAAGCCTGCGTGAAACGTGCGATACCTCGCAGCTTGCTGCGACGTAGTTCATTTATGAGCTGACTGGAGGCGCTCGCCCGCTCGTGTTGGTGGGTTTGGCAGAAATAGATCGGGGGACGGAGCGAGGTGACCGGCATTGGTGGGCAAAGCTCAATGGCTATCGACAATTATTTGATGAGCAAGATGCGCTCAAAGCTGCCACCGGCTATATGAATGCACGGGTGCTCGTTTTCACTCCCAACACTCAGCGCAGGGATCGTTTGGCGGAAACTTTAGTAGAGCTTACGCAGCAGTCTAAGATGCCCGACGAGTTCCTGGCTCATTTTTGGCTCGCGGAGCATAGTGTATTAAGTGGCAATGAAGTGACGAGCTCTGTATGGCGTCGGCCTGGCATATCTGCTCTTCTCCCTCTGGTACCCTCAAGTGTCCTCTCTGCTGCACGGCCCAAGCTTAATGGTGAATAAAAAGCCCACGCTGTCGGGCGTGGGAGAGGTTGCGGGTCAATCAAGTTCTCGACTAAGAAGCGATCCTTCGATAAAGCCTCGTGGAATTTCTCGCCAAGTGGGATTAGAGAAGGCTTCGTTTGGACGGCCTTGAAACGTGACGATGCTGAATCGTTCCTGCTGTGGTGTCAGCAAAGTACCAGGCGGATAATGCTCAATCCAGACCGTGTTGCGTAGCGAATGCACCCCCCGCCAGTATGGTGGAAGCTGGGTAAGATTGCCTTGGCGCTCGCTGGAAATAAGGCATACCTCAGTGGCAATAGCCTCCGCAAAGTTTGTTACACTCCCAGAAGAATTTAGATTTTGACTGGCGACAATCACTGTCTTACCTGCCTTACAGACACTCATCAAGTCGCAATCTTTACCCTCGGAATTGAAAAACTCGTAAATGCGTATACGGCATGTTCCAGATTGTCTGGGATCATAGGTCAAGAAAGTGTGCTGAAAATCAAAGGTCTTCAGCACACAGGCGTTAGGGACAGTCTTGCTATTTGTCAAACTCGGCATCCTTTCATTCAAGCGAGGGAATCGTAGCAGAATCTACCTTTTCGTCAATAGGACCTTCTCTGTGAGGGCGTGGTCAAATCATAAATGAGGGCATCTAAGTAAAGGGGCGATGAAGCAAAAAACCGCCTGTCAGAGATTGACAGGCGGCAGAGTGAGGGGAGCCGTGTGTGCTCGCCTCGGAGTGTTTACTTGCCCACCGACCGGGGGCCGGGCACAAGACTTATCCCCGGCACTGCTCTTAACGAGACAACACCGGGTCGCTGGCTGCTCCTCGAATCGGCGGGACTTAATCCGCAGGGGGCTGACCTCCTGCGAATATGCTTTCTTCCCTGATAGCACGAGAGCATATTGCCTTCTGCGCCTTCTGGCGTCAAAAGACGTTGCGCGAGCGCATGAGGCGCTCTGCTTCAGTCTTCTTCTCAACATCGCGTTCAATGTTCAATCAGAGAACGGATCGTTCTTGTCCTCATCTCGTATGAACTGAAGGCTCCGGTGAATCGGGCCATGCTGACGGGTCTGAACTTCCTGCACAAACAGCCGCGTTGTTACTTGGCTGGGGGATAGACCCACCCGTCGTAGAAGGGCGGCGTAGCGAGTGAACTGCAGGCTGCCTGTCCGGCCCAGCGTATGGCCGAACACACGCCCGCTTTTCTGTTCTCGCCAGCTTATCCACCAGCGCGGGAAGCAGACCGCTGAACGGTCTTCGCATAACTCGCACTCACGGCCGGGCCTACCCACATCGGCGGCTTTGCGGTTGGAGGAGGCGCACAGCACCTGCCCATCCCGGTCCGCCATGACACGCACGACGCGGCTCTGAAGGATCGTGCCGACAAACGCTGGCACTTCCAGTTTCAAACCGTAGCAGACTAGAAGGCCGCGCTCCTTGTCTAAAGCCACCCACAGCAAGGGCGGCTCGATCTCGTCTTCGCCATCCAGTTCGGGGGCGGGCGGCAGGACTGTCAGGCGGCTAGACTGCATGGCGTCCCCGTGACTGACAGGCGGCTGCACCCTAATCTGTGGGGTGATCATCAATCTTCCTCACTTTCTCTAATTGGCATATTCGGGGTTGCTCAACTTCTGCTCGTGTTCTGCCTGCTGAAGCATGGTCAGCAGCTCTCCGCCCTGGTTTTTGTCCAAGTCTTCTAGATTGCGCTTGCCAAAGTGTTCGGCCACCAGCCGCAGCAGCTCCCACTGGGCGATGCCGCGCCGGGTGCAATGCGAATGAACCGCCAGGCACTGCGCCCTGGTGATCGCCTGCGCCTTGGTAACAGATTGAGTTCTTGCGACAGATGCCGCTTTGGCGCTAGCTGGGGAAGGACTCTGGCTCTGAGCAGCACTGCCTATGCTCGTGCCATTGCCCGTGCTGCCGGAATGGCCATTGCCCGCTCGCGGCGGGATATAGCCGCCATAGTGAGGGGTGGTCGCTTCCTCGGACGTAGTTTCTGGGGAGGCCATCGCGGCTTTGCCACTAGCAGCCTCAGAACCTGCCTGATGGCTGCGTCCATTCCCGTACCCATTCCCGCTGCCAGGGTGACTATAGGTGGGGTAGCCGTTGGAGCCATTTCCGGTAGAACTGCTTCCACCATTCACTGCGTTCTTCCCGTTCATATTCTGTCCATTCATATCCTGCTTTTGCAGGATGCTGGGCACAGTGTTCTCGCAGGGGGCTGCCTTCCGGGGCTGAACCATCTGGGCCAGAGCTTGCTCTGCCTCTTCGGCCAATGCGGATGTCGTCAGGGTCAAATCCTGCTCGTCTTCGCCCAGGCTCCAGGTCACGCTCACTCGCGCCTCGCGGGCTTGCAGTCTCTCGTCGCTGTCGGGGTCGCCGCTGTACACGGTCCGCCCCAGGGTGAGCGTCAGTTCAGTTGCTGTTGCCATTGTCTTTCCGTCCGTTCTCTCAAGGTCAAGCCGTAGCAATTATCGTGACAAAGTTGTGGCCGGGTGCAACGGGTGCTGCATCCGGCCTGAGTGGTTCAATCCTCTTTTGTTCTAGTCCTTTCTTTACCGCTCTCCGGTTTATGTCCGGCGCGGATTGTAGGCGGTCCGCGTCAGCCTAGGGGCTGATGCTGCCCGCTCCCGCAACCCGTCTGCCAGCGGGCGAAGGTCCGGCGGCAGAGAACTATTCGGCGGCAGAAGCCGCCGGATCACCTCCATCCCGCCTTTCTTGTAGACCGCTGTGACGATCAGCCGCTCCTCTGGGTCAAAGACCTGCCAGAAGCGTCCACGGCGTACAAGCCGGAACCCGCCCACTTCCATAGCCACACGATCAGGGGAAGCTGGAAGATTAGGGGTTCGGTGTCCAGGAGAAACTGAGTGATCAGCAGAAAGGCGCATGAGCCGAACCTCCTGATATTCCTCTAGTTCCACCAAGACGGGGAGGAAGTGCATCTTCTCGGATTGGTGCAGGCAAACCCTCGTCCAGCAGCCGCCCTGCCACCACTTCCAGATCGTAACGATCATCGGGCGGCAGGCTTTGGGCTGTGAACGTGAGCGCTTGAACCAGGCCGTACACCCGGTCCTGCTGAGGCGGCGCAGTCGCAGACAGCGCCTGCAAGACACGCTCCTGAACGGAGCGCGTCAGAGCCGCCTGCCTTGCAATCGCACGCACCACGCCTTCCACATCTGGAACCGGCTCGCGTGTCGCTGTCTGAAGGCGATCAATCAGCCCGGCTCCGGCGGTCACGGCCTCGGAAACCGCCACCCGCAATGCATTGGCAAAGCGGGGACGGTCCCAGGAGATGTGACGCTGGCGCAGCAGGCTCTTTCCACGAACCAACCGCACCATGCCGTTCAGGCACACTAAGCGCCAGACCAGCGCATCAACGGTCACACTGCGCCTGCCGACTTCGCTGTTGGCGACGTGAACGCCGACCATCAGCCGGTCGTTTGGCAGCACCTCGCGGCAAAGCCTCGGGTCCACCAGGCGCAGGTGCAGGCTCTCCGGGGTCAGGGACAGTCCCCGCACCTCAAAGCGGTCTTCCAGCAGAGGAACCAGGGTTCCCAGCAGGTCCGCATTGTCGAGCGGGGCGTACCGGTCCGAAAGGACGGCCCGCACGCCTTCTCCCTGGCAGCGCAAGAGCCACGGGCGGGGAGTGCCCGATTTGCTCTCCGTCTCGTCATCCAGATCGGCTCCGGTGCGCCAGGCCCAGTGGTTGAACTGAGCATCTTGCAGGGGAGCGGAGCAGCGGACGAAGTAGGGGGCGGGGATACCGAGGCGCTGGCACGCCTGGACGGTGGCCCAGGGGGAAAGTGTCAGAAGCTCGGGGTGCTCGTCCAGATGCTCTTCGGGCAGCACAAGCTGTCCTTGAGCCAGGGCGAGGCGGTCTCGGGGGACAGTGAGGTCCCACTTGTCCTGATCGTCCTGCTGGATGCGCTGCTGCAGCTCTCTGAGGCCATGCCGGGTAGGCAGGTCCAGGGTGGGCTGCCACTGTGCCCAGTCCGGTGAAGCCGTCTCCGGCAGAGAAGACGTCAGCAACGGAGGCTGCGGCATGAGAACCGGCAGTGCCAGCGGGTCAGGTCCGGCGGGTGTATCCAGCCGGGCGTAGTACTCCCCGATGGGGAGCGTGATCGAGTCGGAGGGCATGAAAGGCTCCTCGCAGTCCCCTGACAACCATCGTGGTCAACAAACTCAAAAGGAAAACTTTTTCAAAGTCGTCCTCAAAAATCGTGTCAATTGGAGGTGTCAAGGGACGGGTGAAGAGGGGATTTGCTGACGAGGTATGAACTGACAGCACTCTTCGGTCGGTAGCGTATCCAATAGCGGGAGTTGATGCACGGGATGGTGCGAAATGACAACGAGATATATCCCAAAGGTCGCATCAGCCTAAAGGTTTGGATGTACGCATGGTATTCAGCCGCAATCGTTATTTTCAAGGCATGGGCAGATACTGCTGAGAAATGAAAATCAGGTAAAATAACTGTATGTACAAGCACCGAATGTTCACGATGGAGGTCTAAAATGCCATTGCCGGGAGGAGCCGCCGATAAGTTTGGAAACAGATATGAAGGACGCTGGACAGTGTACTACATATCTCACATACTGAATGAAAAGGTTGCCACTATCACTTTGGAGCAGCCGGGTTTGTTAGGTGAAGGAGCAGAGTTTGTCTTGACTGGGAATGACGGGACAGCAGAGTTTCATCAAGTCAAGCGCCAGAACGGTAGTCAAGGTCCTTGGTCAATCTCTGCCCTGGCGTCTGCCGGTGTTTTGGCTACCTTTAAGAGCAAGTGCAGTAACAGCACTAGTCGCTGCGTCTTCGTTTCAACAAGCTCCGCAGATATGCTCCGAGAGCTGTGTGAGCGTGCTCAAAGTGCCGATAATTTGCAACAATTCAGCCGTGAGTTCATAAAAGCGCAAGACCTCGCATCCAATTTCGCCGTCCTATGCCAGAAGTGGGAAGGCTGTACGGAAGAAGACGCCTACCGAATGCTTCGGCAAATTCGTGTAGAAACTATCGCTGAATCTATGTTGGAGCGCGAAGTAGCCTTCCGGCTGGAAACACTCGTGGATGGCACTTCTGAAGCTGCCTCCGACGTCCTGGCACAACTAGTCCTTGATTCCGTCCATCACACGCTCCACGCTCAGGATATATGGCAGCGGCTGCACGAGCGTGGCATTCGCCGACGAGTTTGGGGCAATGATCCTCACGTCTTGATTGCCGTCCAATCTGCTACCGAGCGGTACCTTCAACCGATACGGGACCGCGACATCCTAGGCGAGCCTATTCCTCGCACCGAAGCTCAAACCGTGGTGTCAAAGCTATTGGCAAGTGGCGGCAAGCGAGCTGTATTGATTTCAGGGAATGCAGGGACTGGCAAAACCAGGGTTGGGGCCGAGGTTCTTGAACGCATCCAGTCGCTTGGATGGTCGACACTGGCACTACGTCTGGATCGCTTGGAGCCGGCAGCGACACCTCGTCAGCTTGGACTTCAGATGGATCTGCCTGGCTCACCGGCGACGGTCTTGGCGAACATCTCCCATGGGCGAGACTGCCTACTTTTTATTGATCAGTTGGATGCCGTCAGTACTACGTCTGGCAGAAATCCACAGTTTTATGAGTGCGTGGACGAAATTATCCGCCAGTGCGCCATTCATACTAATCTGCGTCTAATGATCTCCTGTCGGAGATTTGATCTTGCTAATGATGACCGCCTACGCCGTTTAGTTGGGGATCACGGCATTGCTGATGAAGTCCAGGTTTTAGGCTTAACGACAGACCAGGTCTGCCGATGCGTTGAGGCATGCGGGGTATCAGCTATTCGGCTCACTCAAAAACAATTGGCGCTTCTTGCTGTTCCGCTCCACCTGAAGATTTTTACCGAGATACAATCCCGCCGCGAAGAAGGAACTGAAGAAATTTTTAGGTTCGACACGCTAAAAGACCTTTACGACCGATACTGGGACTTCAAACACTGGGCAGTGAAAGAGCGCCTAGGATGCGACCCGAAATGGGGAGCCGCGTTCGACCTGTTCTTCCAACGAACTATCCGTGAACAATCGTTGTCTGCTCCAGTGATCCAATTAGACGATCTCGCCTCAGATAGAGCTGCACTGGTTTCGGAAGGAGTATTTGTCCAAGAAGGTACGCGTCTCTCATTCTTCCACGAAACGTTTTTTGACTATGCGTTCGCTCGGCGTTTTATAGCCGGAGGAAAATCTTTGCCGGAATTTCTGCGGTCTGGTGAGCAGCATTTGTTCCTGCGTGCGACGGTACGCCAGATTCTTAGCCATGAGCGTGACCAAGACTTTAGCGCGTACTTGGACGATCTTCATGAAGTCCTCGTTGCCGATAATATTCGGTTTCATCTGAAAAAATTTATTTTTCAGTGGCTTCGTGACTTACCTAATCCAAGCCTTGAGGAATGGGAAATCGTGCGGGAATTAATCGCTTCTCCTGTGCCGAACGTGATCGACCATGTTTGGATTGTTGTCTTTAGCGGTTCCTGGTTTAGTCTCCTTGACGGTGCTGGCTTCATCCAAATGGAACTTGACAGTGGAGACAGCAGGCGGATTGAGCGCACTGTGAACTACTTGGCAGCAATCATAAACGAAGCCCCTGAGCGTATCGTTGAGATTACTCAGAGCTTTATTGCTCTTCCTGCTCCTTGGCCTCAGTATGCGGTATCAATCCTTTCTCGAGCGGACGGTGAGAAGTCGCGTGCCTTCATTGATCTTTACCTCAAACTAGTGCAGGCCGACATCCTTCAAGAGACTGACGGTCCATTGTCTTCAAACAGTCACTCGCTTCTGCTATATGACCTGCCGGAGAAGCAGCCCCTATGGAGCCTTGACGCCCTGGAAGCTTGGCTCATGCAGCGTATTCGAATGAATGAGGCTGTTGAGGAGAACAATCCGTTCAAGGGGGAAACATATGGGAACGAAGGGGATAGCTTGCAGAAACTAGCGGCGGCCGTTCCCATCGCTTTTGTCGAAAGGCTACTGCCAATTGTCTTGGAACTCGTTCGGAGAAATGCTGTCCGTGTCGGGCCGCCACCCTGGAAGGACAGTATTTGGAGTGATTGCCACTATGAACCTCACTACGCCTTCCATGAACAACTGCTGGAGGAATTGGTGTCAGCTCTGAAGTGGATGGCACAATACGAGGCGGAAACTTGCCTCGTGCACGCAAAACTTATTCAACAGTTTTTGGACTTTTCAACGGCTGGATGGATACTGGCACGCACCTACATGGCTAACGGCGAACAATTTGCTGAGGAAAGTGCTGAGTTCTTGCTTAGCGGACAAGACTGGCTAGACCTCGGCTGGACCAACTCCAGCCATTGGATTTCTCGACAGTTGCTCGAAGCCGTCACGCCCTACTGTGTTCCGGAAACCGTGCAGCACTTGGAAGTGGCGGTTCTGAATTACTATCCGCTCTGGGAGCGAAAGACCCTTCGCTGGCTTGGTCTTGGACAGCTTGCGCTCCTCAACGGGTTCCATAAGGGAAGCCGCAGTCTGGCGGTCAGTCGGCGAATCGGTGAGCTTCAGCGCAAGTTCGGGGTTCAAGACGGTGCCCCACCACAAGGGCTGCAAGTTGGGTCAGTCGGTCCACCCTTCAACGCTTCCTGGGAGCGCCTGAAGGATGATGATTGGCTACGGGCAACAGCTAAATATGATGGGGAGCATAGTCGCAATGATCTCTCTCGAAATTTTTTTGCGGGCGGCGCTAGAGAACTAGCCTCAGTCCTCAAAGAGCAAGCCAAGCAGGAACCGACCCGATTCGCAAATCTTCTCCTGCGCTTTTCTACAGAAACGAACGCAGTCTACTTTACATCTATTCTTTGGGGACTGTCTGAAGCGAAGAAAGTTAACTCTGAACTCATTTGGGCTGTGCTTCAACAGTGCCATAGCCTCCCATCCCGGCCTTGTGGCGACTTTATCAGCAATCTGCTCTGCACGTATGCCGATGAAGATATACCGCTGGAAATTCTTGAATTAGTGTCTTGGTACGCTCTGGAAGCACCAAGTCCAGAGGGGGATATTTGGAAATCAAAAGTTGAGGGTGGCCAGGGCTTTTACGGCGGCGACCCGGAAAGCGCTGGACTCAACTCAGTTCGAGGTGGTATGGCTCGTGCAGTGGGAAACCTTCTGTTCGCCCAACCGGCTCGCCTTGATTATTTTCGAACGAGCCTCCAAAGAATGGTCAGCGATGGCAGCTTGGCAGTACGCAGCCAAGTTGCCTACTCGCTTCTGCCCGTCCTCAACATAGACCGTACTTTCGCTGTAGAATTGTTCCTCAAGCTTTGCGATGAGCAGGATGATTGCCTTCTTGGCACACATCATGTCTTTGAGTTCTTGCGATATGCCTGCTATACGCATTTGTCGCAACTTGTGGGACTGCTGGAGCGAATGCTTCGTTCGACCAATGACAAAGCAGTTCATGCGGGCGCTGTACTCGTCAGTATGTCCGCCCTCAGCACGATAGAAGCTCAAGGTATGGCGGATGCTTGTCTTGTAGGAAGTGAGGCAATGCGTAAAGCTGCCGCAGAAGTCGCTGCTGCCAACATCGCGCAAGCCTCCAACCGTGACCGGTGCATTGTTAGCCTGAAAACTTTGTTTGATGACCAAGCGAAGAGTGTACGCGAAGCCGCTGGGCGTTGCTTCGAGACATTAAGAAGAGATGATTTAAACAGCTTTCCAGATTTGATCCAATCTTTCATTTCGAGCATGGCATTTCAGGACAACTCTTTTTGGTTTTTCCGTGCGCTGAAAGAAACGACTGCTCCTCTCCCAGACTCGGTTTGTCTGGCCTGCGAGCGTACAGCAGAACTGCTAAAAAAATCAGTGCCAGGGGAAGGACAAGGCCAGGGACGCTCCGGCACCGAAAGCAGTGCAATTCTGTTGCGTCTCTACGAACGTAGCAAGTCCCCAGCAATCAAGCGGCGGTGCCTGGACATCATTGATCAAACCCTGATGTACGATATTTATGGCTTAGAGTATGCACTAAGCGAACGGGAAAACTGAACGTTCAGAAGCGGAAGCCTTATCGTCAAACAATAGGCCCTACATCTTGTTAACCAGAGGAAGCGCAAAGTCGCATTCGACTTCATTGCCCCAGGCGCTCCATCCTGGCACTTTCTGCCGGGCGAATAGCTCCGCACGCGGCACTTTACCGGCGATGCGCTCTATCCGCTCCCGTGCTTCGTCGGGCTTGCGGGAGTGCTCCCTCCGGGGGGTGACGATCAGGCTGGGAACGCCTGTGCCGACGCGCTGGGGATGTCCCCTCGTTGCCAGCAGGCACAGTTCTGCATTGGAGTGGGTCCAGTAGCCGCGCCCAAGAAAGAAGTCCGTATCCTTTGGGGTACGTTTGACCCAAGTGAACGCAACCGTTTTATAGTTGAAGCCCCAGGCCCGGATGACGGCGAGTGCATCTGGCAGATGAGAATGTACGGCCCAAAGAAACAGCAGGCAGTCTGGGCCAGCAATGTCCCAGACCGGCAAGGAGCAGATATCCCGCGTTTTCATCATTGGGTAGGGCATCATAACGCCGCCCTGAAGACGCCACGGTGGGTCCGCGTAAAGAACATTGAAAAGAGGCGACGGGTGCGTTGCGGGGAGTGAGGCAGTAGGAAGCATACCCTAACATGGTCAACAAGCGGAACATCGGGCAAATGTGGTTGTTCCTTCGCATCGCTCATTCTTACTTGTTGTTTTCTGTGAGCAACCTTAAACATAAGTGATCGGATTTATATTCGCTGATCCAAATTGCCATAATATTTTGATGCTTCTTTGTTGAAGATTGTGGGTACTAAAGGGATGTTGAGTTGCAATATGGTGATGGATTTATCTTCGCGTCGAATATTCTCGAACAAGGGGAGGCATTTGAATGGCACCAGAGCGTGAAGCGAACGAAGGAATGCACGAAGTTGACAGCAATGGAGACACGATCACAGTCAACAGCACTGATAACCCGGACATTCCGGGTGGATATTACATTTCACAGACTGTCGATGACGTAAAATCAACCAATGTCTATGATGCGGAAGACAACCTTGTTGTATCTCATCCTGACAAAGCATGAGCATTCACTTAGTCTAGGAGTCTTGACGACACTGTTTCCGTGATGGTACACCATCAAGGGTGGGCAGGTTGGTTGTCAGCCGCCTGTTAAATGAGCCGGAGTGATGCCGGGCACCCACATAAAAAGCCGTTCCTTTTTAAAGGAACGGCTTTTTATTATCTCTGTTTATTCTTGGTTACAGCCTACCACGGCGTTGCGGACTTCTAGGACCCGGACTTCAGCCAAGCCTGTGCCACATCTACTGACATCTGGTAGCTCACTTGATCACTCCTACCAGTTCCAGGATGCCGCTCTACAGGCCATGTGACTTTGTCCACCGGAAGATTGAATTCACGCTTGATGGTCTTCGTCAGCAGGGCTAAGGCCGTCATAACCCGCCGCGCTTCAACAGCACTTGTTAATCGCAGTATTTCGTTAAAGAGCACCTTTTGACCTGGTCGGGAGGCGGTGATATCGAGCACTGCCACCGTAACGGGATCGGTCAGGGCTTTGCGGAGCTTTCGCAAATTGGTCATGTACGTCCAGTTGACGCTCTTGGCACTGCTCCCAGCCTTTAGCTTTGCCGTGGGCTTTTTGGGTTTTACCTTGCCCTGCACCTTTTGCTGAATCAACGCGGCAACTTCAGAAGTGCTATGACGCCGTCCATCAATATAGCCGAGGGTCGAGAGCACACCTGGCACTTCCGTGTCATCAAGACGCACCGGGATCAAGTAGTCGTCCTTGCTCTCAAACATCCTGGCCTGGATACTTTGACGCTCGTGGTTGGTCCACAGCTTAAGAGGATAGTGCTCAGAGATGAACATGATGCAAAAACGAGCTTTCACCCGATAAACCTCATCCAGGTAGGTAAACAGGTTTTTGCCCAGTAGTGTCGCCTGCTCATCAAAGTCGTAGAAACACTTGATGCGCCGGCGCTTCAAGCTGCCGACCACGTCCTGAACCACCTCCCTGTTCTCACCGGCGAAAGATACACAAACGTCGTACTCAAAGCGGATTGTCGGCTTTCGGACGCTGCTCTTGCTGGCCGGAGAGGATAGTTTCTTCTTAGGTTGCGGCGCTGCTTTAGCGATGGCGGGTTTATGAGGTGGCTTACCGCCCGTAGTGCTGGATGTCGCTTTCATAATCCTATGCTACCCGTTCAAGCGAGAAATACTGCATTGAAAACCAGCCTACCTGCCAATTAATAACTTGTGTATAAGCCGCAGTGGAATGATCTGACTGAATGGGAGCATCTTGCTGTCAATGGGCTAACTCGCTTGACTGTTCGGTGTCTGTTTAGTGTATATTTCCAACATGCAAACCGTACTGCGCGACACGTCTGTCTGCCTTGCGCTTTTGTCATGCCATCTAAATCTATTTTTGTTGTGTTGATAAACAACTCAACAATGTGGTATATTAACGATGACGGAGCAAAACACCATGACTTTCGGAGAAACTCTCAAAACTCTAAGGCGAGAAGCAAACATCAGCCAGAGGGCATTAGCCAACAAGGTGGGCGTAGACTTTTCCTATGTCTCGAAGCTGGAGAACGACCGTCTGCCCGCGCCTGCTGCAGATACCGTCGTTAAGATTTGCGAGGTGCTTGATGTCTCACCCGAGTGCCTTTTGTCACTTACGGGCAAACTACCAACCGACGTGCAGGAAGCGGTGAGTGCCAGTCCTGCTGCTCAGCAGTTTATGCGCAGTGCCCAGCAACTTGGGATTACTGAGGTGGAATGGCTTCATTTAGGTGAGGAGATGCGTCGCTTGCGAGAGGATTGATCAACGATGAGAGAAAAATCAGCGACACTCGAGCTGCCGCTCTTTGAAGCGGATTCTCCTGCTGAAGTACCCGCGTTGGCCGCAGTGCCTGTTGCTGAAGCGGCCTCTAAGCTCAAATGGTCGTACAGCAAGCGCGGCGTCTTGGAACAGTGCCCACGCAGGTTTTACTACCAATACTACGGTGCCAACCGGGGAAAAGCCAAAGGTGATTCTGCGAAGCAGGAATTACGACAGCTTAAACTTGCTGGGAACCGCCATACACGCACTGGCGCGATTTTGCACCTCATGATCGCTGAATACTTTCGAAAAGCACAGCAGGGAACCCCCTGGGAGCGTCAAAAGTGGCTTGACTGGGCACGTACTATCTTCGAGCGTGACATCGCCCGTTCCTGTGAGGGACCTGAAGAGACCAAGCCTTCGTACCGGCGTCATCCACCGCAGTTTCTTGTGGACTTCTTACACGAAAAAGAGGCGAGACAGCTTTGCCGGGAAGCTCTCAACGAGATGATAGCGGCATTGAACGCCTTTGTGGATGCACCGGAGTTCGCGGAAGTACGAAACTTGGGTGTGCAGCCAGGCGCACTTATTGAGAAGCATTTTTACAATCTCGGAGGATTTCCGTTCGGGGTAGAAGGGCAGATTGATCTTGCCTATTCAACAGAGACAGGAGGGGTAGTCCTGGTGGACTGGAAAATTGGGGATGACTTAGGCGACGGGGATGATAGCTTGCAGCTTGCCGTTTATGCGCTTTGGGCAAAAGAAATGTTCTCCTGTACAGCCGAGGACATTACGCTCTACAAGGGGTTCCTCGGCAGTCGCACTCTTGTCGAGTTCCCACTCTCTGAGCGTCTCCTGAAGATCGCCCGCCTGAAGATTCTCCAAGACGCCGAGTGGTTCACCCGGATGCATGAGTATGGGTGCGCGGGGGTCATGGAGGCATTTACCCCGTGTGCTCAAGGTGCAGTGTGCCGAGGCTGTTCCTATGCGACGCTGTGCCCGGAAGGGAAGGAGAGCCTGACATGATAGAAACGAATGCGCGTGTTCTCGCGCCGGGAAAAGATATTGCCTTGCCTGTGCGGTTCATGCAAGTACAAGGAACCACGGACCTTCCAGAACTGCGGGAGAAAGTCTGCTTCCGCTTACGGCGGGAGTTTGGTCTTGTTGCCGTTCCATGTCAGGACAAACGAGGAATGCTCCTTGTCGCAACCGATCAGCCTCTTCCAACGCGGAAAATGACCGTGGACGAGTGGGACATGACTATCACGGACACGGATGATAGCGCGGTGTTGACACTAGAAACGCCAGAGGGCCGGCGGCTTCTCCCCGAGGTAGTCGAGCGAATGATCACTCATGCAATTGAACGCCGGGGTGTCTGGTGGAACTTCGACAGTCTGCGCCACTGGTATGAGCGGAAGCCCTTTGCCGCTTGGGAGGGAATAGATGCCCTCCGTCGGTACGCCGTGTCAGCACTCGCCGTGGAAGGAGTAGGGATCGTCGTCGCGGTTGATGTGGAGACTGCTTTCTTCACCCAGGCCACGGTTGCGGACTTTTTCGACGCTGATTTTCCTCCAGCCGAGCAGCGCCGGCGGAAGAGTGACTTTGAGCGGTTGACTCAGAGGCAGTCTGGGCAGCAAGGTACTCTGTTATACGACAACGGCGAAACATCGCTCAAGTGCTATTTTGAGGGTTTCCCAGCCGGCAAGACATGCGCTGCGGTCGCTCCACGGCGAGTTCGCAGCAAAAACTACGAGTCGTTAGTGGCCTACTATAAAAAAGTTAGTCCCCGGCTTGGCATCCGTGGGGACGAATTGGCGGTGATGGTTTCATTTCCTAGTTTTGACACTCCCCAGCCGGTCGCCGCCCGGTGCCTGAAAGTGCGCGTAATGAACGATATGCTGCCATCGTCTCTGATTAATGCCGATAAAATTGGGCCGCAGGATAGGCGGCGGATGGTAATCGGATTCTGGAAGAGCTTGGGGAATATCTCCTTCCCTCAATCCCGTGGTTCTGCTACAGCCGCACCGGAGGTGGCGTTTTTGCCAGGGTTCTGGCGACCGGAAGCCTCCAAAGTCCGCAGAGTTGCGATTCCGACACTTTACTTCGGCAATGGAGAGTCCTTAGCGGCACCGCTGCAAGTGTCGGGACCAGCCTACAAGCAGCACTTCAAGAGGCGGGCGGAGATGCTGGATGCGGGACGATGTTACCATTTTCCTCCGCTCGCCGGGCGGACTGTGCTCTGCGCTTATCCCGAAGATCGCGGGATATGCGAGGCTGCTGAGGGAATGGCAGATGACATTCGTCAGCAAATGCAGAGGTTCACCGGTAAGTCTTTCGAGTTCCGCATGATCCCGTATGTGTCAGTTGAGGACGCAATCGCTAAGTTGAACGGTGAAGCTTCGGAACAAGCCGTACTTTTTGTGCTGAATGACGAAGCGACTGCGTACACTGAAGCCGCCCTTGGCCTACCGAATTGGAAAATTAAACGGGTAACAGAAAATACGCTTCATCGTCAGTATTGCCAATTGAGCGCTGGATGCGGCTTACACGGCAGGACGCAGGATGGTGGCCGCGCCCAAAGATATTGGGACTCGTTTATTAAAATGACCTCGCTCGATTTGCTGCAAGAGATGGACGGCATTCCCTTCCGCCTGGACCAAGCCGGCTCGTTTGAGGCCCAATTAGTCATTGATGTCAGTTATGACCGTCGTTATTACGCGCTGTCGGTTCTCGTCGCGCGAGCAGGGGCGAAGCGGCCAGATTTTCGCCTTGTCACAGGCGCGTGGCATAAGCCTGATACCAAACACGAGGCAATCAATGGGCGAATTCTTTGTGATGATGTGGTAAGGTTCCTCTCTGGGGTGATTGTGGCTGGCAAAGATGCGCCATTAGCCTCTTTACTGATCGCACGTGATGGCAGAGTTGTGGGCGACGAGCAAGAGTTTCTGGACGAAGCAACTGAGAAACTGCGGGGTTGCGGCGTTTTGATGACGGATGCACGAGTCGAAGTAGTGGAGCTGCACAAGAACACAGAAATGCACCTGCGCGTCTGGGAGATCGAGAATGGCGATGTTGCTTTCAATGTTACCGAGTCTACGGCAGTGCGATTATCCTCTACGGAAGAGATTTTGGTAACAACAGGTGCAGGTACGCTGACGCAAGGCACTGCCGATCCAATGCTGGTTGTGGCCCTCGACAATGGAACACTGGTGGAAGATGCAACAGATGCCCTAGCTGCGTCCGCGCAGCTAAACTGGTCTAGTCCGGGGGTAGCCCAGCGGTTGCCTCTTCCCTTCAAACGCACTGATGAGGTGCTGAAAAAACGTTCAGAACAAGAAATCCGGCGCATTCGTTGACGCTGCACACACTAGGTCAACGAGAACCTTTGATTTGAGGAGCGAGAGGAGAACGAGATGATGACTTCGGAATGGCTGACTGCTGAAAGTTTCGAGCGGAATCACCGCTTGCTTTCAGCGATCAATACACTGTCTATTCACGCAAAGCTTGCCTTCGACGGAGTGGCAAATGCCCCTCATACTGGTGATATTGAGGAAGCGCGGCGAGAATTACGGCATTTTTTAGACCGTATGGGACCACTGGTCCATGACGTTGAAGAGCATCGGGAAGCTCCGCTGTTAGGAGCAGACTCTCGGTTGAGTTCGCTCGTGCGGCAATATGCGACTACCCGTAGGCGATCTAGCTCTGTTCTACATCGGCTACCTATTGAGCAGGTTGCAAGTCTGCTTGTCTCTCAAAAACGAACTGACCAGCAACGGCTTATTGAATATCTAGCGGCACTAAGACAACTGGTTGAGCAGCATGCTTATGCCGATGTCGTAGGGCTGCTCGGAGAGATATAAAAATGGGAGAAAGTTAGATTATTGATCGCCCAAGATGCCAGTATTCTCCGCACCATACTCAACCGACGCAACGTAGCTTTGTTACGCGACTGGACTGACCTGGAAGCTTCGCTTTCAGGGCTACAGGTTCCCGTCCTTCTGGAACCATATAGAGACAATCTCATTAGTTATTGTCGCCACTTCCAGTCAGACACGAAGGCCAACCTTTCTCTTCTGGCACTGTTGAATGACTCGATATTGGAAGATTTGCTCAGCAAGACCCAAGTTGCAACTCAATACTTGCGTATCATGAGTAGTCGTCTTGCAACGCCGGTACTCCGCTCTTCGCCAAAAGATGTGTTGTGCCTGAAAATTTTGACATGGATTCACCAGGCCCATGTGGAAACCGCTTCTATTCCTGTTGCGTTTGCGAGTGGTGAAGTTGCCATCTTGCCCATGATGCGTGCGCTGCCCGTTTACCTGTTTCCAAGTCTGGAACAGAATGGACTTTTGTTCCAATCGCTTCATTTCCATGAGTTTGGACATGGCTTATATGTTTTGCACAAGCCGGAGATGGACGACTTGATAAAAGAGCTGCAGGAAAATATCTCTGACATATTAACACCGCTGTCACAGCGTAATGACCGTCACGCGGAGGAGGCGGCTAAAGAGCGGCAAGCAGTTGTTGGACGCTGGTACGACTGGGCACAAGAAATTTTCTGTGACGCCGTTGGACTACTTATTGGGGGGCCTGCATATCTTTATGCCTTTTCCGGTTACTGTAGCAATCTAAGTAGGAGTGACCTTTATCTTCCGGCTGAGGATTTAGCACGTACCAAGCATCCTGTTACTTGGCTCCGCATTCGGTTGTTAGTGCGTCGTGCTGAAAAGCTAGGGTTGTCGGCAGCCGCCTCACAGGTCAGGCAGGAATGGGCAGCTCTGGCAGGGGTCATGCAAGTATCTGAGGACTACCACGGCTATTATGAAGATGCGATGGAGGAAGAGGTTTATCGCGTAATCAGCGATATGCTGGCTGAGGCGAATCCAAGACATTTTCTTCCCGAAGAAGTTGATCTTAATCCGGCGGGCGAGGTGCAGCCTGGAGTACAAACCATGGACAACCCTGTCAGCCTTCTGAATCGCGCTTGGCACATGCATAATCTGCGGCCTGATTTGTATGCTGAATGGGAAAGAGAGGCAATCAAAGTGTTCACTAAATAGATAGCAGTGATGAACGCTCGCCGCCCCCCCAAAAGAATTGCCTGTAATGCATCATGACCAAGCGCACAACATACGCTGCGAATGCATGAGGCGCTCGGAACCCAAATGCGCAATGATGGTAACTTCATGGCCGACGCGAGCGAACTGGTACGTGGAGGTGCTACCGATAGCACGGACACCGATGAAGGTTATTGATGGGGGACTTATCCAAGACGGCAACACTTATCGCGGAGAAACCTTTCATTGGTCCGTGGCATTACATGAGGTGTTGGCCCCAGTTAGTAATCCCATTATGGCCTAGTAGACCCAGACGATGTGTTTGTAGTCAACAATTTGATAAAGCTTAGACGGAGCGTGCAGTGCAGTTCTAGATTTGCTTTCGCGCACCGTCACTTGCGAGTTGGCGAGGCCAGAATAAGCTTATTGAGTCACAGTCCTACCTCTTTAGCGTTGATAAAGGCCAGAAGCAGCTCGCTCACCCGGCTCCAATAGACGAGGTCAGCCAAAAAAGTTATAAACTCCGAAGGAGTGGGCAGCCATCCCTCTGAATTTATAACCGCTTCCAGAACTGTCCCCGACTCAATGATGTTCGGGGACTTTTTGTTTGGCATCAGAGCTTCACTGGAAGTGGAGCCATTGGCCTTTTCATCATAGACCGCGTGGTCATTTAGTAATGCCGCGAATGCCGGGGTGAGACTGGCGCTCACGATCTTTTTATCCTGGATGACAATCCCCTCAAAAAACAGCGTGAGATAAGCCCGCTTCAGTGCCAGGGGAGCTGAAATGTAGGCGGCTTCGGCGTTTGTCGCCAGGCGCATCACCTGCTCAAAGACGCCGATGTTCGACTCCCGGCTCAGATCAAGCCGGGCGACTTCCAGGTTGATCTTCTCCAAGCTCTCCGCGATCTGAGCCGACTGACGACGGTACGTTTCTTCAGTTGCGGCTTCGTCCAGATACAGAGTCTCCACTCGCTCACGCCGATTTTCTAAAATCCCGCGCTGGGCCAGAAGTTCACGCCGCTTCACATCCACTTCCCCGTGCGTTTCTGCAACTACCTGGCGGGCATAGCGGACCACCTTCTCTGCGGTCTTCGGCATGAGTGACACCGACCTCAGCAGACCACCCACCTGATTGTCCAGCTCCTCCACCTGCACATTCTGGCCGGCATTTGAGTGGGGATCACGGTTCAAGGGGCAGTGGTAGTACGACTTGCCCTTGCGTTCATTGACGGAGGCCGTCAGCGGAGCGCCGCACAGGCCGCATTGAAGGAGGCCCGAGAGTAGAAACGTGTGTTTTCGCATGCGGTCAGCGTAGCGGTTATGCTCGCTCAGTACCAGCCGGCACTTCTGAAATGTTTCCACGTCCGTAAGGGACTGGTGTTTCCAGGAGCGCACTTCCCCCTTGTAGGCAGCGCGGGAGATGCAAAATGGGTCACCCAACATCTTGCGGAGTGAGGTCATCGTCACGCGCCCGCCCCAGGCGCTCCGCAGTCCCAAAGGCTCCATCTCGGCGCACAGCGACTTCAAGGAATACCGGCCAGTTGCATACAAGGCGAATGCCTGGGTCACCAAAGGACCGGTGACTTCGTGAGGAATGATGATGCGGCGATCATTGGCTGAGGTCGAGGCGGGATTATCAGCGTTTCGATACCCGAGGCGTGCCGGCCCAGGCCACCAACCTGCCTGCACCTTCTGCGCCATCGAGAGGCTCGTTTTACGGCCGGTGATCTGGGGATATAGGGCGTTCGTGGCGGCTAAGATGGTGTCAAGGAACACGCCTTCCGGTGTGTCGTCGATCATTGGCTGGTTCAGGCTCTCCACCCGCACACCGCATTTGCGGAGCTGGGCTTTGATGGCGAAGTGGTGCTCGGTTTTACGGGCGAGCCGGTCGGTATCCACAACGAGAACAGCGTCAACATCCTGCTCCCGGCAGTAGGCAATGAGTGCTGTAAGTTCTGGGCGGCTGAGGTTGCTGCCGGAAAATCCAGGGTCGGCGAAAGTCCGCAGCAAAGTTCCGCCTCGCTGCCCTACCTCCTGCGCCAGCTTTGCGAGCTGATCTTCGATGGATTTGCCGCGCTCCGCTTGTTCCGAGGTAGACACTCGGGCATAAGCGACGTAGCAGATGCTCATGCTGAGTTAATGTTCATTCTGGGTTGATTCTCATGATTGGTGGTTTCACTTGTTTGGGTGTAAATGTATTTCGATATATCGACTGTCGTACTGTAGGCCAAACCTTTAACAACAAATGTCCAACCGGACCAAGCCGGTTCGAACCTATCAGCTTTGCAGCCAGGAGTCGAATCGTGTACGACGCTTAATCTGCTACAGAGCCACTTGTAGGAGTCAGTTTAGGCAAGCGATCCCTCTAAAATGAGGAGTATTTAATCAGGGATCGACTCTTGGCATCTGTGTTTTTTTAGGGGTCTTTACAATTATACGAGCCTGTTCCAGGTAAACGCTGGCAAGTTTATCCAGAAATAGTTGTGCATCTTGCCGGGTAACGGGCTTATCTGACTGTGGTGCAAAGAGAGGAATAGGAGCTGGAGCGGAAGACACGACTGTCGAGGTGAGTTGTTCCAGAGCCGGAACCCGCAAGCTGGCAGTCCCGCACCGAACGACGCGCTTGCTGTTAATTCCTTCATCTCGCTTTGTTGACTTGTCCGGCATGGCTTGAAGCTAGGCGGGTAATGGAGAAGCGGTAGGAGCATGACAGCGAACACTTACCACGGCCCGCGCTGAACCCCCCGCGCACTGCTATTGGTTGAAGTACCAGCCGCGCAACGCGCATTGCATGTTCGGTTTATGTTTGGCAGGATGGCCTCACTAACCCGCCTAAGCACACGGAGGCTATGACCAACAAGCAGGCTCTTAACACCACTCTTATTGCAACTCACATCACCAAAGCGAATCCTCCGCCTGATCCACAGGAACAAGCCTTTCCTAAAAAAGATCAACTGGCCCGACCACGGCTCCATAACCGGGTGCAGACGGTCATGGTCCACATCAGCCGCTACAGCTTCCAGGGACGCGCCCGCCTAGCTGCTGATGTCGGCGTGTCCCGGTCCACGATCAGCCGGCTCATCAACGGGCAAACCAGCTCCTCCCACGCGCTCGTGCAGGCAGTGACGGATGCGCTGTCCGCCGGGCTGAAAAAGCCGCTTGTGCCCCGCGATCTATTTTCCCCGGACGGCTGCTACCCGGAGCGGTCCGGCTGCCGGCTCTGCTCCTGCGGCGGCTGCTTGCCGGAAAGTGCGTTCGACGTTCATGGACGGCGGCGCGTGGAGTGGCTCAACGCCAGGCCCGGTGACTGGTCCCTCGCCCCGGAAAGGGGTAGCCAAAATCGCTTGCAGAGTGATTAAAGCAACAATTCTAAAAGACAAAAGATTTAAGAGAACAGCCGCTTCTTGCTTTAAATGCGACAACCTTCTACGAATCTATTTAACAACCGCCTCAAGATGAACTCAGACAACGATTTCACTGTTTCGCCTGCCACAGAGCGCCTTTCCAGTCAGGTCCGCGAAGAACTGCTGGCCCTTCCGTATTCTGCGTTTTTACTTGTCGTTGCTCGGCTTCTTGAGCGGCAGGGGTATCGAGAGGTTCGCCTTCTCGGACGGAGGGGCTTTGTCGGCCGTAACCGGAGTGGAGGCTGGGATTTAGAAGCGACAACACCAGGGCGGTATGTGATAACCGCAGGACAGGCCGGGTCTCGGTGCATCATCCAGGTTAAGCAATTTGATGAACTAGCGGTGCAGCAGCGGACTGTGGATGAGCTGCGAGGGTGCATCCTGCGGGCAGGAGTGGGGATGGGCCTCCTCATCACGACCTCTCGGTTCTCGCCCGTGGCTCAGGAAGCGGCTCAGGCGTCTTCCCTGGCTCCAATTGTGCTGTTAGACGGCAGAGAGCTTGTGAGCCTCCTTATCCAGCAGAGGCTAGGAGTACGCCTAAAGCCGAATGGCAAGTGGGCTGTTGACCCGCAGTTCTTCCGCTCCATTCGCGGGGCGGAGCCTGATAATGCTCAGGAAGCAGGGGCCAAGAGGGCGGCGAAGCGAGACCGAGGCCGGCTTCCTTCAAGCCACGCCAGCACAGGCTGTGTGCCTGAGAACCGGCAGTCCCTATCGTCTACGCCGCGAAAGAGCCATGTGCTGCATCTCTCCATCGTCTTAGGCGCTGATGCGGGATATGGAAGTGAGCCTGGAACAAAAGGAAACAAGCAGAGCTAACGAACCATCGCCAATGAAACCATTCATGGATACGGTGCTATGATCGGACCTACCCACATTGCGCTGGGCGTCAGCACGGTCTGGCTGATGCGGGCCATCCCCGGAGCTGTCGGGCCACTCTCCGCTCAAGACGGCAGCAGCCCTGGCCTTCTCGTCGGGTGTGCCGCCCTCGGGGCGCTGCTGCCGGACCTGGATGCCACGCGCTCCACGATCAAGTACCTGCGCCTGGGCCGCCGCTTCCAGCCGTTCCTGTGGCCCGCCCGCGTTCTATCGCGGGAACTGGGTCATCGCGGGCCGCTGCACTCACTTGCGGGGATCACGCTGCTCTGGGTTTGGCTGGGTCTCCCGACGCTTTTGTGGCTCGGGTGGAGGCCGGCGCTCGCCCTGGCACTTGGGATGCTTTCTCACCTTTTGGGGGATGCCAGCACCCGAAGCGGCGTGCCGCTGCTGTATCCCAAACGGGGCCGCTGGCATCTGCTGCCGCCCAACCAGCGCTTTGTCACAGGATCGGCGGCGGAAGAGATCGTCTTCGGTGCGCTTCTCCTGCCACTCCTTTCGCTCCTGTTCAGCCTGGTCCTTCCGAATCAGTAAGACGTTTACGGCCACACAGAGGAACTTCCCTCTATCATTTCATCTGTAGTTTTACGTCCTATGAACCGACCTGCTTTTCGTGACCATGCCCTAAATGCTTCTGTGGTTCCCCCTGCACAAGGCGCGCCTGATACCCCTTCGCTCTACTTATCACAAGTTCATTCTCAAGCGGTTCTGTGCAGCCATCTGGCGCGTCTGCTGCATCATGCGCTGACGCACCTCGACTGGCCGTTCCTACGCTTCAGTGACCGCAGCCGCCTGGAGCGGGCCTTGACGCGGCTGGGGAATGACATTCCACTGGTCTGGCTCATCGCCGGGCAGCCGCAAAATGGACAAGCGCAGGACCCACAATCGGCAGTGCGTGCAGCCGAGGTGCCATCCTCTGAAAAACATAAGCTGTAGAAAAGAGTAAGCCGTAAACGCACACCGCCGCGCCCGCCGCGAGCCTGTCCTGTTTCGGGATCAAGTCGCCGGCGGCGAGGCGGCCCCGACGCTGTGCCGACGCAAAGGTGGATGCACGGGCGGTGATGGCCGACGCGGCGGTGTGCAAGGCAAAGATACAGCCACAGGTGCTTCCAGCAACTTCCGGTGCATACAAGCGCTTGCGGTTTGGTGTGGCCGAAGAAGTAACCGCCAAAGCCATCTTTATCCACGCACAACAGCTTTATGATTCAACATCGTACTGATGAGCCAAAAAGTGATGAGCAAAGAACTGAAGAGCGTCACGGTAGAATTGTGGACAGCGACTTCCCATTCGTGATCGAGCAGTACAGGGGCGAGCAGGGGGCTGGGGGATCGTTCCGGCCAGCTTCTCGGCTGTTGCTGACGCCCGCCCTTAGAACGTCGGGCCTATGGAGCGCACTGTCACCAGATGAGCTGCGGGACCTGGCGCTGCTGCTGACGTTCCTCTCGCCCAATGGCCGCGTTCAGCCGACGCTGCCGGAACTTGCGGGGGCGATGCAAGCGTCTCACGCGCAGGCCCGCGCCCGGATGCTCAGGCTGTCCCGGCGCGTGTGGCGCGAACAGCCGCTGGTCATGGAGCTGAACCGGCAGAGCGGCCTGGATGCATACCTGCCGGGCAGGCACATTCTGGGAAGTCGTCAGGAACAGGAAACACCGGCGGCTGCGGCTCAAATGGTTCTGACAGAGCCGCGAGCGGGCCGGGACGTACTAATCGCCCACAGCCGCGCCCGGTACGCCGCGCCCCGCGCGGAGGTTGAGGCCGACATCGCCCGGCGGATGGGCTGGGGTGCGCCCGCCTTTGAGGACGACCCACTGGACGTAGCTGAGGAGAAGCGGGCGCTCTACGACAAGCTCTCGGAGCAGGGAATGTCCAAAAGCCAGGCGCTGGACGTTCTTGGCCGCTTTGATCTAACAGTTGTTCGGTGTCAGCTTGAGTGGATGCCCTACCGGGCAGCGAAAACCCCAAGTCGCTACTTGCAGGCCGCCATTGAGAACAACTATGAAGCGCCGGTTGCTCTGCGGGTTCGCCCGGACGCTCCAAAGCAGTCCGAGGATATTAAGGCAAGCGCCTAACTCTTAACAACTACTACAATGACGACTATGGTTTCATCAGCCGAACATAAGCTGCTCGGTACGAGGGGAGAAGGAAATGTGAGGGGGGTAGGCACGACGCCAGTACCCAATGACCTGCTGGACCGGGTAATGCCGACGCTTCGGGATACGGAGCTGCGCTTGCTGCTGGTTGTTGTGCGCCAGACGTTGGGGTGGCAGGACGGCCCGGACCCGTCTCGGCGCAAGGAGAGGGACTGGCTGACCCAAAGCCATCTCATGCGCCGCACAGGGCGAGCGTCTGAGGCAGTGTCTGCTGCCGTGGACGGGCTGGTGCGGGCCGGTCTGATCGAGGTGCAGGACAAGCGGGGGAAGCCGCTGGTGACGCCTGCCGAGCGGCGGCGCTTTCTCGGCAAGCTCTATTACCGGCTACGGCCTGAATTAGCTGAGAACAGCTTTCCCCTGCCGAAAAGCGAACACGCAAAACCGAATACAACAAAAGAAACAATGACACAAAAATATAGACTGAGTAAAACAAATGGGGATAACTCTGTGGATAATGGCTTAAGGATTAGGAGCAACCACTGGGAACGTGCTTCAATTCTCGATCTGGCCTCGAGGGGGTAAAAGAAATAAACATCTTTAGACGCGCCTCAGTGTTGTCAACTTCAACAAATCTGCGGCACTACGCAAAAAAAGCTGGGGTGCTCCCCATCTTATGGATTATGTTTGCTAACTGCGAAGGCGCGGACGCCTGACGGCCTTGGCAGACTACAGAAGTCTGACAGTCTTGAGGAGGGAGCCGCACCACGAGCATGTGAGAGCCAGCTTCAAGCCCCCCCTCCACCGGTTCGGGTGATAAGAGACAGACCTTGCGAACCCTCTAGTTTTTCTTCCGCTTGGTAGTCCCTTTGCCGTCTCCGTCGAAGGTCCACATCCGCATGACGCCACTAGCGGCCAGAAGGGCGTAAACTGGCCAGCAGGCACATATTATCAGCCGTACAGCTGAGATCGGCTGTCCGGGCGGGATCGGGGTGTTCTGCTGGCCGTGCCGCTGGGGCACGGCCAGTCGGAGACCACTATGGCGAGGAATCTCATTGGCAATGTCTACCGGCCAGCGGCAACACACCGAAGACAGCATCGCGGTTATGGATGCGCCCGCCCAGACCACCGGCCAGATCAGTCGGACTGTAGAGCGTGTGGTGATCATCGGTCTTCCTTCCCAGGCGGGCGTAGCGCTCACGGCCACGCAGCCGCCTATTACTGCCATTTGTCAGTGCCGCAGGGCGGCGTAGAGCCGGGCGAAGTCGAAGCCCACGGGATCGGACTTCCGGCCCGCTGGCAGGGCCACGGACCGGTGTGAGACGATCCGAGCGTCCGGGATGTTGTAGTGGGTCCGCAGCCGGCGGATCAGCGAAACTAGGGCCGCGTACTGGGCGTCCGTATAAGGCTGCCCGTCGTTTCTGTCCACCATTTCGACGCCCACGGAGAAGTTGTTCGCGTCCGGCACGCCAGCGAGCATAGACCGTCCCGCATGCCAGGCGCGGTGTTCAGGCGAAACCATCTCGATAATGACGCCGTTCCGGTCAAGCAGGAAGTGGGCAGACCGCTGGCTTGCGGGGTCTTGGAAGGTGTTAATGGCCACCTGTCCGCTGGCGGAGGCCGTCGCGTGCAGCACAAGCGCCGAGACCCGAGTGCCGGGCGGCCGCAGGTCCCAGTTCGGCGACGGAATCTGCACGAACGCCCGCTCCCATGGCGGCAGCGGAGTCAGGGGCCGCACGCCGCCGCTGTGGGGAGCGGCCACGCGTTCCGGCGGGGCCGTGATGTGCCGCCAAAAACCCGCACAAATAATCCAGAAACCAGTGCAGACGATTAGCGCCGTTAGCATCACCAGCGCCCGGCGGGCGCTGATCGTTTTCACCCTCACCTTCCACACCGGCCAGGTCCGTCTTAGGGCGGGGTGGGGGCAGACGGTCGGAGGCGGGGAGGGTGCGGTCCGCTCCGATTGAGGAAGTCGCCGGACTGAGTGCGTGGCCGGGCGTGCTGGCCGTATCCGATCCGCACGCGATGTTGCCGAGCGTGGCAATGTGATTCGTCGAACGACTGACATGGCGTCCTCATTTCACTGATCCTGCACCGGTTGTCCCCCGTGCGTCACCTGGAATGCCCTGAACTGCGACCGCTTGCCGCCGCCGGTGCGATAGTCCCGGCAAAAGCTCCATGATGACCGAAGCGGTCTTTGGGCCGTTATGTTTTCCGCACGGTCCGATGAGGTCTCTGCCGACGGCGGCGTACCCGAGGCGCCGAATGCTATCAAGGTCCGCTACTACAGGCCGGCGGATATCGCCACCCGTCTGGCCGCCGGAGGAGGGTACATGACACAGGACGACGTCAAAAAGGCGTTGCGGGTGGTGAGCCGCCACGAGGCGCACGTAGTCGGAGGCGGACGGGGGATCGCCCGCGTTCTCAACCCAGGCCGGGGCGATCAGGATACGTAAAGCGTGGGCCTCGGCGAGCGCGGACGCGCACGGCAACAGCGTCGGAATGAGGCTGGTTGTGACCGAGCCGGGGCCGATAACGATGCAGTCGGCCCGTAAGACCGCCTCCGGTGCGCCGGGGGTTGGGGCGGCCTGAGCCGGATCGAGCCTGACCCGACGCACCGACGACGGGTACGCTGCGACGGCGGTTTCGCCATGAACAGTCGTTCCGTCCTCCATGTCGGCCACCATCCGCGCCGGAGCCAGGGTGGACGGCAGGACCGTTCCGGTCACCCCCAAGAGGTGCGCCATGAACCTGATCTGCTCCAGCATATCCAGGCCCGCCTCTGCGGCCGCGACAAACAGGGTGTTGCCGAAGCTCTGTCCCTCACGGTCGGGGAAGTGGGGGCCAATGCGGACGCCCACGAGGCGCGAAATCGTGGCGTCCGGCTTCGCCGCCATCGCCACCAGTGCCCGACGCGAATCGCCCGGTGCCCAGCCCAGGCCGGCCCGGATGCGCCCGGAGTCGCTTCCGTCGTCGTGAACGCCGATGATGGCCACGACCCGCCGGTCCAGTGTCCAGAGTGCTCTTAGGACAGCCTCTGCCCCTCCGCCGCCGCCGAAAAAGACGACCTTCGGCGTTCTAGCGGAGCTCCCAGTGTTCAGAAAATTAGTGTTCAAAGGTCATCCTCCGCGTTTACCTGTCAACGGCTCTGCCCGTAACAACAGCCCGGAGCTTCTGCCGGAGCTGCCACAGGCCACTAGACTTTGTTGCCCAATGTGTCGATTTCGGCCTCGATCTGGGCAATCTGAGTTGCCAGGGCAAGTACCTGTTGCTTTGCCCGCAACCTCCATTCCGCCCGCGTTCTTTCGCCGTCAAGGCTGCGCCGTTCTTTTTCGGCTTGACGTTTCTCATCAAGGCGGTCCACCAAGTCAACAAATATCTGATCCGCGAGAGATTTGACCGCTTTCGGCTCCATACCAATTTGTGCCGCGCTGTCCCGCAGAATTAGGAGGCGTTCTCCGGCGACTTCCATTTCCCGCATTACAACAAGGCTCGCAAGAGCCGAGACCTCGACCGCACGCATCGATTGAACCTCGTCTCTAATCTCTGCCGAGCAGGCATCGGCAAGAGGTTCCAATTTTGGGTCATCGCCGACGCGCCGGATGCTCCGTTCACGTTCTGCCCAGTCGTCCCAGAGCGTCGTTTGTGTCTCTTTGATCGGATAGGGTTCCGATCCGTCGTCAGCCGTTTCCTCCTGCGGCATCTCATCGCCCTCATCGATTCTCCGCAGCGTTGCGGCGATCAGAAGCGGCCCGAAGTCCAGCATGACCGATAAAGGAACGGCGAGAATCCAAAACGGTGTCGGATGGAGGAGGGCGATCACCCCTGTCTGATCGGTGATGCCCCGGCGAGCGTCCGCTGCCCGGTGGTCGGGCGGCACGGGGTAGGCTGGCGTAGGAATCGACGCCCCGCCCGACGTCAGTTTCTCCGTCTCGGCGACCAGCGGCATGATTTCCCCGTATCGCCCGCGAAGGGCAGCCCAAATCTCGCCGGTTATTCTAGCCCCGTTAGAACCTTCGCTGAAATCAAATTTTGCCCACCTGGCTTTGAGGTCACCCAGCGCATCCCGCCGCTGTTCCCGGCTGCGGGTGAAACCGCTGACAGCGCGCCTCGGGTACGTATTTAGATTGGGGGCCTTCGCCATGAAATTCACTTCGTTGACAATCCGGCCCAGAACTGCCCGCTGCGTTGATGCAGCGCTCGCCGAAAAAGTCCCTTCAGCTCGGACGGCGTCCTCATGCTCGGCGGCGGGGCGATCCCGGTCCTGCCGAGTCTGCCGCTCGCCACCGGTTATAGCGCCCACCGAGATTACGACCGAGAACGCCGGAAACAGGACCATCATGGCGATCAGCGGCAGCATTGCTCGACGAGTCGCACGTCGGTATAGAAGCCCCGTAAGTACGACGGTCCCTTCAAGAACAATCGCAAGAAGAAGTGCCGCAACAGGCTGGCCGGGGAAAAATGATAGGAAACCGTGGAAATCCGCGAACGCCGACATCGCGGCATTCAGTGTGTAGAGGGCGGCCATCAGTGGGGACAAGGAGCGGCGGCTGTTGACTGACGTGGCAAATTCGTGCGAATACTTCAGGGCGGGGTGCAGCAGGCCGCCCTGACGCGCTGTTTCGCCGCGCTGGGTGGACAGGAGAACGGCCAGGGCATCATAAATGGCCGCCGCGTTGAATTTATCAGGGGAATTTTTGAGTTTCACGCTTCGCTGCCTCCGGGGAAAAAGGATGGCGGCCGAAGGACTTGACCGAGACTCGAGAGTCTGGTATCTTCGTTTTGGATCAACTGGAGTGTTTTCTAGGCGTCTCCCAGCGATTCATCGTTAGGTCCAGGCTTTTCGCCCGCGACCACCATCCGGCCCCTCGCATTTTATGCGGGGGGTTCGTTTTTTGTTCGGCCCATTCAAACCTACGCTGAATGGAGAATTGTAATTTACAAGCAATTTACTATACCCTGAAGAAATCAAAAATTCAAGTGCCATCAGAATTCTTTTTAAGGCGATGTTGTAGTACTAATTTTCCTCATCTAGTCACGTTCTAGGGTTGCCAGTAAAGCAGACACGGCTGTGGCATCACGAGTTATCTTCATTGGTGAGGCTCATGCTAAAATAGTCGAGTGACCAGAGTGAAACTATTAAATTTTTACACGAACCCATAATTTCGTAGCCATTGATATGTATCGCCATATAAGTCGAAGACTTAGGCTGAGTACGAAGCCCACGACAATGTATCAACCAGATGCATGGTTGACTTCAGTAATCATAGTTGAGTATACTATGGAGAAATCAAGCGTGTAGTAAATTACACAGTTAAGCGAAATTGTAAATTAATTGCCTACTTCAGACAGTGAGGAGACAGGGTTCTCCAAATGGCTTGACCAAGAGCTCGACACGCCCGGCGTCAACCCCAACGATGTTGCGAGAGAGGCAGGCATCAGCCAGGGTTATCTCTCTTTGCTCCGGCACGCAGGGCGTAAGACGCCGTCGAATAAAGTCCTCCGCGCTCTAGCTGGTGCGCTAAAGGTAGAGCCGGAGGTGGTGTTCAAAAAGGCAGAGAAGGTTTATAGCCCGCTGGATCAAGAAGAACTCAGACCGGCCGACCCGACCAACCCAAAGGTGCACGCGAACAGCATCCAAGAGTGTTCCGCCCGGACGGAGCGAGCCGTCCTGCAAGCGCAGATTTCGATTGGTGAAAATGGCAAGGGCAGAGTCCGGGTGCAGTTCGTCAATAACAAAGACGCCACGATGGCTGACGGCCTGCTAAAGTGGTTCGTCAACGGCGAGCTGACGCAGGAATTCTCGACCCCCGTGGTTGGAGTAACTTCTCAGATTTTTAAGGGGGTGAACGAACTTGTAGGCGAGTGGGGCGGGGAGCGTCTGACCTTAAAGTTCCACATCTGACTGGATCGTGGGGCGGTGATAACGTCTGCCGGGGTACTGTGGCTCGGCCCGACAGGTGGTGGCCGGAATCGTTTGGCGTACTGTATTCAATGACGCAACAAAGGAGCTAAAGACATTGGGTAATCTTTTAGTGATTGACGGAGCGTTCGGCTGTACTAAGGCCATGCTGAAACGCTATGGTGAGTCCCGCAACAACCGTCGGGGCATTGGGATAATGGAAAAGTTTTCGATCCCTTCAGGCGATGAGCAGATCAAAACCGCCATCTCCGTGGATCTGAAGGAACCTGATGTGAGTACGACAGACAAGTGGAACAAGGTTAAGCATTTGTGGGATCCACCCGGCTGCTACCATTACCAACTCACAGGGCAAGACTATTGGTTCCTGGCCGATGACCTAGATCGGCGTCTTGCTTACGTGCAGACTTTGTTGCTGGTCGTGCGTGACACGGAGATGATCCGAGAGCTGAGAAATAAATACGCTACGAGGATGCACTCCGTTTATATCTGGATGAGCCTCGACCAGCTGCGAGGAGAGCTTGTGGAATACATGGAGGGGGAGGAACTGGCTCGCCACCTCCAGCGTCATGGCGAAGCCCGAAAAGACTTTTCCCGGAAATGCGACTACTACGATCATGTCCTCCTGAACGACGGCAATAGTGACGACTTGTACCTGCAACTCGACAAGATCATCGGCCGACTTCAGACGGCAACCGGGGGTTAATGATGCATGACCTGACTCTGGGCGACTCTACCCAGGGAGTCATTCTGAAGGACCTGGCGGTGACAGAGCGGCTCCTGGCTAGAGCCTCGGGCCGGGCTTCTGGTGGACAAGGGGAAGCCGAGATATGGGCGCTCCCAGACCTCGGTCTGCCCCACAACGTGCGCCGGATTCACGGCGGTTTCTTCACTGGGGCGCTCTACCAATGGACATCCCGCGTCCCCATCGCCCCCATCGACGCCACTGTCAACGTCTGTTCCGTCAGCCTCTTTCGCCTGAGGGAACCGCTCGAGGGCCTGACCCAGTTCAATCGCCGCATCGCCGAAGCCATTGAGCTGACGCGGGACCGCTCCTCGTATGTCTGGAACTTCCACAGCGGCAACCACTTTATCACTTACGCCCGCGCCTTGTCTGGGGACATTGGTGAGGGCCATTACCTCGTCCTTCATAGTTCAGCTTCTGAGTTTAAGCGTCAGGTGAACGGCCTGTACCCCACGCCGGGCAACTGGTATATGCACGGCGTTAAGACCGTGGAAGACCTCGAAACCGGCAGACATCTCCGCTACATTGATGGGCATCTGGCTGAAGATTTTTACCGGCTAGCGGCCCTTCTCGTATCGACAAACCGGCTCCGGCATCAGTTCTTCGCGAGCATTATTGCCGGCCCCGATAATATCGCTGATGAGGTCCTGACTCACCCCCACTATGGGATGCCTTCACCGGCATCCGTGGCAATAGGATGTCAGTGGTTTCCTGAACCGACGCGGTTTGTGTTGCTGACGGGTCCGGGCCAGCCCCTCTACCTCGTCCAATCCCGCAGGGCGGATCAGAACCTCGTCAGCTTGGCAAGTGGAAGCGTCCAAGTCTATCCGCACGGACTCGGTAAACAATCAGATCGGCCGCTGACGTTAGTGTACGAACAGGACGGGCTACGGATCAACGGCAACACCTATGGACTAAAGGACACGCTGGAAGGCAACGAGAGCTTCAGCCTCCGCAGCCTGGGGGGAGCATCCCCGTCCGGCATTCCGCTGAACGTATCTCGCCTTCTTGCCGCCTGTCCGGGGGATGTTGTAGGAGAACTAATGCCAGTATTCAGCTATGACCGCGCGTCCTCAGTCGAACAGCAAACGGGTCACATATCATCTCGGTGAACAAGCATCCGGTTAAAGATTGAAATTTGAAGTGAGACCAGTTCGGGCCTAACCTCCGCAGAATATGCGGTGATTAAGCTTATTATTCACCGCAAACCGTCAAAACAGGAAAAAAATCCGCAAAAAAATGGGACAGCAGGCATCGGAACGAAAAAACCGCCGAAAGGGTGGGTATAATAGGGAGAGCAAGGCGAAGGCTGAACGGCGGTGTTTTGTAAACAGCGGGTCGCGGGTTCAAGTCCTGTCTCCGGCTGTGTTTTCTTCTCCCCAAGCGAATTTTTCGCTTGGGGTTTTTGTTTGTACCCCCCCCTTGACACACATCTGAGCTTGTGAGGATAAAGTGGATGGCACCCATAAACATCGTAAAGAGCGACTGATTTGCTGTCTTGACAGGTAGGACCACCACAGTAGGATCAGCGGCGATTCCGTCAGAGAAAAAACGCGTCACGGCGGAACGGTTCGACGCCCTAGAGCCTGTTATGAACTTTGGGCGTGTTATGGGTGTTTTTCGATTGTATGTCTACCCGTAACTCCTACCCAAGCGATGTGTCCGATGATGAATGGGCTTTTGTGGCTCCCTATCTAACTCTGATGACCGAAGATGCGCCCCAGCGAGACCATCCGCTCCGAGAAGTCTTCAACGGCGCACATTGGATCGTCCGCACCGGCGCACAGTGGCGCATGATGCCAAATGATCTGCCGCCCTGGTACACCGTCTACCAGCAGACCCAGCGATGGATCAAAGCTGGCTCCTTCGAGGGTATCGTTCATGACCTGCGCGAGCTATTGCGCGTGGCACAGGGCAAAAAGCCCCAGCCGACGGCAGCCATTTTAGATGGGCGCACCTTGCAGTCTACCCCAAAAAGTGGGGCACGCGCAGGCTATGACGGCCACAAAAAGAAAAACGGCAGCAAGGTCCACATGGCCGTGGATACGCTTGGGCATTTGCTGGTGCTTCTGGTGACGCCTGCCAATGAGCAGGAACGCGCTCAGGTGGCGGCACTGGCAAAAGCGGTACAGGAAGCCACCGAGCAGAACGTCAAAGTGGCCTTTGTAGACCAGGGCTACACCGCAGACGCGCCTGCCGAAGCCGCCAAAGAGCAGGGCATCCGCCTGGAAGTAATCAAACTGCCCGAAGCTAAGAAAGGCTTTGTGCTGTTGCCGCGCCGGTGGGTTGTGGAGCGTTCCTTCGGGTGGGCATCTCGGTTCCGGCGTTTGGCGGGTGATTATGAGCGTCTGCCGCAGACACTGGCGGGCTTGCACTTCGTCGCGTTTGCCTCTTTGATGCTCTTCAAGGTCGTTCGCCTGCTACACAGCATTTAAAGTGCATAACAGGCTCTAGCCGCACAGATGCGGGCACAGGGAGTGCTGGCTCAGGCAAGTTCATAGCTCGTCATTGTACACGCCATGCTTCAGGCGGCACTCGGAGAAGAAAACAGATAGCCAGAACTTACATCGCTTCTTTCAGCCCGGCCTTGATCAGCCAAATGTTGACCGGGTAGGCGGTGAAAAAGCCTAAAATCATCCCAATCTGCATCATAAACCAGTACGTTGGCTCGGTCGGGTGAATGTGCGGGTTTGGGAAAAACACAAAACTCGTCAGCGCCATCCAGCCGAACAAGCCGACTTCAAAGGCCGTTAAAGATAGTGTGTCCGCTTTGGTGGCTGCCCAGATACCCTCTTTGAAACCAAGATTTCTCATGGGAGCAATGGCGAAGAACTGAAAGACGATGCCCAGCAGATAGGCCAGCGTGAAGTCCAGGATATATTCCGGCCAGACGCAATGCCTGCAATCGTCCACCCTGTCCAGAAGACGGTCCATTCGGCAATAATATCCCCCAGAGTGCAGCCAGCACCGCAGTGGGTAACGCCGACGCTGACAATCTGCCAGAACGGCTTCATGCCTTTCTTCTCAGCTTTTTTCACCGGGTCTTTCGGCTCGTCTTTGTCGTCTTGCTCCTCTTTATCGTTCTTCCCACCCTTTTGGTCCTGCTGCATCTGTTCCATGTGCTACTTTGTGGACTTGCGCCCGATGGCGTAATAGGCCCAGAGGCCAAGTGGGCCGAAGTATAAAGCACTGATCGGCCAGACCACGTTCATAATCCACATTTTTTGTGGCTGCCGCACTTCATCGGCGGCAATCACCAGAGCGCATAGTCCCGCGAGGACAAGCGAGACAATGGCGACAATATGCAACCAGTTCGGAACCATAAGTCAGTCCATCCTTAAAAGAATGTCAGCGCCCGCTGCAAGCCCAGCGTCACCCGCGCATCGGGGGCATCCCGGTTCAGCCCGGCACCGACGCCGAAGGTGAAAATCGTGAGCGGGCTGTACTGATAGCGGACGCCAGCTTCCACCAGATGCGCCGCTACTCCGCGCTCCCGCTCCTCTTCGTACACATAATCCGTGACCAGCAGATAATTCGGCCCGAGGCGGCGGCTGTAGCCCAGCGCCCCGGAGAACTGCCCCCGGCGCTCCTCGGCATACGGCTGTGCGTTCACCCGGTAGGTCAGGTTCAGATGCACCCGGTCCAGGTTTTTGGCAGGCAGAATCGTCCGGGTGGCGATAAACCGGATTTGTCCGTCCACCCCGCGCCGGTCACAGCCCGACGGCAAAATTGCTCGGCCTGAGAGTGCAAACGCCGGGGTCGTCAGCGACTCCTGGTTGAAGTTATAAAACGCTTCCAGGCCCACATCGCCGCTGCCGGTCTTGGACGCCGAGCCGAGCCGGAACGGGGCGTTGATCCGCGCCTGCCAGTTGCGGGCGAACCCGTACTCCAAACGCGGGTCCACCACAAACAGGTCCTTGTTGTCTTTGCCGGTTCCCCGGTCGTAGTAGGTCGCAAGCTGAAACTCGCGGTTCAGGTAGGCCGTCGGCGTCGCGTCCTCTACGACTGTCGGCAGGTTTTCTTCCAGATTGCGGTGATCTGTCTGCGCCGATGCGGCGGACGCCAGCAGCAGCAAAGCAGCGGCTGTCCAATAGTAAATCTTCAACTGATAAATCTTCAAGAGGCTCTTTCCTTTCCGGCAAGGCGCGGCAGCGGAGCCGGGCCAGCCAGGGCATCGGGCACGAGAACGGCGGATTCGGCGGGCAAAACCGGCTGCGCGGGCATCGGCGGCAAAGACGGCTCCGAAGGCATCGGCCAGCCGCCGATGTCGAGCATCGCGCCGTGTTTTTCCTGGTAACCCGCCAGCATCGCATCCACCATCATCTGCGGCGTTTTTCCAGGCTCCATCCCGCCCGGCATCATCCGCATCTGCGGGTATACTTCCATCAACGCATCGTGCAGGGACCCGGCTTTTTCGCCTTCCTGGAATCCCGGCATCATCTTGAGACGCATCTGCGCCATGACGGCTTCCTTGTCGCTGTCCGAAATCCCCGGCATCATCAGGGGCATCATCTCCTGCATCATTTCCTTCATAATCCGGCTCATCTCGCCGTCAAAAGTCTGCATCCAGGGCTGATATACACGCGGGTCAAGGTCGGGATAAGGCGTCTCAAACTTGCGGACGTATTTCTCGTCGCCCGGCTGATAGGCCATCGCGGCGATCACCCGGTACAGCTCGTCGCGCTTCTGCGTCGGCGACCAGCCTTCATAGGCCATGATGTCAAACGCGAAGCCGTGCAGCATATGCAGGTTGTCAAAGATATTGGCCGACTCCGGCGACATCCGCGAATAGCGCGGCATGAGCTCGCGGGACAGGACCATCCGAAGCGGGCGATGCGGGTACACCTGCGCGAACATAGTGTCATCCGTGGCTTTGACGGCGGCTTCCTGCTCTGAATCATTGCCCGCGATCATCTGCGCTTCATAAATGGCCGGATGCCACCAGTGCGCTATCCACGCCTCGCCGTTGGAGCGGGGATAGTAATTGCGATAGTAGGTAAAATATGGCTTGGACATGACAGCGGCCCGGCGCATCGTGATTTCCAGAGGCGCGATGGAGCGGGCGACATCGGGCATCTTGTCCAGATAATAGCGCACGGCCCGGTCGGTCCATTTTTTCTTGTCGGGCCAGGAAATTGCCTGAGAGGCCATAATGTCGTAGGTCTGCTCATGGTGAACGTGAGTCCAGTCGATGCACCGGAACAGCTTCCAGGCCATCATGGCCGTATACGGCGCGTACAATTCCATCGACGGCCCGGTGCGGGCCTTGCCTTCTGCGACAAAGTCATGCACACTCTTGTCAAAATAGTGGTCGACTTTTTCGTGGTCGGCCAACTTAGTCAGTTGCAGCAGGTCATGCTGCTTGCCGTGGTGGTAATGAAAGCCCGCCGAGTAACGCTCGGCGTCAAAATGGCGATGCCAGAATGCCTCGTTGTAGGGGCCGCGTTGGAATGAAACATCATTGCGTTGCTCGGCCCATGCCGCTGACGGCAGCAGTGCCGCCGTCAGCAGCGAGGCTCCGGCAAGCCGGGCGAACTCACGCCGGGTGTAATGCGGGTTGGGGGTATTACTCATGGTGTGTTTATTCTATTAACGATAGAAGATTTAGGACAGTGTAACCAAAGCCGACTGCCCTCAAACCGAGCAGGCGACTTCGGCATCAACGCTTGTTACATTTTTTCGTACTTGCCTTTGGCGGCGTTTGCCACGATCTTGGCCGGGGCTTTGTCAAAGCGCGGCTTGCAGGCCGAGCAGCAGAAGTAGTAGGTCTTGCCTTTGTAGGTGCTGTGGCCGAAGGCGGCTTTGGGCGAGGCGATCTTAGTCCCCGTCACCGGGCAGAAAATCGGAGCAGCGTTGGCTGCCGGAGCGGCTTTTGTAGGATGCGCCGGGGCCGCAAAGGCCATCGGTGTCAGCGCGGCAAGTGCCGTCGTGATCAAAATTGTTGTTTTCATCGTGTTCTTTCTTTCTGCCTGTTAGTTTTTTGCCTACTTGGCGGTGAAGTCAAAGGCTTTGGTTTGCGGCTTCTGGCCGGGCGGAGTCACCTTGACCGTCACACGCCAGGGACCAGCCATGCTGAAACCGACCTTGCCTTCATAGTTGCCGCCGCCCATTTCCTTGAACGCCGGATGCGTCGTCCCCATATCCATGGAAGTCATGGCGACACTGGAACTAATCTTTGCGCCTGTGACCGGTTTGCCGTCCGGGTCCGTCACCGTCACCCGCAGCGTGTTGGCACTGCCGACGCTGGCCGGGGAAGCAAGCGCGGCGGCAATGGTCGCCGGTCCCGCCGCCGCTGCCGGGGCAGATTGTGCCGGGGCAGCCTGTGCCGGGGCAGACGGCGCGGACGTGCTGCCTGCCGCAAAGTCAAAACTCTGCTTGACCTTGCCGCCGTCCCCGGCAACCGTCACCCGCCACGGGCCAGCCATGCTGAAATTGACCGTCGTCCGGTACTTGCCGCCGCCGATTTCCGTCACAGCCGGATGCGCTGTCCCCATGTCCATCGAGACCATCGCCACCGTCGCCGCCAGCTTCAGACCGGTGACCGGCTTGCCCGAGGCATCGGCCACGGTGACATCCAGCGTGTTGTCACCAACGACCGGCGGGTTAGGAGTGGCTGCTGCTGTGACTGTCATCGCCGAAGCATCCTTCGCAGGGACAGCAGTATCGTCCGAAGCTGTCCTTGCCTCTTCGGGTGTCGGCGTAGGCATTTCGGCCATTTTCATGTCCATTTTGCCCATCTTCATGTTTCGCATGGGCGAGCCGCCGACCATCATGGAGTTCATCATGTTGACCATGCCCGTCGCCTGCCCGAAGCCGCGCAGCATGGCCCAGTCTTCGGTTCCAGTGACGGTCCAGATGCGCTTTGGCGTCGCCATCGGCATATTGATCATGGACTCGCGCATAGTTGTCTTGCCTGGCGTCTGCTCCGGCGGCGCGGGCGTGTCCATGCCCCGCCCCCGGTCGGTCTTGTCGGCGGTGTTATCTTCCCGCGTCGGGTCACCAGTTCCGCCCATGCCGGGCATTCCGCTCATCCCCGCCATGCCTTTCATGCTCTTGTCTGCCATTGGATTTTTCTTTCTGTTACTTGTCTAACGCTCCGGAATATACTGATGCTGTAAGTTCAGCAGCGAGCGGCGCGGGCCAACTGTGTTGTTGAAAATGCTGGTGAAGTTGAACACAAATCCCACCTGCACCGAGTTGTCAGAACTGCCGCTGTACTGCGCCGCAAGCACCGGGTCGCGGTGCTGGTAGGAATACTGCGCCACCAGATCAAAGCCGTCGCCCAGGCGCTTCACGCCCATCAGCGCCAGACCGTAGGAATTGGCGTTGTGGACCTTGTTGTAGCTCTTGTAGCCGCCGGTCAGCGACACCTGATAGCCGGGCCGCCCGAACGGGCTGTGCAGGTAGGCCAGTGACGCCGCCAGCGTGTTGGAGGACGCCCGGAACGAGTCCGGCAGGCTCTCAAACCGGCTCAGGGAATTGCCCGTCGAGTAAATCTCCTGCCCGCTCAGCGTCACCAGATTGACCGGGCTGGGACGCAAATTGATCACCCCGCCTCCGTAGAGGAGGTTGGAAGCCCCGCCTCGCGCCCGCCCGATGGCCTGCCGCTCGTAGCCAAGCTGATACGACACCACTTTCTGGATCGATTCCAGTCCCGGCGGCGGCTCATGCAGAAAGTCCACGCCATAAGAGTTCAGGCCTTGGTCGTCGCCGATGTCTCCGGCGCTGCGAATCAGGTGCTGCACATGGATGTTCACAAAGTTCCGCAGGTCCCGGTTCAGCGTGACGGCGGCCACATTGCTATAACGCGGCTCTTCGGTGTTGGCCCCGCTGGAAAAGGGGTCGGGCAGATCGGTGAACGTCACCAGATCATCGCCGCGCAGCGTTGGGAACTGGATAAACTTGGTGGGAACATTGGTGCGCCCGATATAGGCTTCCGTGTGCCGGTCCTGGTAGTCGGCATAGCCCTGATGCAGAAAAAGCTGATTGTTCAGATTGCCGTTGTTGGTCTGGTCAGTGGCCTCGCCGCCGATGACCAGGCTCCCGACCGCGCCGGGCTTGTACAGCCGCTGCGTGGCCCCCAGCAGGATGGCCGAGTCCGACAGGTTGACCCGGCTGGACGATGATCGATTCCCTGCCACGTCGTACTGCCGCCGCAGCCCCAAATCCACTGTGACGAGGCCGACACCGCTGATCTCGATCTGCGGCGCGACGCTCGGCTTTTGCGGAATGGGAACCTGCTCGGCCTGCGCGTGCCCGCGCAGGGGAAAGGCTGCCAGCAGAGCGCAGAGCGCGGTGGTCTTACCTAATCGTCTTCGGTTCCGGGGCGTCCGGGCTGTTTTCTGCAATCGCGTGTCTCCTTGTGGGGCGAAAAATAGTAGTTAGGACAAAACAGTTAGGATGAAACCGCCACAATGGGGTCAAATTTGACGCCCGCCTTCTCGGCACCCTCGTACATCAGCATCGTCATCATACCGCCGGGGAAGATGCCGTTGTTGGTGGTTCCCTTGTCGCTGTGATCATGGAAGTGCCACATTCCGGGGTTCGTGCCGTGGATAATAATGTCCGATGTAGACCCAGGGTAAATTTCGATGGTGTTGCGTCGGATTGGATTGGCGAGCGGCGAACCGTCCTGAAAAACGTGCCAGAAATCGTGCCCGTGCAGGTGCATATAATGTGATTCGGCCCCTGCCCCGATCAGCCGCACCCGGATAAACTCATTTTCGCGGATATACAGCGGTTCGGTGGACGGGTACGACTTGCCGTTGATGGTGTAAAAGTTCGGGTCCAGCTTCATTGCCGGGCCGGTGTTGGCAGTGACATAGGGCGGGACGTAGCCGCCCGCAATCGCTTTTCGCAGATCGGCCTCGGTCTGAAACCAGCCCATCATCAGCGGCGACATTTCGCTCATATCGCCTTTGCGACTCATCCAGTCCATGACATCCATTGAGGCCGACATGGAGTTCATCATCTGGCTCATATAGTTGGTGTCATGCTCGCACAGCACCAGCGTGTAGTCACGGGTATAGGGGAAAATCTTTTTGATCGGGTCGTTGTCGCTTTCAATAATCAGCGCCCCGTACATCCCCGCCTGAATATGCAGCGGCGTCATGTTGTGACAGTGATAATAATGCGTCCCCGCTGGCTGCGCCCGGAACAGATACTGATACGTCTGGTTTTTTGCCACCGGCCACTGCGTCCCCATCGGAACGCCGTCCATTTCGTTGGCAAGCATCATGCCGTGCCAATGGATTGTGTGGAACTCGCTAATCGTGTTGTGGAAGTTGACCTTGACCCAGGCCCCTTCGGGCACACGTATCTCCGGCCCCGGCACCGTCTTGTTGTAGGTGTACATATGCGTGACGATGCCCGGCACGATCTCATGCGGCGTCACCGTCAGTTCCACATCAAACTCGTGGATTTTCTCGCCCGGCTGCGGCAGAGCGCGGGGATTGTAAAGCGGCCTCGCGCTGACCGGATCAAACAAAATGGGCCACTTCTGGGTCGGAGCACCGCCCGGATTCTCGCTTGACGCCTGCGCTTCGGCCAGCCGAGGCGAAAAGATTAGTCCTGCTCCGGCAGCGGCCCCGGCCAGCCCGGTAACAAAACGGCGGCGGGAAAGTGTTTTCGCTTCTTCAGTCGGGTCCGTTATACTTTGTTCGCTTTCCAAAACTTCTTCGCTGTGGTTTGCTTCCTGCAAAGGCGTGTGTTCCGAAGCGTCAGCCTGGGGGATATTCTTTTTGCGAAACAATTTCATGATCATCTCTTCCTATCGTTCTACCTGTAATAGAACGTAAATGCGGTGAAAGTTGTTCCCGCAAAAACCGGTTCAATTCTTTTTAGGCGTATTCAACGTCGGACAGGGCGTTATAATACTGCTGGATGCGTTCAATCAGGCGGGTCAGCCGAGCAACTTCAGACTCACTCAATGTGTTCTCCTCGTGGCCCGGTGAAGCAATGTCAATGCCCACATCCGGCAGCAAGGTGGCAAGATCGTCCGCCCGGAAACCGATTTTGGCGGCGGCCTGCTCCAGCGTATAACGTCGTTCGTCAGCCATCTTTCTTGTTCTCCTTGTGATTTTATTGCAGACACAGCCTCCCCCAGCGTCCCAGGCGATGCAGGCACTTCTCACGTCAGATTCTCTTTTTCAGGTCAGCATCTCTTTCTCGGAGCGGCGCAGCATCACAGCGTTGACGGCGACAATAATGGACGACGCCGACATCAGCAGGGCGGAGACTTCAGGCCGCAATGACCAGCCCCAGGACTGGTAAAAGACGCCCGCCGCTACCGGGATCGCCAGCATATTGTAGACGCTGGCCCAGACCAAGTTCTGTTTCATTTTCCGCACGGTCGCCTTAGAGAGAAGAATCGCGTTGACAATGTCCAGCGGGTCCGACTTCATCAGCACGATCTTGGCGGCCTCGATTGCAACATCAGTACCTGCCCCTATCGCAATGCCAACGTCGGCCTGCGCCAGCGCTGGGGCATCATTGACCCCATCCCCTACCATCGCCACGAACTTGCCTTCGCCTTGAAGCTGCTTGATATAATCTGCCTTGTTCTCAGGGAGCACTTCCGCGAACACGCGGTCCACGCCGACTTCCTTGCCCACCGCCTCAGCGACGACCTTGTTGTCCCCACTGATCAGTGCGGTCTGGATGCCCAGCTTCTTGAGTTCCGCCACCGCCCGTTTTGCCGTGGGTTTGATCGGGTCGCTCACTCCCACGACGGCGACGGCTTTCTTGTCCGTCGCCAGCAGGATAACTGTTTTACCCCCAGTCATCAGCGCGTCCAGAGACGCTTGAATCGGTGCTAGATCAATGCCTGCGTCGGTCAGCAGACGGGCATTGCCGACAAGAACCTGGTGCCCTTCCACGGTGGCTTTAAGGCCATGACCAGCGACGTTCTCGAAGCCCTCCAATTTCTCGGCGGGTTTCAGGTTTCGCTTCTCGGCTTCTTCCAAAATGGCAACAGCCAGGGGATGGCTGGAGCCGCCCTCGACCGTTGCCAGTAGCCGCAGCGCCTCGTCTTCCGTCGTTCCCACTGCCACTTTGACATCTGTCACGCGCGGCTTTCCCTCCGTCAGCGTGCCGGTTTTGTCCAGAGCCACCGCCGTGATACGCGAGGCTCCTTCCAGCGTCGCCGCATCCTTAATCAAGATATTGTGCTTGGCCCCAAGCCCGGTTCCTACGGCAACCGCCGTCGGGGTTGCCAGGCCCAGCGCGTCCGGGCAGGCGATCACGATGGCTGAGATTGCGAAAGTCAGCGCGATCACGAAAGGAACGCCCTCTCCAAACCGCCAGGCGGCAAATGTGATGAGTCCTGCACCGACGGCCAGCACCACGAGATACGCGGCAGCTTTGTCCGCCAGCCGCTGTCCGGGCGCTTTGGAGTTCTGCGCCGTTTCGACGAGCTTGGCAATACGCGCCAGCGTCGTGTCTTCACCGACCCCCGTCGCCTTGAACTTGACGGACCCCGCGCCATTGATAGAGCCTGCAATCAGCGCGTCGCCCGGCTTCTTTTCCACGGGCAGGCTTTCGCCGGTCACAAGCGCTTCGTCCACAGCGGTCTCACCCTCCGTGATCTGGCCGTCCACTGGAATGCGGTCGCCAGGACGCAACGCGAGGAGGTCGCCCTGGACGACTTCCGCCGTCGGCACCTCACTCTCCGCACCGTCCCGGATAACGCGGGCTTTGGGTGGAACCAACTTGAAGAGGGCTTGGAGGGCGTCCGAGGTGCCGCGCCGCGACTTCATTTCCATCCAGTGCCCGAACAGGACGAACGTCACCAGCATCGCCGCCGCCTCGTAGAAGGTGTCCTTGGAATGGATGACCGTCAGGTACGCTGAGGCAAGGTAGACCGCCAGGACGCCGACTGCGATCAGCACCGACATATCCAGCTTGCGTGACCGCAGGGACTGGTAGGCTCCTGAGAGAAACATCCATCCGCACCAGAAGACGACGGGGGTAGTGAGCGCCAAGAGCACCCAGGGCCGTGCCGCCGCTGGGACCGGCAGGCCGGGGAACTTGCCCATCGGGGACAGCAAAACGATGACGATGGAAACGGCCAGCGCCACCCAGAATTTGCGGCGGATGTCTGTTTCCATGCTGGCCCCCATTGCGGGGTCGTTCATGTCGTGCGTCATGCCACCCGCAGGCTTATCCGCAGGCTTCATCCCATTATGTTCCGGCATCCCATTATGTTCCGGCATTGCCGCTTCGGGCGCTTTGGCTTCGGGCGCTTTGGCTTCGGGCGCTTTGGCTTCGGGCGCTTTGGCTTCGGGCGCTTTGGCTTCGGGCGCTTTGGCTTCGGGCGC
>JAABUK010001588.1_pt1 | contig 42754 bp, 59 predicted proteins | sample 5559141 | NCBI WGS metagenome assembly JAABUK01 (sample SAMN10711869, study PRJNA513367) | rock metagenome | isolation source: Antarctica rocks | place: Antarctica: Victoria Land, Pudding Butte nord | collected 2016-01-03 | reverse complement strand
CCCTGGAACGTGCCATCCACTCTCGCAACCGGAATAACGACTGACGCTTGATAAGCGTCCACCTAAAATAAGCGGACACTTAGCGCAACCACCGAACGCCCGCCAGAGGGGAACTTCACACGCTTACATCCTGGCCCGGGTGGCTCCAAGTGCAAAACGTATGGCTAGTTCGCGCTGTCTCATCGCACCCCGTGCCATGAGGAGACTCGCCACGTTCGCGCAGGCAATGAGAAGCACGGCGATTACAGAGGCCAAAAGGATCCAGGCAGTCATGCGTACGTCCTGCATCTGGCGATCGCGTAGGGAGCGAACCCTTACATGGACGTCGGAGCGAAAGTCTGGCGGTATCCGCTGCAAGGCCTGTTGAAAGAGAGGTTGCAGTTCAACCTCCGCTTGCTGGATGCTTACTCCGGGCCTAAGCCTGGCATAAGCTCGTCTGGGACCGCCTAAGCCCCCATTCGATGCGCGATCCGTGCCCTCAGCGAGGGCCTTTGGAAACAGAACATCGACAGACTGGAGCCGGGGCATCTCAAAGTCTTTGGGCAACACGCCCACAACGCGTGTCGGTTTCCCATCAATATCGATCGTCTTGTTCAGGATGCCGCGATCCAAGTTGTAGTGATTGCTCCAAAAACCGTAGGAGATGAGAACTACCTTGGGTCCGTTCGGAACATCTTCCTCCGGCAGGAAATTACGACCCAAGATGGGGGAGACTCCAAGGGTTGGCAGGAAGTTGCCTTCCACGGACTCACAGTTTAGCTGAGCAGGGTTTTTCTCGTTCAGGTCGCATTCACCCGCTGTTGCGTCTTCGGAAGTTAGCGACTCAAATGGCCGTTGATAACGCTGCCAGTCGTAATAGAAGTAGCCCAACATGAATTCGCTTTCGAGCGAATGTACCAGACCCACCGACACAAGTCGGTCTGCGTGTGAGTATGGGAGTGGACGAAAGAGGATTCGGTCTACGACGCTGAAAACTGCTGCGGTTGATCCCATACCGAGCATGAGCGTCGCAACTACGGTGAAAATAAAGATCGGGTTGCGACCAAAGCCGCAAAGACTGTAGCGAATGTCTTGAACGATGGTCTCCACGAAATGACTGGGCCGCTGCTCGTGTGAACGATTCCGTGCGCTTTCGATACTGCCAAAGGCGATCAATGCCTGCCGGTGCGCCTCCTGCGCAGTCATGCCGGCGGACACGTTGGCGTCCACCTGTTGTTGGAGGTGGAACTGAAGTTCTTCATCGACCTCATGATGAGTCTTGGGTGACAACAGGAAACGAAGACGGGTCAGCCACTCCCTGATCAATTCATAGCCTCCTTAGATCTGCTTAAGCACCAGCGCAATGGCGGTGCTTAGCCGATCCCAATCTCGAATCTCGTCCTTCAATTGCTTCTGGCCCGCAGGCGTCAGGGAGTAAAACTTTGCTTTGCGATTGTTGTCGGAGGCCCCCCACTCTGCCTGAATCCAGCCCCGGTATTCAAGCCGATGCAGCGCCGGATAGAGAGAGCCCTGCCCGATCAGAAGCGTCTCCTTCGACACCTGTTGGATCCGCTGTGCGATGCCCCATCCATGCATAGATTCAAGTGCAAGCGTTTTAAGAATGAGGAGATCGAGCGTGCCCTGCAAAAGGTCGGATGATGGCGGCATGTTCCCCTCGAACCTCTACAAGAGAGTGAACCACCTTCCTGTCGAATGTCAGGGAGACGACGAAGGTGAAATGGATTCATTCAACGGGCTTCGTGCCTACACCTTTCGCATACTCCTGAATCGGGGCTGTACGTGTCTGTAGTGGTCGCATTCGCCATACCGCCTGATTTCTGCTGATTCCCAAAGTCCAGACTTGAAGAGTCGACAAATTGACGAGCCAACAGATTCCACATAATCGGCGGAACGGGCCACCGCGTATCCGTCATTGTTGGAGAGCACGATGACGGGTTTGCCCTCCAGGTCGGGGCGGAAGACGCGCTCGCAGCTCACGTAGAAGTTGTTGCAGTCGATCAGGCCGAAGACCTCGCCCATCGGCTTACCGCAGGGTGTGGATGGCGTGCTTCACCACCCCGAACACATGCAGTTCCTCACCCACCGAGACACAGACCGGCTGATAGAGGGGGTTGGCCGGGTCGAGCCACACACAATCCGGCCCGCAGCGCAGCCGCTTGACTGTGTACTCGCCGTTGACGGCCACCACGACCACGCTTCCGTTGACCGGCTTCGCCGCCCGGTCTACCACAAGCAGATCGCCGTCCAGGATGCCGGCATCCTTCATCGAGTCGCCGTCGACCCGCATCATGAAGGTTGCGGCCCGATTCTCAATCAGGTATTCCGTAAGATCGAGCGGCGTTTCCAGGTAGTCCTCTGCCGGACTTGGAAAGCCCGCAGGCACCTTTCCCTCGAAGTACGGCAACACCAACGGCCAGCTTGCGGCCCACTCCACCAACTCCAGACTCATACCCCGACCTCTCAGCAGGTATAGCAGGAGGAGCGAAGGAAAAGCGAATACTATTGCTGTGTGGGTGGGCTTTCGTGTATGTAGTCGTTTAGCCTGCTAAGCGTTTAGATTGCTGGCGTCTTAGCATCAGAGCGGGAGTTCGCCATCTTCCGCTGCTCTGGCCGCAGCTCGCATCATCTCGGGGCCGTTGTTCCGGATATTGCCAACCTTCGGATTGGCTTCATAGATTTCCATCTCTTCCGACTCATAGGGCCGCAACAAGTCGAGGGGAAGCCGTTCCATCTCTTCCCTATCCAGCCAACGGTCGTAGTCTCTCGCGTGCAGGATCACTGGCATGCGCGGGTGTACTCGGCTCATCAGTTCATTCGCCTCTGTAGTCACGATCGCGAAAGACTGGAGCCAATGCCCTTCCCTGTCCTTCCAAGCGTCCCAAAGGCCCGCAAACGCGAAGGTGCTACCACTGCTCAGCTCAAAGGCATAAGGCTGCTTCGGCGCCTTCCCTTCTTTCGGCCATTCATAAAAACATGACACTGGCACGAGGCAGCGCCGCTTTTGAACGGCTCACGCCAGGTTGGAGCTTTGGTGATCGTCTCCGAACGTGCGTTGATGGTGGACAGGCCCTTGATGTCTTTCAGGTCTTTTGTGAAAAACGGAACGAGGCCCCAGCGGGCCAGGATCAACTCTCGCTCACCCGTTTCCCGACTCTGCCGAATGATGGGCTGATGTGTCGTCGGTGCCACGTTGTAATCCGCATCAGGCAACGGCAGCTCTGTCGGGTTCGGTTGCGCCCGGAAGTGTTCTGCGAGCTTCTGTTTGTCACCCTTCCGAACGTAGCGTCCACACATCAGCTTGCCCTCACATCTAGGGTAAAACGCTTGAAGAGTGGGCTTCCGCGTATGCAGCCATTTAGCAATCTGGACCACTAGGGGTCACTACACCAAACGTCAAAATCGTATGCTTAAGGGTCTTCTAGAAGTCGCGGGCCTGGATCACAGCACCGGTGGTGAGTAGCAGCATAACGGAGACCAAGAGGCAGATGGTCAGACCGAGCCAATGGAATGCTCCCGTTAGCAATTGGGTTTCCGGATCTATCGACGCGGCAGCGCTCATTACGTTGAAGACGTTCCACCCGCGGAGCGTGTGCGCCCGGTATGCCAGAAAGATTGCAGTAAGTGTGCAAATCCCAATGACCGGGGAAGTGAACTCTCCCTCGAACACCTCCGAAAGAAGCAACCCAAAAGCTATTACCACGAGACCTGCCGCTGTCATCGACGCACCGAATGCAAGGGCCTGAAGGAATGGATAAGACTCACCAACGAACGCGGAGAATACTGGAATTAGAATTGCCGACGCAAGTCCAAACGCTATTGACTCAGCCCAAGCAAGTGAAGCACGAATGAGAAAAAGGCGCAGACGGCCGACCGGCAGGCCGAGCGTAAAGAGAGCCACTCCGGTCGTCTTCTCTCGTGCGAGACCCCCGAGGGCCACTACGAAGGCGGCCAGTACCCACAGACCCTGTAAGGCATAGTGGAATAGGCCGGTCCAGACGTAGGCGGAATAGAGCAGCGTCTTGTCAGGAAAATCGAGTGTTGTAGCGGTCGAGAAATCCTGGACTGGTGAGCACCGCATAGCCGACCAATGATGCCAGGAGCACTAGCGCCGAGAAGAAACGGCCACGCGATTCACGCCAGGCCTTCCAAAAGACTGAGATCGACCCGCTTGAGAAGACGCGATATGGATGAGGGTAATTAGTAGTCAAGGCGATCTCCATGAGCCACGCTGGCCACGAGCAAGACTCCGGTGAGCGTCCATGTCACCACCAAAGCAATCCAAGGTGCGGTCATCCAACTGATTTGCCACGGGCCGGCCATGGTGTGTGCGAAGTCCAGGTATCCGAACCATCGGGTGCGTCCCAGATAACGCATATGCTGCATGTACGTTTGCAGCCACAGGTAGGGAGCTCCGAGGAGGACCAAAGTAAGAATGAGGCTGAGGTAGTTGCCTGGAAAGAGCGTGTAGCAGAGATTTCCGAAAGCGATTATGAAGACACCCGCAGCCACCATGAGAACGGTATGCAGAAGCACCTGCGAGAGCGAGTAGGTCTGATGAATGACAAGAGAACCGACGACGATCACGAGGACAGTAAATAGACTGAGCCCGATGCTCTCGAATAGTGCAACCGCGAGCCGTGTGAAGAGCCAACGCCTTCGGCTGACCGGAAGGCCGAGGCTGAACAGAACCGTTCCGTCGTTTCGCTCGCGAATCAACCCGCCAAAGGCAAACAGGATGGCAAATAAGGCCCAGACCTGTTGCAGGTAGTTGTCGTAGATATAGTGCCAGAGATACCAGCCGTATTCATGAACGCCCAGCGGCATCCATTTCATATGGTATCCGTGAGGGTTAAGCAGGTCCGCTGTCCACATGCTGACCAGCCATGCATGCTGCTCCATGTAAAAGATACAGACGATAGCTGCAGCAACGAGTCCAGCAAAGAACCGCGCTCGCGTCTCGATCCAAGCTTTGTAAAGGAGCATGTTCATGACCTCGCCTTCACCTTTTCGAGGAAGATCTCCTTCAAAGAGATCGGCAGCACATCGACGCTGCCCGCGTGCAACATGCGGGCGTGTTCCACGATGGAATCCACGTTATGGCTGGCAACGAATGAAACCGTGCGCCCTGCGACACTCACCTTTTCAAGGTCTGGGAGGCGGAAGTCACGTTCCTCCACCGGCTCCGGAAAGACTGCCTGAATGTGCCGGTATTGTTCTTTAACCCGATCCATGGGCGCGTCCAGGACGAGCTTGCCTCGATCAATCATCAGTACGTGGTCGGCCACCTGTTCCACCTCCGCGATCTGGTGTGATGAGAAGAAGATGGTGGTTCCTTGCGCAGCGAGCGACACCACAATCTGCAGAACATCCTCGATGGCAACGGGATCAAGACCTTCTGTTGGCTCATCTAAGATCAAAAGTTCGCAACCGCGCGCGAAACCCAGAAGTAAAGCGAGCTTGGTTCTCATGCCTTTCGATAACTGTCGAACCTTCCTCTCGGGAGGGAGTTCAAACTGCTCCACGAGGTGGGCTTCGAGCGCATGATCCCATCCGGGAAAGAACGACTTCGTAAAACGAATGATTTGACTGACGCTCATGTAATCGTAGAGCCGCTTGTCCTCGGCCACAAATGCCACCTTTTGGCGGATCAGCAGACTGTCGCTTTCCTTGTCAATGCGATGACCGAAGATGCTGCCGCTACCGGACGTAGGATGGATCATCCCTAACAACATCTTGATCGTCGAGCTCTTTCCAGCTCCGTTTTGCCCAAGGAAAGCACACACGGACCCGGCCTGAACGGACAAGTTCAGACCGCGTACTGCTTGGTGCTTCTTGTAGCTTTTCGCCAGCTCGATTGTTTCAATGACTGTTGCCATGACTACCTCCGTTGGAACTCTCCGGCGATTTCGGCTTCGAAGAGCCGCCGAATCTCACCTTCCTCAAGACCTTGTTTTTTCAAGGTGTCCACAAACTCGTGGACCAGATGCTGCGCGTCCCGCATCTCTTCGGCCCTGGATCGGCTGCGGCGACGAGAGCTGACGAAGGCGCCGAGTCCATGCCGTATTTCAAGCACGCCTTCCTGCTCCAACTCGCGATAGACCTTGATGACGGTATTCGGGTTGATGACTAGGGTTTCAGCCAAACTTCGAATGGCTGGCAGCTGATCACCAGCTGCCAATCCGCCCGTTTCGATCGCATGGCGAACTTGTTCCTTAAGCTGAACGTAAATAGGAACACCGGATAACGGATTGGGCTTGCGAAACACTGTTCTACAGTAATAGCCCAATAGGAACAAGCGCGCAAGTTTTGATCGATTGCCCCGCTCGCCACTTCAGCCTATAAAACCGTTTCGCGTTATGTTCACCTAAACTGTGATTCCGTCGCGCTCAAGAGAGCGCCTGGTTGTTCAGCTTGGGCTGTTCCTCGTTTCGCGGAGTGCCTCTCGGCGCGGTTCCTGCGCGTAACGCAGACCGATCAGCATCTGCGAGACCTTGTTGCGTAACTGCACGTTCTGCCGCACCAGCAGCTTGCGGTAGCGTAGTGTGTCCTGCGACGCTCTCGAACCTTCAACATGTGAAGGCATGTGTCAATCTCGGGATTCTTTCGAGCCTCATCATGCCAAGCGATGCTCTTTGGCGCCGCACAACGTTTCGCTTCCAACCTCCTATCCTGGGAAGCGCTGGTATCGGTCCATTCAGCGGTACGCTGGCGCCGAGCCAGGCTATGGTCATCTACGCTGCCCTCTACGCCTTATCAGCCATCGTCTTGGCTCAATTTCTCTTCTCACGACGCGATCTCTAGCCTGCAAACGTCGTCGACACCCTCAGATAAGTTCTTACAAGCCAACCTAGCAGGAGTACTCCTTATGCTTTCAGCGCTTGAATGCGTCGAAGTAATAGTTTTCGCCTTCGTCCTCGTACTCGCTCTGAACCGATATGCCTACGGCCCCCGAGTAGTCTCCGGTACTCCTCATAAGGCGGTTCCGTGGCCGGCCGAGGTACATGACAGAGAAGTGCTCATTGCCAGCCAACCCCTCTATTTCGCAAAGTGCACCTGGCTTCCCACGAAGGCGAAGCCGCGGCCCAGCTCCAACAAAAGGTCACGAAGATGCTTGAGTAGCCCGCGCTCCAGCTCCCGTTCCCTGGCGCTCGAGCTCAGAGTCAGAAACTCGAACGAATAAGGATCCTTGAGTATCTGTTGCGTCAGGTCTGAATCTTCTGCCGGCAGCGATCGAGCAAAATTGGTGAGGGCCTTCCCTTCCCGTTCACGCAACTTAGTGGAGATGTGATGGGTCAGAACGTTGCGGCTCCAGCCGTGCTCGATGGACGCCCGCAGATACCATTCCCGGCTCGGGCCGTCTTTGAGCCGGTCGAGCAAGACCATGTGATGTCCCCAGGGAATTTTGCAGCAAGCTGCAAAATTTGGGGGTCAGGCCACGCCTCGGCGAAGGATCGCATATATCGAAGATTCCTAAGACTAAAGCCCTCCACACCGGGAAACTCGGTTCCTAGATCCCTAGCCAGCCGATCCACTACCTTTGTTCCCCACCCTTCAGCCGCAAATCGGGAGGACAGATCCTGCCCGATGGACCAATAGAGCAGGATGGTCTCCTGATTGAGCGTCAGGGCTGCCCGCAGCTGGGCGGCCCGAATCCGGGCCTTCAACTCTTCGAGCAGTGCTGGGTAGTCCGGGGGAGAGTGGTTAGTTCAGCCACGGCACCGCCTTCCTCGCATAAGCGTCTTCCCTGCCCTGGTTACGCTACAGAAGGTCGCGACCTGTGGCTTTGTACTCCCATCTTGCATCTCTTCCACCACTATTAAGGTAGCAGCGCCCGATTTTTGCAGCAGTTGCTGCAAAATTGCGCGTACCTCGGATTACCCCTGACAATCTGCGGTTGTGTTTGCCGGGGCGCTCACGCGGTCAAAGCGAGCTTAGGTCCGAACGGTTGGTCCGGACCTAAGTGCAACGCTTCCAGGATTTTGGATCAAACACCCGGGGGGGCTACCCGACCACCCGGTAACCCAGCTGAAACGGACTCGCCCCCAGGGCACCCAGCAGATACCAGCCGGTCGCGCCGATGTGGAGCGACGGCCCGTAGGTGTAACCGAAGCCTGTGTCCATCACGCTGGTCGCGGCGACCAGGCCGTCGCCCTGCGGGATGGGCTTGCCGCCCACCGTCTGGCCCACGCCCAGCTCCGCCTGTGCCAGCATGGACTGCTGCAGCAGGCCGTAGGCCGTCTCCAGATCGCTGAACAAGCTGAACACGTTGTCTTTGCCGCGCAGCACGCGGGCCACCAGGGCTGCAATCATATGGCCTGTGCCTTCCAGCCACACGGCTTGCGGATCGGCGTTGGGGATCGTCGGTTTCAGGCTGGCGCTGTCAAACACCATGCCATGAATCCTTTCCGTCCCGGTCAGGCTGCTGTGCGGCGCCGACGCCGTGTCAGTCGCTTCCAAGTTCTGGAGCGCCCAGTCGATCGTGCCGCGGTACTTGTTCTTCAGCAGCGCCAAGTACGACCACGTCTGGCAGTCCTCCGGGATCGGGTACGGATTGATGGTCACCTGATCGCCCTGGGTGCCGGTGTAGAAGTACGGTCCGGCCGGGTTATACATGGCCATCACAAAATTGAAAGCATGCTCGGCGAGCTGGGACCAGGTCATGCCCATCTCGGCTGCCTCAGCGTTGTGGGTGAGCTTGCTGAGCATGGTGAAGAAGGCGTAGGTGTCGATGTTGTGCTCGGTCGATTTGCCATTCGTCGAGGGCTGCGAGACGTTCTGGAAGTTGATGTACGCGATCACAGTGCCGAATTTGTAGCCGCCCGGGCCGGTCGTGTCGTAGGTGTTGGACACGATCCAATTCGCCACCAGCAGCGCCGCATCGAGGAAGCGGGTCTGGCCGGTGCGCGCGTACAGCTGCGCCAGGGCCATGCCCGCCCAGGCCTGATCGCCCACGGAGCTGGAATAGAAATAAAAAGGCGCGGCTGCCGGCTGCACATAGGCGCCGCTGCCGTCGGTGGCCGGCTGGCTTACAAAGAAGGCCTGGGGAAACCGGCCGTCGTTGATGAGAAAGGGGAAGGCATGCGCCTGGCCGTACAGGAGGCCTTCGCCGAGGATGATGGCCCGGTCCAGCAGCGCCGGGTTGCCGCTGGCGAGGTAGGCGTGGATCGTCACCGCCTGGTCATAGGTGAAGGCCGTGGAAAGTAAGCCGTTGTCGCTGTAGCTCTGGCTCAGCCTCACGGTGGAACCAGTCGCGTAGGCGTCCATCATGAAATTTTGGAAGGTAAAGGCGCGCTCAATGGACTCGGTGAGCGAGGCCACGCCGCTCGCCAAGGGCGAGCTGGAGGCGGCATGTGCTGGCGTTCCGGAAAACAGATACGGCGAGGTCGCCGCGGCGACCATGACAGCCGGCGCGCATCCGAGGAGCGCACGGCGGGACAATTTGATCTTCGACACGAAAATTCCTCCGCTCACGAGTGCCGTAACTATATACGGGGACGTGTCCGCCGCGAAAGGGGATGGACAGCGTGCGGCAGATCAGCAGATCAGCAGACTAGGCAGTATCGACATACCGATTCCGGAGAGCGTTTGAGTCCTCATTGACAGCGAACGTGTCATCTCGACCGCAGCAGGACAGCTTTATCGTCCTGCGGAGTGGAGAGACCCGCGTTTTGCTTGCCCGGATTAAGCGCTGTTCAGCATCTCTGGGCCGTTGTTCTTGACGTTTCCCACCGCAGGGTTGCAGGCTGACGCCTTCATTCTGTCAGCTTCGTAGGGCCGGAGTAGATCGATGGGCGGCTGGTGTGTCTCGCCTCGTTCAAGCCAACGATCGTGGTCACGCGGATGAAGAATGACCGGCATGCGATCGTGCACTTTCGCAGCCAGATCGTTCGCTTCGGTTGTGATGATGGCGAAGGTCTGGAGCCACTCTCCGTTTAGAGGGTCCTTCCATGCGTCCCAGAGACCGGCAAAGGCGAATGGCTGGTCGTCGGTCAGCGTATACGCATACGGCCTCTTCGTCTTGGGATCGACCTTCAACCATTCGTAGTACCCATCGGCAATCACCAAGCACCGGCGCCGCTCAAACGGTCCACGCCACATCGCTCGGTCTTCGACCGTCTCTGCCCTGGCGTTGATGGTGGAGAAGCCCTTGAACTCAGCCGCGCTCTTGGCGTAATAGGGGATCAGACCCCAGCGCATCATCACCAGCTCTCGGTCTCCGGTGTCTCGCTTGAGCCGAATGACCGGCTACGTGGAGGTCGGGGCGACATTGTAATCAGGTGGCAAAACGAGACCTTCGGGCAGGTGACCGAGTCGGAACGCCTCAGCGATGCGTTGCTTGTCGGATCGACGGAGATAGCGGCCGCACATCGCATCATGTTATCCCGATTTCCTGATGCAAAGCTCTGCGCGTTGTTGGAGCGCGAAGGCAAAACAAAAGCCGTCCCGAAGGACGGCTGAACTCTCTGCGCCGTCTCCTCTTTGAGAGATCGGCTGTCATTCACTAATAGCTCAAGCGCTGCAAATATTTCACGAGACCTGGGAGTTTCGTTAATTGAGCTACTTCACTAGCTTAGCCATTCTGCAGCCTTCATCCCTAGCACCTTCGTCCCCGCTGGCCTTCCTTGGTCACCCGGGGCAGGGTACGAATAGAAGGGAAGTTTAAAGAGCCGCGAATCCAGCAAACATTAGGGCACACTCACCGAGCAGGGTTCGCATATCAGACGGACCACAGGGCTCTGCGGAAGCAGGGCCTCTCTAGAGTCAGCCTTCGGGAGCCCTCTGTCTTCTCCCCGTTCCGAAGCCACTCCGAGCTCCCACCAGTAGCCGAAGTGTAGGGCGAAGAGAAAAGCGATCCCATCTACATGCTCACGACGCTTTTGGAGATTACCCGCCCGCAGGTGACGGGATGAGATTGTTGGGCCGGTCCCACATCTCGGCGAAGCGAGCTTGGAAGAGCTTGACGAGCGCAGGGTCCACCTCGTAGCGCAGATCGTTGTCCTGCCGCTTCAGTCCTGTCGGAGACCAGTTGGCCGATCCGGTGCGCAACAGAGCGCCGTCGATGGCGTAGCTCTTCAGGTGCATCAGGTCTCTCGACGCCTTCACCCTCACCTGAACTCCAGCCGCAAGCAGGATCTCCGATGTTGACAGCCCTCTCTGACTCTCCTGTTCGTACTGACCGCTATCGCGGTAGACGCGCACTTGTACCCCGCTGCGAGCAAGGCGGGCCAGCTCCTCAGCCAGCTCCCTGTCGGTGAAGCTGTACATGGCCACGTCGACCGAGACCCTGGCCGTGTGCAGCATCTCCATCTCGCTTCGTTCGAGATTCGACTGCGGAGCATAGAGCAGGATGGGAGCGGACTCGGTCCGGGGCGCAGGCAGTGGAGCTCGAGGAGCAACTGATTGCGCCAGCCCGGTCCAGGTGATCAGGCATGGCGTTACTAGGCATGGCGCTAATAGGCACCAGGCCGTCCATGCTCTGAGTCTCAAACCACGCGGCAAAGGGAGAGGAGATCTAATCTGAGCCGCCGTTCCGCATGCAGAGCATGAACTCGAGTGACTCCCGATAGTTCAGGCCATGCTGGTCTGCGATGCCGGCATGCTCGTTGAAGAACGGAATGTCTCGGTCCAGAGGACAGGTCAGCGCTTCCAACCTCTTCATCCGGGCGTTGAAGGGAGCGACGGATTCGTGACTCACCTAAGCAGCATAAGACCTCATTCTGAAACGTGGGATCACCCAGCGGAGGGAGGCGGCCTCCTCCCTGCTGCGGCCGGCTGCGCCGTCCTCCGACACCCAGCTCCGCGGGCCTTTCCCGCCCGCAACACCCACCCCTAAAAGCAGAAGCAAATAGATCGCCTGCGCTTCCGCGCCCAGCAAGGTCACCAGACCTCCTGATGGACTCCGTCCCTGGCGCGATGCAAGAGGCACCCCAATCTTCCGCGCTGCGCTTGTGCAGACCTCCGCTGCGCTCCGCCCCCTCCACTTCGCTACCGCTCCGTTGCGCGGGTGGGGAACCCCTCCTCTTGCACTTGCCGCCCCTGCTGGCGTGGGCCAGGGCCAAGGCGTGTTTGTGAGCAAACACAGCACAGCCATTCCAAAGCGAGGACAACACCATGAACAGCAACGCCGCCAACGTCTCCACCCTTCCCACCGCAGCCAAGGCACAGACCGCCAAAGAGGTCATTGCCGAGAACATCAAGCTCCTGATCGCACAGCTTGAAGCCGGACACTCCGAAGGTCTCACCGCCTACCTCACAGCGATGGGCAGATTCCACAACTACAGCTTCGGCAACATCCTCGAGATCGCACGGCAGAAGCCCGACGCCACCCGCGTTGCTGGTCTCTATGCATGGAACAAGCTGGGCCGAAGAGTGAAGAAAGGAGAGCGAAGCATCCGCATCCTCGCTCCGGTGATCGGCATTCGAAAGAAGAAGGACAGCGAAGCCGAAAGGGACATCACGAAGCAGAACCAGCCCGTTCTAGTCGGATTCCGCAGCGCGTCCGTCTTCGATGTATCGCAAACCGAAGGTGCGGAGCTTCCCGAGCTTTCCGAACGTGTGAGCGGCAGCGTAGGAGAGAAACGAGAACGCCTGATCGAGTTCATTGCCGCGCAGGGCATCGAGCTTGAGTTCAAGGAGTCCATCGCGCCAGCTTTGGGCATGAGCTATGGCGGACGTATCGCCGTACTTCCCGGGCAGGCAGCAGCCGAGGAGTTCAGTACCCTCGTTCACGAACTCGCGCACGAGATGTTGCACAAGGCCGAGCGCAGGACCGCAACCACCAAGACGGTACGTGAGACCGAGGCCGAGGCTATCGCGTTTGTGGTCGGTTCAAGCATCGGGCTTACCAACGGGCACGCGTCAGCCGACTACATCCACCTGTATCACGGCAACGCTGCTCTGCTGGCCGAGAGCCTGGAAGTCATTCAGAAGACCTCCGCCCTCATCCTGTCCGCTATCGCGACGGAGCAGGTCGCATCTGACCCGACCGAAGCGACCACCCAACCCATAACCGACGCCACCGATGCAGCACTCGTGGAGGTGGCCTGATGCAGACCGTCCTCGACATTCTCAAGAGAGCCGGAGGCTGGCAGCCCGGCCTCTCGCTCAAGATCGAACACCAGCCTTATATGTCCCTGGTCATCGAGGCGATGGACGAGTCAGGCCCGTGTGGCCTCCCTGCCCTCTCCGTCCCGCACTACGGCGAACAGAACGGCGACCCGATGCGCGACCCCGAGATGTGCTTCGAGCTTGGCTTCGCCGGGGGCGCTCACCCTGCTCGACCTCCATCACGCACGGCTCACGCTCGAAGCCGCTCACCGCGATTTCATTCGGAAGGCCGCCCCGTGGGCGCACGTTCATCCCAAGCGAGCCAAGCTGTCTCCGATCGATGAGGAACACCGACAGTAGGCGTGCCCACAACGATCAAAGCAGGGGGAGCCGCTTCCCTCCCCTGCACCCCTCCCTCGCTGAAAAGACATCTCACAGGTGATTCGATGGACAGGACTGAATCCATAGTTCGAAACATGCTCGGAGCCATAGAGGCCCCGCTCTACGATGTCGGTGTCCTCAGCGACCGGGGGATGCTCCCGGGTCTCGATGGCATCCCCGCCTCCGCGGTGCTCGATCGTCTCCCGCTGCTCAAGTACCGCAATGCTCGCGGCTCGCACATCTACATCCGTCCGTCAGGCGAGCATCGCCTCACCGTGCTCGACGATCTGGACGAGGCATCGCTAACAAGATTGTCCGCAGACGGCTTCAATCCTTGCGCCGTGGTCGAGACCAGCAGTGGGAACTTTCAGGCCTGGCTCAGACACGCGACCCTCTTCCCCAAGCTTCTGGGCACCTTCGCCGCCCAGACACTGGCATCACGCTACGGTGCCGACCCAAGTGCAGCGGACTGGCGGCGATTCGGCCGGCTGCCCGGATTCACCAACTGCAAGCCGAAGTACCGCAGACCGGACGGGTTCTTTCCTTTCGTACGCCTGAAGAGCCACAGCGGCGAGCAGTACCCCATAGCCGAAGCCTTCGAGCTGGAGATCACGCAGAGGTACGAGGCACGGGAGCAGGACCGAGAGGCACGACGACAGCTAGCTGCACTTTCTCCCCGAAGGGGATCGAGGTCCAATAGCCCCAGCCTCGAACGTTTCCGTACCTCCGCCAAGTACCAGGACCGTCCTGCCGCGGCAGACATCGCCTTCTGTGTCGCCGCTTACGCTAGCGGCCTGACTGACGACCGGATCGAACGTGCCCTCGAAGACGACTACCTCTCCCGCGATCCGAGCCCGTCTAAACGAGCCGCCTACATCCGGAGAACCATGGCAAAGGCGAGAGACTGGGCAATACGCTAAGCAGCCGGTTCCAGGTGCCACCCTCGTGTTCTTCCGTGTGAGTTTCAGGTGGTCGGGTCAGTTCTGAGCAGGCATCTGCGCACTACCGTCCATGAGGAAAGGCCGTTGACCAGGGCGGCTCCCCTCCGGTTTGCCTTTCTGTCTGCGTTCAGCGTGCCGCGCTCAAGACACCCCCGCCCTTCGGACGCACGCTCTCCTTCCCGTGATCCGCTGCGCTCCTCTTCGAGGTGCGGACTCCTGTCCCCATAGCAAGTCTGGGTCCCCTTCCGCAGATCCCGTCCAGTCGCCGAGGGAGTGGGTCGCGACGGCACACCCTCCGGGCAAGCATGTACCGCAGACAGCGGACACACCAGAAAGAAACGGAGCCAAACACCATGTTCAACAAAATCACTCTCATCGGCCGCCTCGGACAGAACGCAGAGGCCAAAACCGCTCAGAACAACCGCGAGTACGTCGGCCTCTCAATCGCAACCCAGGAAAGCTGGAAGAACGACAAGGGCGACTACGAGACCCGCACCGAATGGCATCGCGTCTACGCCTGGAGCAATCTCTCGAAGTTCGCCAGAACGCTCCAGAAAGGACAGCTCGTCACTCTTGAAGGCACCCTGAAGTATCGCGAGGTCACCGAAGACGTCGACGGCAACAGCTTCAAGCACCGGATCGCCGAGATCCACGCTACCAGCATGAAGCGGCTCTCGAAAGTTGAGGCCACAGACGATCCCTCAGACGCAGCCGGCGAGGAGTAGGCGCCGGGTTGGGTGGATGAGACCCATCAGGTCTCATCCACCCTCGAGAGCATTTGCAAGCGCCCAGCTTGCGAGATCGTTGACATGGGGGAACTGTCGTTGCACCCCGGTCGGAGTTGTCAACTCCAGAACGATGCTCTTTTGTTCCTGTGGCCGGTTCGGCTTGGTTGCGAAAAGTACAGCCCAGATGCAAAGGCATCGTGCGCTGCAGAAGTACATCTCTCCACCGCGGTCCGTGACGATGTAGGCGTCTGCGGGCACCTCCGCCAGGTCGTAGGAACAGATGCGGCGTCTATGTGCTGACTCTGCCATGGAGGCCCCACTATATCCCCAGATCGTCGTTCATCCCGGTCGCGATCTCCTGGCGGGCGGGACGATGGCCCCGTCCGCCCTCCTCGTTCTCCTTTGGTTCCGGCCCTTGCGGCGACAATGGGGTTGCGGGCATCTCCAACTGATGAAGGTCTGCGAAACGCTCAGTTATTGCTTGATCCGTACATCGAAGGGGTACGTTAGGACCTCCGAGATACGATAGGCTTTCGCGTTCTGATGAGCAGGGTTGAACAGATAATTAGCGGTTTCCGGAACGATCGCACTTGGAATTTGGAGCAGCACTGCACGGTTCTGCCGCAGCCACTTCGTTCCCATCTCCTGGGTCGTCTCAAATCGTATTCGCCAATCCTCCGGCAGATCGCTCTCTGTTACCTGTGCAAACTCAAGGTCGGGACCCTCGATACGCAGGAGAATAAAGTTGGGAGGAACATCGCTGGCGGCAGTGTGCACACAAACTTCTAGAAGGGCCGACGCCGGATTCTCGCTCAGGTAGACGACCGGCTGACCTGCATAGTGCCAGCGTCCGCTCGCCCTCAAGCCACCGACACCGCTTAGGTCCTGGTGCCGACTGATTCTCCAGAGCACCATCTAAACGAACATACCCTCATCGATCTGGATCAAAAGCTCTTCGACGATGCGGCTCCCGGCATCCGTTTTGAGAAGGGAGAGGGGAGCTCTGCTTTCCAAGCGTGCGTGCGGCTTTCGCAACCAGTTCAGAGCCCGCTCTCGGCTTCCGTAGATCGCTTCGGCTGACGAGAGAATACGAATGGTCCGTAGCACACGATCAGATTCTTCGATCGTCAACTTTTCTCGGCGAGAACGACGGTGCTGAAGGGTTCGTGATGCAATCACGACCTCGTCGATCTCCGCTCGTTCAAGACCAAGTGTTGCCAAACGCCCGATTACTGAGGGAGGGAGACGCCCCTCTACGATACGAAGTATCTCCGTGTCAGTGGCAGGAGGCTGAACCCCTAACCAATCACCGATCTGAACATTGGCAGCATTCATAGTTTCACCCATGTACATTATGCCATAGATTGTAGGGCAGGGTGTAGTCTCGAGTTCTCCGTCAACCGGAGTTGTCGTGGGTAGCGCAGCCTTGCCGGCGTTTTCCATACGCGGTTCTGCTGGAGCTTGTTCCTTCACGGGTGTACCCTGTGCTGAAAGTTTAGGCTCCTCATTCCTAACGGTGCAGACCACAAGGAGGCATATGCCGCGAAGTCAGACTCTCTTTGCAACCGCTGCGGTAGTGGCTCTTCTTCCGGGCCTGCTCACCTCGCGAATCAATCTGGGATCCGGGTTGACGGTCTCACTTCACCGAACCGTATATCTGATCCCGCCCAGTATGCTGTGCTACGGCGTAGCACTCTTATTTTGTCTCTTCGCAATCCTCTATTCCGTCTGGACGGTGCCGTGGAGCACTCAGGCAGCAAGGTGGCATTTTGCAATCAGCGTCTTTCTAATAGGAGTGTTCTGTGCCGCGTCCTCCGCAGCCGTCCGTTTCAACGTAATTGAAAGTTCGTCAAGACTAGCTTTACCCGTGCTGATTGCATTTATTCTCTCGCCCGTTTTGTTCCCGCTAATTCAGGGGTTCTTCATTGTCGACGGCCTCCGTCGCGCTTGGCCCGTTCTTCGAGACTGAAGATTAGGCTCCTACCGTCTGAGAACAGCAGGGCGACGTGTTCCCCTCGCACTCCTCTGAGGAAAATCTGAATGGCTGACGCCACGTTCATACCTCTTCCCGCTTACCGCGAATTCTCGATTGAGGAAATGAGGGTTCGCGCCTGCAAGTTTCTTCATGACGCGCAAAATCGACGGACTGTGCGCGAATTCTCGGACCGGCCAGTACCTCGCGCGATCATCGAAGACTGTCTGCGCGCGGCTGGCACAGCTCCCAATGGCGCAAACATGCAACCTTGGCACTTCGTAGTCGTCAGCGACCCCGCTGTTAAACAAAGAATTCGCATCTCAGCGGAGAAGGAAGAGCACGGATTTTTATCACACCAAAGCGCCTCAGGAATGGCTTGATGCGCTTGCGCCACTCGGCACGAGCGAGGACAAGCCGTTCCTGGAAACTGCGCCGTATCTAATAGTCATCTTCGCGCAGAGCTATGGCTTACTACCGGATGGCCGCAAGGTCAAACACTACTACGCGCAGGAGTCGGTCGGTATCGCCACCGGCATACTCATCAATGCGGTCCACTATGCCGGTCTGGTGTCGCTCACCCATACCCCAAGTCCGATGGGATTTCTGAACGAATTACTGGATCGCCCCACCCAAGAGCGGCCGTTTCTGATTCTCGTTGTGGGGTACCCGGCGGAGGGCGCGACCGTGCCGGATATCAGCAAGAAGACGTTGGATGAGATTGCAACCTTTGTCTAGAAACGGCTGGTGGCCTGATGCAAACGATCAAAGACGAGCGGACCATTCGCGTAGCGATCGTACAGGCATCGCCCATACCCTCAGATCTCGCCGGCTCCTCAGCGAAGGCTTTTGTCCTGATTGAAGAGGTGCCACGCACGGAGCACAGCTAATTTCCTTTGGAGAGACATTTCTGCCCGGCTATCCGGCATGGCTCGATTACTGTCAGGATGCCGCCCTGTGGAACCATCCTCCCGTAAAGGAGGTATTCGCGGAGTTGCGAGCGAACAGCGTGGTAGTGCCTGGCGAGCAAACCGCAGCGCTTGAGGAGGCGGCTGCCAGGCTGCAAGTAGGGACTGGTGACTGGAAACCGCGGTCAGCGAACAGCAAGCCCGATAGAGCCCGGCAGCAATCCTGTTGCGGTGGTCGGGACAGATGTAAGCGAACCGTTTGAGCCGATGGTAAAGCTGGCGATCTCACCTGGTGCCTTGCCGCCCATCGAGTTGAGGACATAGAGATACTTGTTGCCTGGACTCACGACCAAGTCAATGGCACCTGTCGTGTTCGTCTGCGGAGCCACGATGCCGTCCGGCGACAACAAGGTTAGTGTTCCGGTGGAGCCGATAGCATAGCCGGAGACCGATCCGCTCAAGGTGTTGGTCGTGTAAGCGTACTTGTCGTCGCTGGTTATGGCGATCCAGCAGGCTGCGCCCTGGTTGTCCGGAACCGCGCCGCTGATTGCCGTCAGATTGCCCGTTGCGTCAGCCGTGTAGGAGGACACCGTCGAAGCAGTTAGGCTCTTCGGCGACTCCGCATTGGAGACGATGAGTTTTCCAGACTTGGTGAACCCGAAGCCGAAGGGGATATTCCCCGTCGAGGGTTTGGGAATCACCGGTCCGGCAACTCCCGCTGCCACGGGGAAGAGATCGATGAGCGATGGCAATTTTACCGGTGCCCCTTTTTCGGTGACTACGAGGTACGTGCCGTCCGGCGAGAATCCGACTTGGGAGGGATCGACGTACGTCGCGGCGCTGAGCATTTGGGTGGATTTGGCGATCGGCGTCAGGGAGCCGTTCGCAGCGATCGTGAAGCCTGTAATGCTGCCGGCGTCCGCTTTGGTGGTATCCGACGTCGAACCCGTATTGAGCACGTACAAATACTTTCCGGTTGCGTCGATGGTGATGCTCCCCGGCGCCATACCTCCAGTCGGGTAGGTAGCGATAAGCGTCAGCGCGCCGTTCGAGGCGACCGTGAAACCTGCGACGTCGTTGCTCCCGGCATCCACAGCATAGAGGTGCGTGCCGTCGGGACTGAGCGTTACGGCGCCGGTCGCGCCACCAATCGGAAAAGGCAGGGCTCCAGGGGTGGTGGGAAGTCCCTCTCCGTTGCCGGTGGTCGGAAATGAGCCAAGGCTGGTCAGAGAGCCGTCTGTCCCGCGCGTGTATGCCAAAACAGCGTTCACGCTCGTCCCATTCGCTGCGGCCGGTGCGTTCGTCTCGGTGTAGAGGACAGCGGCGATGGTAGGAGCAGGTGTTGGGGTGGCAGTTGGCGTACTGCTGGAGCCGCATCCCGCGGCCAGGCCGAGAACGGGTATCAGCGCGAGGGTGCATAGTCTCTTTTGCAAGATGAAACCTCCCATTCGGGGAACCCATGGACTAACACGGTCTCAAGGATCTTGCTTAGCAGGCACCCACTGCCCTGTTAGTCGCTGTTGGCTCGAATATCCCCCTGCCTCCTTGAAAAATCTTACGAGACGAATGCCCTGGAGAAGAGATTCGCCTTTGCGTTACCGCATACGCAGAGAACGAACGGGTCCGGAGCGGATCGCTTCCCCACCGGACCTCCGTTTGTTGTGTTGTTGTTTCCTAACGGTTGTCCCCGTCTTGGCCGAAGGAGGCGACTACGGCGGGGTTGACCAAGGATCGCAAGCCGCCCAGGACATATCCACGTTGACCTGGAGCGAAGCGGGGGGCGAGCAGCCCATCGTTCAGCTCGCGGGTCATCGCAAAGCGATCAAAGGCAGTGGCCGGCAGGTAAAGACGAGTGTTCGGTAGATCGTCGGATTTGCCGTTCACATCTGCCTCTACGAACGAGACCACGCCATCGCCGTTCTGATCCACCAGCGAAACCTCGTAGGCATACGCATCGAAGAAACGCTGAGCCAAGTCTGTAACGTCCGGCTCAAAAGACTTCACACGACTGACCACGTCCTGGACGACTTCGTCGGTCAGGCCGCTCGGAATGAAGCGTAGACGCGTCTCCAGGTGTGCCGGGTTCCCGGGTGTGGGCCGGTCGGGATCAGTAACATTGCTGACCTCCGAACGGTCTGGATCGCGTGGGTTAGAAGGATCGTCGCCGTAGGTTAACGGACTGTTCCGCACACCAGACGGTCCAGAGCCTGGAACGATCGATTGTATGGCTCCCAACTTTCCGGCCTCAAAAACTCCAGGTACGCCACCCGTGAAGGGCAGCTCATAATGCGGGAAAACCCAGTTGGTCCCGGGATTGAACTCCCAGTATGCATGGATATCGCTCTGCTGTTGGGCGTTGAACGTCCCAATACTGACCGGAAATGAAACGAGGTTGGACTGCTTATCCGGGAAGTGATCGGTGGCGAGCGGCAGATGAGGTGCATTGCCATCCACGGTAAAGAACTGCCCCGGTACATTGTTATGAGTACCGCGAGCAAGAATTGCCGCCGCATCCTCAGGAGTGACGGCTCCGTACTGCGCACGCCCGCTGCGCCTCGGCGGAGCGACCCGTGGCACCACCAGATCGTGAATCATCCACCCCTCATACCAGCCCGACTCGTTGTTGATCACAAACAAGCCGGACACATCGGTGAAGACGTCGATCAGTGCCCGGACGTTGTTGGGATTTGTGGGAAACCCGACTTTGGGTTCCACCACGAGACGCACCGAGCCAATCGAGGGGAGTTGCCCGTTTGGCCCACTCGCGGTCGGTCTGGTGCCGTCGGTGATGCCGGGCACGATGGTTGTCCAGATATTCGACTCGAAACTGGTCGTGTCCAGCAAGTAGTACTGAAACAATCGACTCGGCAGCGGGGCCTCATTGAAGACCTGAGTAGGAAGAAAAGTGTGGGGCCGCCGCACGAGTTGAATCAGACGGTCCTTGAGTGGATCGGGTAGGCGGCGGATGTCTCTTCGATTCGCAAAGGAGGAACGGTCGTCGTCCCTATCCCGATCGCGATCCCCGTCCCTGTCCCGATAAGCGCCAGCTCCTCCCTTATCGTCCTGATCGTTGTTCCGGCTTTGCGCATGCGCCGATGGGTACATCGATCCAACTATGCAAAGACCCATCAGCATGGGGACAGCTACTACGCTCGACAGTGTTCGTAACCTCACGGCAATGACCTTTCTGGATTGCTGAACAGCGTGAATTTCAGCCCGTCCCTTTGCCCGAGGCGAGCGCCTCGATAGCGCTGTCTGATTAGTCTTTGCTGCGCAGAACATCCCCCGCTTCTCTAAAACAATTTCTTCGGGCTTGCTGCTACTGCACGCGCGTGAAGAAGAGAACAATTCTCAGCGGGAGGCAGTCTCTTCTACTTGGCATGGAATTTTAGGTAAGGGCAACCGGACCAAGGCATGGAAATGCTCTCGAAGGTTTACGCCTACTCTTGCACGACAGATGGTGCAGGGGTTTCCGGCTTCACCGTCCGGTACATGCCGAACCAGCTTTTCCCAGAAACAGATTGCGTATCCGGCTTCAACGCTCGGTGAGAGCGGACGCAGCGGCGCGTTCTTCTCAAGCTCGCGGATCATTGCAGAAATGAATCCGGGTCTTTTGCATGGTCACCCTTGTTCCAATCGGCGGCGAACGGGACACATTCGCGGAATTGACGAGATGGTGGTGCTGCTCGGTAGCATAGGCCACTTCATCCTCATCATTGCTTGCCTGATCGCGGTGTTAAATCAGCCGATAAAAAGCAAGGAAGTGGTGGAAGTTTGTCGGGGGAGGCGCGTTATCGCTCGCCTATTTTGCCTTGATTGTTGCTGTCGCACGACCACGCTAGATAAACAACGGGCACACGTCGGGTTTCGCCCACCCTCTATTGGACCGAATCGTTGCCATACCCCAGATAGCGAAACTTACCTTCCTTGATCAGATCCGCGATTGCCCCAATCATTTCTTCATAGGGAACCGCCGGATCGACGCGGCCTGGTTGGGGTAGAGATCGATCACATCCACTCCAGGGCCCTGAAGCGTGTAAGGTGCGAAGTCTTGACCGACTCGAGCGCCGCTTGCTTCTGTCGCTTGGAAAATACGCAGTTATCTGGCGGAAACGCGAGGCTGCCCTCTGAAGGGCGCCTCGCTGGTTGGGTCAGTTGAGACGCTGTACAGGAGGGCAGTTGATATTGAAGCCGCTGTCGCCGAAGGGGATTCCGCCAGGCCCGGTGATGAGGCCATCGTCGGCGTAGGTAAGGATCTGGAACTCCTCACGAAGCTGCTGGCGATAGCCTTTCTTGACGGAGTCGGGGGTCCACTCCCACAGCTGGCCGTTCCACATGGGGCTGTAATCGTTGGCGAGGGTGGGAATGCCGCCGAAGGTGTTGTTAGGGCGGTGTCCATCGGTGAGGGCGGCGCCGAGACCCTGGCGGCGCGGGTCCGCACAGTTACGAACGCCGTTCACGGAGATGAAGATGCGCTCAGCGCCGCTTCCGAAGGAGTCATCGGTTCCGGTCACGAGATTCGCCATCAGCGGTGCATAGGTGTTGCTCTCAATGCTGGCGACCAGCTCCGTGCTGGCATCGAGGGAGACGTACCAGAGGGGACGACCAAAGCTGAAGCCATTCACAAGCTGGAGAGTGACGACTTGTTTGTAGGGATCAATGGCGAGAACTTCGTCATGCACCTTGCTGTAGTCGGGGTTGCCCTTGGAAAAATCGATGCTGGCCTCGGTGGGACCGGAGGCCACAATCGACGCGTTGTAGATGACGCCGCCGGCGTTGAGCACGCGGACGAGCGGGCTATACTTCTTGTCGCCGATAGCTCCGGCTTTGGCCACGATTGGTGGGAAGGGATTGGCGCTGGAACCGGGCACGATGACGCGGTCGGGCGTGAAGTCGACAGTACCGCCGTTGAAGATGAGCTCACCCTTGCTGTTGAAGTTGGCAGTGCGAGCGCCGGGCGCGGCGAACTTCAGCTTCGTGGAGAAATTGAGGCCGAGCTCGGTTGCAATGTCGGAGTCGCTGACATCGGTCAGGATGTACCAGATGGGCGTCTTGGTCCCCTTGAGATAGCCCTTGTAGAGGGGCAGCGTGATGGTGCCCTTGGTGGTATCGACGACGCCGCTCTTGAGGAGCTGCACGGGGCCGACGAGCGAGGGATTGCTTGTGGACGGCGGTGGGCCGAAGTAGGTAATGGGGATGGTAGTGCCAACCGAGGCAGGCGCGGGGAACAGGTTGCAGCCAGGGCCGGGGCCGAAGACTCCGGCCTGTGGGCCGTTCGAGGAGGACGCGATGGCGGCGAAGGCTTGTTGGGCCCTGGATGCGATCGCGGTGGATTGCGCTTTCATGTTGTCTACGGAGGCCTCACTGCGCGGCATAAAGGACTTCGGTGTACCGGAGGTCTGATTTATGCGGGCCTGAACGTTGCCGACCGCGCTGGTTGACTGTGCCTGCACCGCGCTCAGGGCAGTGATACAGGTTATAACGGCCATGGCTACTCTGGTGGGTCTGTCCATAAAGGTTGTTCTCCTCGGTGCAATGCGACATGGGCGCTGCAGGTGAGTGGCCCCGCAGGGTTTTGAGTGGCAGGAGGAGAGCCCACGCGTGGCGCTCGTCCCAAGGCACGGCGTGGCGCCTGGATGGGAGAGCCGAAGACTGAATCGCCCAAGCTCCGTTGTTTTAGTCGGAAAAGGTTTCACCTTCCCCCCCTTGAAACGAGCGAATTTTTGAACGCAGTATAAAGAGACCGTAACCCGGGCGATCTCTTCTAGCGGTGGTGGAGTTTGTGGTAAGGGCAGCCAGCCCAGGGCATGGCGATGCTGTCGAAGGTCTCAGCGAGCACGCGGGCGTGGCAGAAGATGCAGTGATTGCGCGTCTCGCCGTTGGGAAAATGCCGGGTAAGGTTTTCCCAATCGCAGATGGCGAACCCCGCCTGTGCCGTCTCCGAAAGCGGGCGCAGCGGAGCGGTCTTCTCGATGTCACGAATTAAGGCAGTGTAAAGACGAGAGCGGAGCGAAGCTGGAGTGGGCGTAACCCGGTCGTCGGACTTATAGTCCTCCAGCAGTGTTTCAACTTTCTTTCGCATGCGGGCCCTCTTTCCATTTCGCGGCAAACTCCGCGCGCGCCCTTGCCAGCAGGCGCTCTATCGACTTGGATGTTCTGCCGGTCTCGGCGGCGATCTCCTGGAGCGAGTGCTCATCCCAGTAGCGCCAGCGAAGGACGGAGCGATAGCCCTTGGAAAGCGCGAGCATGGTAGCCCTAATCTTCTCCTCCTGGAGCCTGCGGTCGAAGTGCTGCTCGATGTTGATCAAAGATAGGTCCGTAGTCGAGAAGGCCTGTTCGCCAAGTTCGTCGTCGACCGGCAGCTCGCGGATGTGCCGCCGGTAGTAATCGGCCGCCTTATTTTTGGCGATGGCGCAAAGCCAGGTCTTTAGGCTTGATTGGGCACGGAACGTCGCGAGTTTGGACCAGGCAACGAGGAAAACCTCCTGGCAAAGGTCCTCGACCACCGAGCGGTCATCAATTCGCCGATGAAGAAAGCTATAGATGGTGTCGCTGTACTGAAGGACAAACTCCGCAACGGCTTTTCGGTCACCCAGGAGAACGCTGGCGATGAGGGCCGCCTCACCGCTGGGCGGGCCTCCTGTCACCGTCTTATTAGTAATGCTGACGAGCTGTTTCAACGAAGCCTGTCCCCTGCGGAAATGCTGAGGGAGTGGTAAACGCCAGTGCGCGTGTTGCGCCGGGTTTTGGCCGGCGTCCCTTACCTTGATTAGTCGCAGAGCGCAGCATAAACCCCCGCTGCTCCTCCTTGGGCGTGATGTAAACAGGTATAAGTCTTATCAAGCACTACCAGGTGTGCTTCGACCCCGCTAACGCCGCGCAAGACCTGGCGATCTCGCAGCCTGGCTCGGACTAGTTCCAAGGCAACATTCGGCAGGCGGCAGGACCAGACTCCTTGGAATCAGTAAGCGCGGAGACCCTTATCTGCGCAGGCTCTTCGTCCACGGAGGTCGCGCTGTTTTGTCCCGAGACAAGCGTGACACTCATCAGTTTGGCAGCTGGCTTGACCGGCTCCAGGCTCGATCACCACGAAACGTGGTCATTATCGCGATGGCCAACAAGATTGTGCGCATAGCCTGGGCGGTGCTCACCAGTGGCCAGACCGATCGCACCAGTGCTGAAGTCATGGCAATCACGTAAAGGACTGAGGAAATCGCCTCTCGATCCCTATCTTTTCTTTCCCTTTCGATGGCGACGACGGTACAAGTTCTCACCAGGTTTGCACGCAGATTCGTTGATGACAGAACAGGTCACACCGGCCCAGCTTGATCCTTGCGGTCACTCTGGTCGCGGCTAAGACTGATGGTGTAATGAGCAGAAGGGAGGCGCGGATTCCATCATGGCTCGAAATATCACCATCACTTCACTCAGAAGCCGCATACATAGAAGCAGACCACTTCCATCAAAGATCTTGCTTGCAGTCGGGCGACGGACCATACATAGTGACCCCAGCTAGCGGCCCAGCCCCAAGCTGTTCTCTAACTCGTTCTGCGAGTGAGCGCGGCCTGCCGGCAGCGCACGGTCTAGAGCGGCCTCCTGATCGGTTTGCTTTCCGTCCTGGCTGTAAAACTGGCCCTTGCCGTCGATGTGAATGTTGCGCCCGGTCTCGGTGTGCTGGTAGGTCTGAACGGCCCCGGTCTCACCTTTCCACTTGAACTGGGCGGCGTCTTCAGGCTCAAGGGCTTTGCTGAGAGGAGCGTGATGCCGCTCGATGTCGGCGGGCGTGTAGACCCGCTCGGTGAGGGATCTAAAGTCGACGGCGGCGGTCTTGGTGATCTCGGCCGAAAGCCTCTGGCCGATAGTGGCGGCATCGTTGGTGTAGATGCGGGCGTCGTCCGAGGCGCGAGAGATGGCGACATAGGCGAGGCGGGCGTTGACAAGGCTGCGGGCAGTCTCGCCGTCCATGTTGGCGATGACGCGACCGGTCGTGAGGCCCTGCGAGCTGTGCGAGGTCACGGCGTAACCGTGATCGAAGTGCCGCATCTCCCTGGGATCGAAGGTGACGATTCGTTCGTCTTTGCCGTCCAGCCTCAAGGTGATTTGGTGAGGCTCGATCCGGGTTACGGTTCCTAAATCGCGGTTGGCGACTCCAAGGTCTTTGATGGGTGCGGTGAACTGGATACGCTCCCCTACTGCGATCTCTCGCGGCGTTTCCCGATAGACGTTGACTCCCTTCAGCCGTTTTGGATCGTATGAGACAACCTGGTCGTCCTCGCGCTGGATCGTTATTGTGTTGATCTTCGCATTCACCGATAGAACGGTGGCGTAGCTGCTGCGTTCGATGCCATGAGCCTTGCTGCCGGTGGTGTACAGCAGCACGTCGCCGGGGCTGTACCGGGCCGCCCACATCCGGTCGGCTCCGGTCATGTCGGAGCGATGGGCAAGGGTGCTGAATTTGTGGCTGTCCTTCAGCAGTGTGCCGTTCGCCTGTAGCTCCATCCGCACGGCCTGGTTGATGGCCACCCGGCTGCGGTTGTCGGGGGAGACGATCAACGTGTTGTCAGGGTTAGCGGCGTAGTCCCTGGCGATGGCCGCGATGCGCTCCTTGGGATTAGCTATTTCGGTGATGCGGCCCTGATCCGCAAGCAGCTTTACCCCAATGGCTGTCTCCCCTTTCGCCAGATGCTCGACTGCTTTTAGCAGTCCGGGGTCTCTTTGACGCATGATCTGGGAGAGCTCGGAGGTCCGCATCCCGGCCTCCTGCATCTGCTGAAAGGGCCGGCCCGCGTCCACGGCCTGATGCTGGCGGGTGTCTCCGATGACGAGCACCCGGTCTTCTGGATCGATTTTGTCGAGGAACGCCCGCATTTGTTTGGTGCTGGCGAGGCTCGATTCGTCCAGCATGTAGAGATGTCTGCTGGCAGTTCCCTGGGCCTGGACGCCTTTGACCAGAAAGCTCTGCAGGGTGGTTGCGCTGATCCCGGCCTCCCGGAGTTGGCCTGCCGCTCTCGATGACGGCGCAAATCCTTCAACGGTGTATCCGTTGCGCTCGGCCCCTTCGCGGATAAATTGAAGGACGGTCGTCTTCCCCGTTCCCGCTAGACCCTGCAAGCCATGGATGCGGTCGGGTGAGGTGAGTACATCTTCGATGGCCGCCTTCTGAACCGAATTCAGAAACGCAGGGCTCTGACTCTGCTCAGCTGCCTGGTCGCGGGTCATGATCGGCTCGACGATGTTCTGGCCACGCATGACGTGGGCCACGTTCGCCCGCTCATTGGCGATGGTCTCGGGCGTGGTGAAGCCGCGTCCGGTATCGTGCTTCTGTCCTCGAATCTCCTTAAACTCGCCTTTGGCTCGGCGGGCGTCGAAGTCGGCCCGTACCGACGCGTAGGTCGTCTCCCCCATCCCTCGCCGTAGGGCGTCCCGCAAGATGCCGCGTTCGTCCGACACCGCTTCGCGCTCGAAGATGCTGTGCTTGGCATAGGTGACGGCCTCTTGCGCCTTGCCCAAGTCGTTCGGCTTCCTCTCCTGGCTGCGGATGCGTTCCCGCGCTTCAGCGACGATCCTCGCGGGTTGGTTGCCGAACTCAGCGGCCATCTCCCTATGAGCGGAGAGCACTTCCTCGGGCGAGAGGAGTTGCTTCGAGTCACGAGTTGCGTGGGCGGCGATCTGCGCTGCCTCTGGGGTATTGCGCCCGAACTTTTCGAGGTGCTCACGGATTTGTTGGGAGCGGGGGCTGGAAGCGTCAAGGTACTCCTGGGAGTAGCCCTTGATCTCCGGTGCGCCGCTCCGTCCGGTCTCAATCTCGTATCCGCGATTGCGCAGCTCGTAGGTTAAGGCCGATTGATAAACAGCCGTGGCGAAGCTCTGGCTGTCGAAAAACGCCTGAGGTTGAATCGCCCGGGTCTGGGTCTGCCCTCGGGCGTCCTCAGCCCGCTCGGTGACATTGAAGATCACGGCGTGGGTGTGGAGCTGCGGCGCGGCGTAGCCATCCACCGGTCGTGCGGTGTCGTGTTCGAACTTCGCCGCGATGAACTTGCCGGTGGTCTCGGCAGCATGGTTGCCGCCGATCCGCGCCTGCGTGTACCGCTCCAGCTCGGCAAGGGCAGTGGTGACTGCGGCTCCATGCGCTTCCCTCACCCGTTGGTCCCCTCCAACCAAGGCTGTCAGCGACACCGACTTCGGCGCGGAGAAGGTCGCGTCCCATCCGGCCCGGTGCTCGACCGCCTTGGTCATCGTGCCGTCCGCGTTCGTGTACTCCTGCGCCTCCCTGTGCCGAACCAGGGGAGCCTCGGTTCCCGGGTGCTTGCCTTCCGACAGCCGGGCGAACTCCGCCACCTCCACCGGTCCCGTCAGCCCGAACTTTACAGCGAGTCTTCCTTGCCACTCGCCCTGCACAGCGCCGTCTTGTTTGTAGTAGCTTTGCGTGTGCGACGTGAACTCCAGCTTGTGGTAGCTCTGCGCCTGGCCCGCGCTGAGGGGCTTCGAGATCGTCAGCATGGTCTAGAGGCTCCCCCTTACCCGCGAGACTTCGTGCTCCAGCGCTTCTTCGTCCGGCGCGCCGGGAAGGTCGCGGGTGACGGCCACCACGTGAGGGTTCCGTTCGTCGCTGGGCTTGAGAACAAGCTGTTGTTGTGGCGGGGTATCGGCCGCGATGGGTGCGGCGGCGGTCACAGGCGTGGTGGGCACAGCTTCGGTGAGGTTAGCTGGGACAGGTGCCTCTGGTGGCAATGGGCCGGAGAGCGCTTCAGTGACGGCCTGAGGTCTGGACTCGGGTTTGGGCTTCTTCGGCGCCAGGGTCTCGGGATCGTAGGAGAGCTCGTCTTCCTCGTTCACGCGAGGGATGAAGTCGGTCGTGTGCTGCGGCATATCCATATAGAGGAAAGAGAAGCGCGTGACGTTGTTGCCAAGCTTCAGGTAGGCGTGTCGGTCGTCCAACCCTTCGATCTCGGAATCCATGACGAGCGGCTCGATCTGCCGGTCGACGGTGAAGTTCTTACCCGAACGCGCCCCGTCGTGCTTCGTTTCCTTTAGGCGCTCGATCTCGATATTGCCGATGGCCTTCGACACCCACTCCGCCGCCTTCGGCTCCGTCGTCCGCAGAAAGATCTTCGTTGCCGGTTGCGAGAGCATCACCTCGGCAAGGTGGCCGTAGATGACTTCAAGCTGCGCCTTGCCCTGGAAGCCTAGCACCAACGGGTTCTGACTCTTCCGGTTCTCGGTGATGGCGGTATGTAGCTTCGGGAGCTGCTGCAAGCTGGCGAGCTCGTCGATCACGAACCAGACCGGCTTCTGGCCCGACCTTGGACGGCTGAGGAGACGCATGACCAGCAGGTCGATCCAAAGCGAATGCAGCGGACGCAACGCGACGCGCTCGTTCGGACGCGAGGTGATGAAGATCCATCCTTTCCGTTCCTCGGACCACTTGTTCGCGCTCCAGGTTCGCCCGCCCGCCTGTTCCAGCGTGGGAAGCAGGCGAAGGCTCTTCGCAATCAAGCCGAGCGACGAAAGGACACCGGCCCGCTGTGGTCCCGCCTTGATTCCGATGTAGTGCTCCATCTCTGTTCCCTTCACCCGCTCCTCAATCTCCTTCGCATTCGCCATCCATGCCGCCAGCTCGTGCGGCGTGGGGCCTTGCTTGAGGATATGAGCGAAGATCTGCGCGGGTGTCTGATGAAAGAACTCGTCTTTCGAATCCGTCGTCGGCGCGTAGAGCGATTCGGCAATCGCATCGGCTTCGGCGTTCTTTCTGATCTCCTGGGCCGGTCCCCAGTAAGGACAGCGGGCGTCCAGGGGATTGAGCACGGTGTCGCCGCGCTCCTCGTCATAGAAGCGCTGGATGTACTCGCAGGCCGGGTCGTAGACGATGGCGGAGTGGCCACGGTCCCTGATCTGCGTGAGTATCTGTGAAATGAGGGTCGTCTTGCCCGTGCCGGTGTCGCCGATCAACTGAAAGTGTTGCGCCTCGTTCCTTCTAGGAACGCGCATCCTGTCCCTCATGTCGCTGGTCTTGAACCCTATCCCGTCGCCTCGTACCTCCTTGTTGAACGCTTTCGGCGTGAGCATCACCGGCCCCTTCAGCCGCCGCCCGTACTTCAAGGTACGGAAGCGATGGATGTCGCGTGGGATGGCGAACGCGAGAAAGAGGATAAGTACGAACAGCCCCTCACTCAGGCTGATCGCGTAGGTCTGGACGATGTCCTTTCCGTCGAAGATCGCCGCGCGAAGCCAACGATGGATCGATGCGTCGGTGTAGACCTTGGGAGCTGCCGCATAAAAGAAGCGGAAGCCTTCCTGGGTGGAAAGCTCGGACAACGTGACCGGGACGGTCTTGCCGTCCGGCATCGTCGTCTGACCCTCCTCCACGAAGTCGAGCGGAAGCGCATAGCGTGGCGGCCGCTTCGCCCCGCCAACGTAAATGAGCCTGTACGTTCCCCTGTGATGGAACAAAGCTCCCACCTGCGATTCGATGTAAGCCGACGTGTACGTCCGGCGCAGCAGCGTCTCCAAACGGAAGCCCTGCCAGACGAACAAGAGAGTGCAGACGAGAGCGGCTACAACAGCTCCCATGCTGTTGACCGGGGACTGCGGCGGCCAGACGATGGTCTCCTTCCGACCCCATTCACTCGCCATCGTTCCGCTCCTTGGTCTCAGCAGCCTTGTACTGCGCCATCACTTCGTGCGCTGCGCCGCGCTTCTCGGTTTTAATCTTGGACAGCAGCTCGTCGAAGCGTTCCGGCGTGATCTTCTGGCCCGTCGCAATGGGACGAAGGACCGCCATCAGCAGCATCCGGTTCGCGATAGTCTCCGTCCACAGCGGGTCGACCTGCTGGGGTTCGGCCTCGCGCAACAACACCTCCCGCGCCCATTCGCCCAGGAGCAGGCCCCGATGCTTCGCCGCCTGTTCCAACGTCGCCAGCTCATTTTTGGTGACGCGTGCACTGGCCATCCGGTCGCGGACGGCACGGCCTCTTTGCGCGGCAAGTCGCTCCGCAAAGTTCAACTCAACAGGACCTGCTGGAGCTTCCACTTTTCCCTTTCCAATCTCCGTATACGTTCGTCTACGGCGCGTAGACATACGTCTACGTGTTTCTTCTATGTTGCTGATTTACTGCCGTTGACGTATGTCTACGCTGCGCCCATAAGACTCAACCCTTCCAGGGGTGGAGTGTCAACAAACCACCGGTGCGAAGCGCCGTCTCCAAACCGCTTCCAATTTTCGGGGGAAAGAACTGCTGCTGGAACTACCACTGCGACCCTGCCGAAGTGCGCCTCGGGTGAGGTAGGATCACCGCAAAACCCACACACACCCGACGCAAGGAACAACAGCGTTACTACGCGGCTGCAATGCGAGGCTTCGGGCCTCGCTTCGCTGCTGCCACCACACGCGCTTGCTTCTTGATGCGCAACAGGGCCGGAACATCTGTCGATAAGCGGCGATTGGCACGGTCGAGCAGGTACACGCCCTGGACGGCCTTGTGGACCACATCGTCGTCCTCGGGCTCCAGAGCACCAATTGCGAAGGCCAAACCTAATGCGAGAGTGATGTGTAGCCGGGGCCCGAAGTGTTGCATGGCCTTAGTTTAGGCGATAGCGAGACGCCCCTTGTGGAGACATTCATTCCTTCGAATTCAGGCGCCGAACAACATGCGTTCGGTCGCTCGATTCGGAGCGGTGGGACTGTGAATCCTCGATCCACCGTTTTCCGCGTTTGTGGACCTTCCGCGTACACCGCAAGCGGAACAGTTGTAGGTGATTGCCTGACGGCATCTTTTCACGGGCAAGACTGAGTGTTGCGTGATGCTTACTGCAAGATCATGTGGGGAGTGTTCTGCCCCCTGCTTCTTTTGGAGCGCACAAATTCTCCCGCCTCAGGGTGCCGACATTTGTGAGGGAGACATACTCCGGGTCCATACTGGTGCTCGGAGGCGCTCTAGGGGGCCTTTGTGCTCGATTTTTGGCATGTTCCGGTCGCATCTTCAGCCCAAAGTTTCGCTTTGGTCCTTCATAAGAAAGTTTTGGTTGTTTCCTAGTCCTGCTGATTTGCACCGATCCACAGGCATAATCACCTGCTAATCTCTCTCTCTCTAGAAACCTCTTGTATCTCTTGCTTCCTATTAAGCGGTACGCGGAAGGTCCTGTGTTAATACGCGGAGGGTCCGTCCAAGGTACGCGGAAGGTCCATTCGGTGTACGCGGAAGGTCCATATTCTCGTACGCGGAAGGTCTTAGGCTTTTAGCGGGTTTCAGAGCGTTTTGTGGAAAAATGCGTTGCACTAGCGACGGCGGAATCGCCTGATTCATCAACAGCCTCCTTTCCCATGTTGGAGAACCTCACTCCCGGACGCACACTCGTACGCGGAGAGTCCGAAAATGTACGTGGAAGGTCCGAAAATGTACGCGGAAGGTCCGGGAACGGAAAGTCATGACTGCGAAGCAGGCGGTGAGCCACATTCTGTACGCGGAAGGTCCGAAGAAGGTGAGCAAGAAAGGTGCACGACCTCTGTGAGGTGTACCCAGAAGGTCCGCGACCAAGGCTCAATTCGCGACCGAATTGAGGCGTCTGACACGCTTCTTGCTGGGATCATCAGGGAGAAGGGGCTGTACCGCGCGATCTACCCAAACACCCTCAGGAACGACGTCAATCCGGATCTCGGGCCAGAGGATCCGGAGCTGCTGAATGGCCTTCTTGACGTTCTGTTTGAACCGGCGTGGATTGCTGTCGTCCTGCGGAAACTGATCGCGAAGGCCAGCCCAAGGGATCACAGTTTCACTCTGTGCACAGTAGCAGCGATAGACAAAAAAGGTGAGTAGATCTTGGAGCTGAGGGCCGCCTTTTTGTCCCTGCAGTTGCATCCACAAACGTCTTGGAATTGCCACATGGTGCTTCTTTATATCTTGGAAGAAGCGTTCCTCGAGTTGGATACCAAAGGGATTCTCAAGACCAGGAAATGCTCTCTGCCCATTGTTTTCGGCCTTCAGTTGAACCGTGAGATTATGTGGCAAATTTGACGATGCGATCATCGGAAGCATGACCGTCTGAGTAGCTCCATCCGAGCGCCTCTCAATGCCGATCACCAGACCTGTGAGGCGACTCAGGCGAGCGGCCAGTTCTTTGACTCGATCTCCATTTCGACTCTTCCCCGTCTCCCGCAGGTAGTCGCTCGCGCTCTTAATCGTGACAAAAGCCGTGTCTGAATTGATTGCTTTATCGAAGAGCCAAGCCATGAGGTGTCGGTCATTCCCGTACGCCATCCCAATACCTGTGATGCCTGCGGTGAAGGTCACACGCAGCGTAGACCCATCACTCAGCCGAGCACTGCGCACGACCTGGCGCTCCTCTGTGGGGCGATACGGAAGCGTGCACAAGATGAGTGCTTGGGCCATCTTTATGACCTCATCTCCGAGTGCCCCAGTATCTCGATCGTCCCGCAGTGCAACGACACGGTCGACACTACTGTCCATCGCAGACTTTCGTTCTTTTGCGTAATCTCGCGCTTTTCGCGCGGGGAGGAGTTCACTCACACGCACCTCCTTTGAAGCAGCGACATACCATTCTGCACCTTACCACCGGCGTCCTCCTGGTATTGCGGGGAAATCCTAGTATGAAAGTCATACACTCATACACTCCTCTACTCAGTGCTTCCGCGGAAATATTCTGTATCGGCACGTAGTAGCTCAGCCTCTTCGTATTCTGTGCCGCTGCTCTCTATGAGCGGCTCATATCGTTTTGCAAACCCCTCCAGGTCATGGGTGAAGACCGTGGCCAGATAGAGCATGGCCTCTGCGAGCTCTTCGAGCGTTTGGAACTGAACTCTAAGGTCTCCCCGTTCGACCGTCATCATGCGAGGCGGCGTGTCGACCGACGCGGGGTAGTCCTGGAGCGAGAACTCCCGTAACTGTCGCCGTACGGTCTTGCCGCCCTCGGCCCGCATGCGGGCGAAGGTCTCAGCAGGATTGTCGGACTCGTTCAGGCGGCGGAGAAACACACGCAAATCCTCCCGCTCGACCAAGCGTGCCCGACCGATGGAGATGGTGGGAAGGGCAGCCATGAGCTGCTGGGCGGAACGGGGCTGCAGCTCGAAGAGGCGCTGGAGCTCCTTTCGGTCGTAGTGAGAGCGCGCCGACTCCGAGACGGTCCGGGAGATCGGGACGATGCGGTCGAGCCAAGAGAGGGACCGAGGCATGGCGGGTTCCTTAGAGGTCGGTTGCCCAGTCGACGACCTGGAGCGAAGGGCTGGCGCCGAGAAAAGCCTTGTCGTGCGTGACCAGGGTAGCTCCTGCTGCTATCGCGTGCGAAGCGATCAGGAGGTCCATCAGACCGAGGCTCTTCCCTGCCCCGCTCAATTCCCCTCGGAGAGCACCGTAGGCACGAGCGACCGGGGAGTCCCACGGGAGGAGCTCGACCGCGGCGAAGAAGCGGTCGAAGTTGGCCCGGAGCCGGGTGGCTTCGGGCCGCTTCGCCAAACCGAACCGAAGCTCCGCCTCGGTGATCGCGGAGATCGCGATTCGGGCCCCCCCGTTCTCGGCCTCCAGGTAGTTCGTCCGCACCGCTCGCGACCGGCCGTTGACCAGGAAGGAGACGGTGTTGGTGTCCAGCTGGAAGAGCACCGGAGCCACTAGAGGAGCTCGCGTTCCGGGGGCAACGACATATCGCGCTCCACCTCGAACTCGGCCCCGCCGGCGGCGTCAAACTCGGCGAAGATCTCCTCGATGGGCCGGCGGAAGGGCTTCTCTGAAAGACTCACCACCCCGCTCTGGGGGTCGCGATGGATGTACACCTCGCTACTCTTGAAGCGGTACTCGGCGGGGATGCGGACGGCCTGGCTGCGGCCGTTCTGGAAGACGCGGGCCTTGTCGGTCTGCTGCATGGAGCTCCTCTTGGTAGCTATCATCAGGATGTATCATCCCACTGTCAAGAGGCCCGTAGCGAATCGTGCGCATAAGCGCAGCAATCCCTTACTCTGAAACAGGTCGATTCTGACTTTTGATAATGCACGTTATCCAAAGTATGCCATGATGAAGTGCAGAAAACATGGAACTTGCCCTCCTCATCCCAGAGTCCCGCAGCGCCGATCGGGCCGAGAGCCTGGAACTGCCGCCGACCATCCTCCGCCTCATGGAAGGCGTTGAGCGCAGCCTCACCTCCGAGAACTCGCGCCGGGCCTACCGCACTTCCCTGCTCCAGTTCTTCGCCTGGTGCCACGCCAGCGGAGGCGTACTGTCCTTCTCTAGGCTGGCGGTCTTGCAATATAAGGACGCCTTGATCGGCGGCGTGCGCGATACATCCGAAGGCTCGAAGCGGATCTTCTCTTCCGCCACCGTCAACCTGCGCCTGGCCGCCGTCCGGGCGCTGGCGCAGGAGGCTGCCGATCAGGGTCTGCTCGATCAGGCCGAGGCCGCAGCGATCAGGCGGGTACGGGGCGAGCGGGTTTCGGGATCACGCATGGGGATGTGGATCTCGAAGGAAGAACTCGACCGCATTCTGCTCACGCCGGATCGGTCTACGTTGCGCGGCAAGCGGGACTATGCACTCCTGGCGGTCCTCTTCTCGACCGGGATAAGGCGCCGTGAACTCGTCGATCTGTCCGTTTCCACGGTTCAGCAACGCGATGGGCAGTGGGGTCTGATCGACCTCCGGGGCAAGGGACGCAAAGTGCGGAGCGTCAGCCTGCCGCTTTGGGTGACAGATGCGGTGTTTGAGTGGCTACAAGCTTCACAGATCGTTCAGGGGGCGCTCTTTAGAAGCATCACGCGACACGGTCGGATAGGGATTGCGAACTTGTCGGACGAAGCAGTCAAGCTTCTTCTGGCGAGATACGCACTTCCCCACAACTTGGGGAGTTTTCGGCCGCATGACGCCAGACGCACCTGCGCACGATTGTGCCGGGCTGGGAATGCTTCGTCAGAGGACATCCAGGAGTTGCTCGGCCATTCCTCAATTCAGACGACGGAGCGTTATCTCGGCAGAACAGACGGCTTCAAACGCGCCATTACGGCTGTCATCACAAGCCCTAACGTTTCAACTTACACATAAGAAGGAGTTTAGAATGTATTGCGTGTAGCAATGTGTAGTTACATGAGGCAACAAGTAGCAATATGTAATTGCCTAACGCTAGCAGAGGCGGGAGGTAGCTCCATATTGCCTCATGTGGTTACCTGGAGCGCTTTAGAGCTTGTGACGCGTCGTGTAGCTATACAGTGCTGTATGTGTCCACTAAACAGTTGCGTTCGCTTAGTAGTGCTATGTAGCTACCGCACGCAGCATGTGCGGTGCCGAAATCGCAAATGTCTTAGTAAAGGAGTTTTATGCCTGTGATTGTCACTGCTAGTTCTAAGGGAGGAGCGGGGAAGAGCACCATGACCCTCGTCCTCGCGCAAGCGCTCGATTCGATGGGGGCAAGTGTGACAATCATTGACGCAGATCCGAACCGACCCATACTGCGCTGGAAATCCGGCCAGTCTCGTTCAACAATCGACGTTGTGGGGGACGTGACGGAGGGCAGCATCATCCGCGTTATTCGGGAACACAGTGCTAACCGTCAATTCATCTTAGTAGATCTGGAGGGGACAGCCAACCGCCTTGTCTCGCGAGCGATCACTCAAGCCGACTTGGTTCTAATTCCTTTGCAAGCCAGTGCCCTAGATTCAAATGAGGCGAGCCGTGCAGTGAGTCTTATCCGGGAAGAGGAAGAGACTTTAGAGGGCCGACTTATACCTTTCCGCATCATCATGACTAGAACCAATCCGATAATCACTACCAAGATTGAAGCTGGAATTATCCAGGCACTGAGAGATGCTCAGATTCCGTTAATGAGCGTTCGTTTACACGAGAGACAAGCTTATAAAGCAATTTTTGTGCGCCGCCTCACCCTCTCAGAACTTGACGAAAACGTGAACGGCCTACCGGCCGCTGTTGAGAATGCAGATAGGCTGGCGGAAGAAGTTGTGGAACTTATTACAAAGAACGCGGCGGAGGGAAGCGAGACACATGCCCATGCTTGAAAAAGAAGATGCTTTTGGGTTCGGATCAATCGGAACTTCCACAAAAGACAAGATAAGGCAGATAAAACCCTCCTCACCACCCGATCTGCCATCTGACATGGCTGCCGTGGACGCTGCTGCGCAGAATGCAGGCTTCATAAGCAGAGAAGCGCCTCTCGCTTCTTATGACAGCCCTTACCGTGCAATGAAGGTGCAGCGCGCTGAGCCACGAATACCACTGAACATGCGGATTCCAGTTAGCGTCGGAGGAGCGTTTCAAAGATTCTGCGACGAGAACCGCTACAGCTATCCCGAAGGCCTAGCAGAAATCATGCGACGTGCAGGGTTGCCCTTAAAGTGATTGGCTTGCCAACTACCTGTGCCGCGCAAGACTCCACCAGCGATGAGGACCTTCTGATCCGCACCAGTTTCCGTTTTCAGAATCTGCGTCACGGAGATACGCATAAACAATTTGCTACCGGATGTCTCACCGATCTGGGTGCGCATTTGTCCACCTAAGCTAACCCAAGTGTTTGGGTTATTGCTACAATCGTGCAGTGCCCACCGTTTTGCGGCTTCCTGGCCTGCGCGTCGTCGTGTATCCAAACGACCACAGACCAGCGCATGTCCACGTGATCGGGAATGGGTACGAGGCCATCGTTGAACTGAGCTGCCCTGACGGTCCGGTCAGCCTTCGGGAGAACTTTGGCTTCGCACAGCATGAGCTGACCTCGATTCAGAAAGCACTGAGCAAGCACGTAGAGCAGCTCTGCAAAGCCTGGGAGGGCATCCATGGTCACGCATGAGGAGTTTGAAAAGGCGAATGAGAGGGCACAGGAGCTCGGGTCGCGGGTTCCGAAGGCAGTCTCTGCCAAGTACGACCGTCATATCCGACGCATCGTGATTCAGCTTAGCTCCAATCTGGGGATCTTCTTCTCTCCACGGGATGCGGAAGGGCTGGAGCATGCCACGCCGGCGCAGTTGGATGAGATTGAGATCTCCCCCTCGGGCTACGGCATTCACTTCCCAAAGCTTGATGCGGACCTCTATTTGCCGGCGTTACTGGAAGGTGTCTTCGGATCAGAGCGATGGGAGGCGAGCCGTATGGGAATGCGCGGCGGCAGTTCCAGAAGCGCAGCGAAGACAATGGCTGCTCGCACAAACGGGCGCAAGGGTGGCCGCCCAAAGCGACAGGAATCTGCGTCAGCTGGTGTTTAGCCGATGAAGCAGGGAACTCAGAGAGCGTTTTACTGCCGGTGCGGCCGGGAGAAGATCCTCGCCAATGGCCACTGCGCCACCTGCTACACGCTTCGGCGGCAGGACGAGCGCCACTTCGGCGGTCTCCGGGAACGGGTTTTGGAGCGGGACGGCCACACCTGCCGGGGCTGCGGCGCCTCCGGACGCGACAAGCGATCGATCGTGGTTCATCACCGCCGGCCGGGACGATCGCGGCTGGATCTGATGATCTCGCTCTGTCCGGCCTGCCATGCCCGGATCCATCGCACTCAGGCGGTGCTGTCGGAGATGCCCGATCTTCTGCTCGAACTGTGGCGGGAGCTTCACCCCCGCGGCCACGAGCAGACGGCTCTCGACTTCCGCTGGAGAGCGGCTGAGGCCAGGCCGGTACCGCTCTTTTACGGAGATCAGGGCAGGGAATTAGGTCGACCCGCAGTCGGCTATAAGCTGCCACACGGTTCTATCCTAGGCAGGATGGAAACCAAGCTCCAGCCGTGCCGCATCTGCAAGGAACTCGAAGCCTCCCTCCACGCGGCCCAGCAGCCGGACCCTCCGGCTCTCGTGCTCGGCCTGACGGAGGCGGGGAGGCGGAACCGGGATCACCAGAGGCAAGAGCTCGTTGAAAGAATCCAGAATCTGCGGGAAAAGCATAGAAGATCCTGCTGGGAGGAGGGAAGGGAATAGCTGCGCGATCGCGCATTTATTCAGTCTGGTTCAGCCTAGACTTACCCACGACAATGCATATTCTAGAAGGTAAACTCCTGCCATGGCCGTTCCTGCGCAAATCGATGGGGAAGTACCTGCGGTCCACGGAATCGCCGGCGGGAGCGCCCTGGCTCTCCTCAAGAGCCCTTCTCCCGGCCTAACCCCGGCCCAGCGGGAGCTGCGCCAGATGGTGCTCGATTCGGTCCCGGCCGCGAGCTCGAAGCTGGCCTACGGCCACGCCCTCGATCACCTGTTCGCCTTTTCGGCCGACCGGCCGCTCGACCGGGCTCTCTTGCAAGAGTGGAAAACAGGGATGGAGGGCCTCGCCCCCTCGACCGTCAATGTCCGGCTGTCGGCGGTGCGCAAGCTGGTCTCTGAAGCCCGGGCGAGCGGGATGCTCGGGGTCGACGAGGCCGCCCGTCTCACCGACGTCCCGAACATCCGGCAGCAGGGGACCCGGCTGGGCAACTGGCTGACCAGAGAGCAGGCCAGGGAACTACTCACTGTTCCCGATCGCTCCACCCTGAAGGGCAAACGTGACTACGCCATCCTTGCCCTCCTGGTCGGTTGCGCGCTGAGGCGGCAGGAACTCGCCACCCTCAATGTCCAAACCATCCAGCTGCGGGAGGGCCGCTGGGTCCTGGCCGATCTGGTCGGGAAGGGAAGACGGGTCCGCACGGTTGCGGTTCCGCTCTGGGTGAAGCAAGGGATCAACGCCTGGATGACCGCGGCCGTGATCGAGGAGGGCCGGCTCTTGCGGTCGATCCGGAAAGGAGGCAAGCGGATCGGGAACGGTCTCAGCGACTGGGCCGTCTGGAATGTGGTCCAGAACTCAGCCCACGAGATCGGGATCGAGCGCTTCGGCGCCCATGACCTCCGCCGCACCTGCGCCAAGCTCTGCCGCAAGGCTGGAGGCGACCTCGAACAGATCAAGTTCCTGCTCGGGCACTCCTCCATCCAGACAACCGAACGGTACCTCGGGGCCGAGCAGGAGATCGCTGTTGCAGTGAATGATGAGATTGGTCTGTGAGGATGCCGTATAACAGGTGTCCCTCGGAAACTGTGAACCGTGCCTATGTTTCGCATTGGAGCGAGGAAACCAAACAACCGAAGAGCCCGGCACTCACCTTGCTGTATGTCATTCGGCGCAGACGGGTGAGGTGGTTCTCTAAACCGGCCCGCACTCCCTACCGAGTGGACCTACGTCCAGAACTGGTTTCCAATCGGTTTGCGGTAGGGAGGTTTAGTTGAGATTTGAACTGTTTATAGCCACAAGATACCTCCGAGCCAAGAATCGCAACGCTGTTATTGGTGTCGTTACAGCGATTTCGGTTCTAGGTGTAGCGGTGGGCGTCGCATCTCTCATCATCGCCCTTGCGATCACAGGTGGGATGAGGCAGGATCTGCAAGAACGCCTGATAGGCTCGACCTCGCACGTCACGTTGATGAAGACCGCCGGGGATGGCATGAAGGATTGGCGGCCATTGTTGGCACGATTGAGAAAGCTTCCCCACGTGCTAGGAGCCGCTCCGGGGTTCTACGGACAGGTTCTTATTTCACGGAACGCCAGGGGAACAGGTGGGATAGTCAAAGGGATCGACCCAACAGATGAACGCACTGTAAGCGAATTGTTGCAGGCTATAAAGAAGGGTTCCCCGGCTTCATTAACAGGGTCTTCCACGTCGATGGGAACGCTGCCGCCCATCGTCATCGGCAATGATTTAGCAGAGACTGTTGGCGTCGGGGTTGGAGACAAAGTCACGGTCACCAGCCCTCAAGGAGCTATGACGCCTTTTGGAATGATCCCAAGATTTCAGTACGCGCAAGTGACGGGTATTTTTCACGCCGGCTTCTATCAATATGACTCTGGTTACGCCCTGATGCGTCTATCCGACGTGCAACGGCTTTTCTCTGAGCCAGATGAAATCACTGTCATTAGCTTCAAGCTAGATGACCTCTACAAAGCTCATGAAATCGGAGCAGCGATAGAGAGTGCAGCAGGCCGTGGTTTTCAGACTACGAACTGGATGGAGCAGAATCGAGAGCTGTTCACAGCGCTCAGGCTGGAACAGATTGCGACATTCATAGTGCTCGCTTTGATCGTCTGTGTAGCAGCGCTAAATATTCTCATCGCGCTCACGATGCTGGTTATGGAGAAGGGTAAAGATATAGCGGTGATGATGAGCTTCGGTGTTACAGCAGCTCAGGTGCGACGAATTTTTCTGTTTCAGGGACTACTAATCTCCCTCATGGGAACGACAATCGGCTTGGTTGTGGGGTTCGGGTTAAGCTGGGCGGGCGGTCATTACCGCTTGATAGGGCTCAGCGCGGCGGTCTACTCACTGGATTACCTTCCGTTTTCACCCCGGATCGTGGATTCTTTGATAGTGGCGGCAGTAAGCTTAGGCATTAGCGCTCTCGCCACCCTTTATCCAAGTGCGCACGCGGCGAACGTGATGCCAGCTGAATCCCTCCGATATGAATAGCAAAAAATCATGACCAGGACGAGTTGTTACTGTCTCCTTTGGGGTGTTGCCTGTCGCGGTATCTGGCGCGGATCTGATCGCAGTATGTGGCGTACACCCCTGAGGCAGGCTCCCCGATGCCCGGACTTCTGCTCCCGCCACCCATCGCCCGCGACACTCAGGACGCAACCGCATGGCTCACCCCGGCCCAGGCCAGCCTGCGCCAGATGGTGCTCGACGCGGTGACGTCGCCCAGCACCCGGCACAGCTACGGCCGTGCCCTCGATGATCTGTTCGCCTCCTCAGCCGGCCGGCCGCTCACCGGTTCCCTGCGCCCGGAATGGAAGGCCTCGATGGGCGGGCTCTCCGCATCGACCGTGAACGTCCGGCTCTCGGCCATCCGCAAGCTGGTCGAGGAGGCCCGGCGTAACGGGATGCTCGGCGCCGAAGAAGCGGCGTACCTGACGACGTTCCCAATGTACGGCAGCAGGGAACTCGCCTGGGAAACTGGCTGACCAAATAGCAGGCCCGCGAGCTGCTCCAGGTCCCCGATCGATCGACCCCCAAGGGCAAGCGCGACTACGCGATCCTGGCTGTGCTGGCGGGCTGCGCTCTCCGCCGCGACGAGCTCGCCACCCTCGAGGTTGACACATTGCAAATGCGCGAAGGCCGGTGGGTGCTCGTCGGCAAGGGCGGCCGGGTCCGCACCGTCGCGGTGCCAGTCTGGGTCAAGCAGGCGATCAATGCCTGGATGATCGCGGCTGGGATCGAAGAGGGTCGCCTGCTCCGGCGCATCCGCAAGGGCGGCAAGGTGGGGACAAGCCTGAGCGATTGGGCCATCTGGTCGGTCGTTATGGAATCCGCTCGAGAGATCCACTCCTCTCTTCCTCCTGAGTACGCGGAAGAGTAGGCTTTTACGATGCCCTTTGAGTTCGAGAATTCCTTGTCTGCTGTGCAGAACATCGACAAGTTTTATAAGCATCTGGAGACTATAGATGCCGACTTCGCCGCGCTCCTAAAGAAACAGTTGCCCCCAATCCTGCCGATCTCGGACGTACCGGCGCAGAAGAAATCGTCACGCCAAAAGTTCAACGAAGCTGTAGTGAAGCACTTAGATCTGCCGAAGAGCGGGCCGACCAAATGACTCGCTACTTCCTAACCGTTGTCAAAATTGAGGGCTTTCGGGGCATCAACAACGAAGGCGATCCTTTAGAAATCAAATTCAGAACCGACGCCGTTAATTCCATCTTTGCGGCAAACGGGCTAGGGAGTCTCTGCACAAGTTCTGCGTCCCCAGCCTGATTGATTAATCTTGATCTCTGAGGGCGAAGAGCGATGAGCCAGCGGACCTTTGCGAGTCAGGCGGAGTTTCAGAGGTACGGCCGTAA
>JAABUK010001587.1_pt1 | contig 42757 bp, 45 predicted proteins | sample 5559141 | NCBI WGS metagenome assembly JAABUK01 (sample SAMN10711869, study PRJNA513367) | rock metagenome | isolation source: Antarctica rocks | place: Antarctica: Victoria Land, Pudding Butte nord | collected 2016-01-03 | reverse complement strand
GTTCAATAGTGACGCATCATGCTGTTTGGCAGATCTAGCGAACTGTACTACGAATGCGTCTAAGGAAGCCAAGGATAAGGATATGCAGCAATTGTCAAGGATTTGACAGTTGTCACCCAATTTCTGCTCATTAGGTGTTAGCTTTCAACATAGAGACATACTTGTGTGAGTCTTCAGTTGCATCAATAATCAAGCAGCGTTCGGCAACAGTGTGTTTCGTTTGTTCAAGTTGGCTGTTTGCGAACACACAATTGAGTTCAAGGCAGGAGCAACAGAAAACAATGGTAGTTGGATACAATTAATCTGCCAACCCCTTGCAACAGGTTGGTTGTCTTCACATGCATTTGGCATTTCAAGCTTGTTGAATGAGGTTGCTTGACATGTAAAACCTCTGCCTAGTGACGTGGTTCTGAGTCCTTGGTTGCACAATGCATCAACTCTTTGCGTACATGTTTCAAGTGGCATGTCCACTGGTATATTTCGTTGTGTGAAATATGTTGAGAATGTGAGATTGTTTGGCCATGCAGGACTTCTGTCAACTAGATGCAAGCATAGAGAGCGCGGGGCCCACCTCCTTCATGACCCAGCAATGCAAAGACGGCTATCATGGCTATGCATGCTCTTCATGCGTAAGAAACAGTACTCACACCTACGGCAAAGTGGGTTCCCTGAAGTGCCAGCTTTGTAGGTCTCCTGGCTTGATAGTGGTGACATACATTGCCAGCACTATTCTGGTGTTGATGTTGCTGTGCTACACCATTCATGTCACTCTCCAAGAGAACACAGAGGCAGGAAACACTGACGAAGAAGGTGAAGACGCAGCCCCACAAGAGTCTGTGAAAGTGTCCGAGCTGCTACGGGTATGCATTCCAAAGACGGTTCACTCACTCTCACTCACTCACTCACTCACTCACTCACTCACTCACTCACTCTCACTCACTCACTCACTCACTCACTCACTCACTCACCTACTCACTCACTCACTCACTTACTCACTCACTCACTCACTCACTCACTCGCTCGCTGGCTCGCATACTTGCCCGCTCGTATGCACTTTTGTTTTCCCTCATTACTCACAGGCACACTTGCTTGCTTGCGTGCACTCATGTGCTCCCTCGCTGACTTACTCAAGCAAGAGGGCAATTAGCCAGGTGTTCGGGCTTTTCAGCCTAAGATGGTTAAATTCAGACTGCATTGCTTGCACCTGGCTTGACTGATGTACACGTGACATGCAAGGCAATCTCTACATCATGGGCACGTGCATTAAGTACGGCTCAGGAGGCTTGCAGTGCAGGCTTTGACACTATGGCTTCAGTTCCTTGCTCGGTCAAGCCAACATTCCAGCGCCAAGCACCGTGCATTGGATATTCAGCGCCGCAAGCTTTGCCTTTTCATCTCTCACCAGTGGGAGCCTGTCAACTGATTGCCTGTTGGCCTCTGGACCAAATCTGGCCTTCAAGAGGATCATTCTGCACCTGGCCGTGCCACCCATAGTGTTTCTGATTGTGATAGCAATCCAGATAGCAATGTGAGCCTTGATCCTGGACTTGCTAAGACACATATGTGTTGCTGCACTTTGCACACTAGCTACACAGGATATGCATCTATGTGCAACATTGACATGTCACCATGCACACTTTCTGAAACCTGTGTTACGTCCCTGCATGCTACAGCACTCTGACCAAAACCTGCATCAGTCAATACCTCACTGTCATCGTAAGCGGGTCGCAGACCTTGCTCGAAGCGTGTCTTGTTTGCATCAACAAGCTTCTGGGTCTGCCGTCACAACCCATTTGACTGTGCTGCACAATGATCACTGCCGGGTGTCTTGTTTCCAGTACAGCCATTTGTTTACAGCCATTTGCTTACAGATCAGCTCTGGGCTGCCGCCTTAGGAGGCTCCCAATATGATCGCTGAAAAGCATAAACTTTTCTTTTCTTTGCTTACAGATGGCTAGCGAGAAAAGGCGTCAAGCCAGGGGCGGCATCCATTGGCTCTAGACAGCCTGCAGCTGCAGCCACACACCGCCTTGCTGAGGACAAGCTTGGCCGGCGTATTCTGGTCTCACTGCTGACTGTCATCTTCTACTACTATCCCAGCATACTCACAACTACTTTGAGTACCTTCACCTGCTATCGCCTGGACACTCCTGCCACTTTGAAGAAGTACCCTGGCAATGCAAGGGTAAGCCCTGTTCTAGATAGTCTTGTACTCATGCAGAGGGGATGCATCCACTGATTGTCTTTCCAGGATGGCTGCCTCAGCACCCATCAATGAACTGTCCCATGGAAACACTCAATGCATATGCACAGGTTGACTGGGTATTGTATGCGCGGCGTTTGCAAAAGCGTTGCCTGAGCTTATTCCAGTGCACTTGTGTGTGTGTGTGTCTGTCTCTGTCTCTCTGTCTCTGTCTCTCTCTGTCTCTGTCTGTGTCTCTGTCTGTGTCTGTGTCTGTGCACGATTTGAGTGTGCGTGTGTGCGCCATGGCAGGCCAAGTGGCATGGTGGGTACTGGTTACCAGACATGCAAAGGCAGTGTTGGACAGGCTGGCACGCCACACATGCCCTGCCCCTTGGCGTGGTCCTCATGTTTGGTTGTGTTTGCATCTTCCTGCTGCCCATACTTCTTCTCTTCAAGCACCGCCACAACCTGAAGTCAACAGCACTCAAGTATCGCTTTGGTTTCATTTACCGACCGTACAGGTACGTCATGCAGGTTGGCATTGGGTGTTGTGTACCTTGCATTATACATTCAATTATGCTTGGACTGTGTTTACAACTGTGTGTGAAATGTAAATGACATCACCATGCAAATGTTCAAGTCAGCTTCTCGTCAACAGCGTTGCAGAATCAAATTCATGTGCTCTTACCATGAGTTGTTCTGCATCAGCTTATCTGTGCCTGCAAAATGATGTAGCACATTCAGTCTGTATGGCGTGAGTCTGCTTGCAGAAGAAGGTTCTGGTTCTGGGACAGCATCGTGTTGATGCAAACCTTTGCACTGGCCTCGGCACAAGTGTTTGCCTTGGCTCTCAGCGCATACTTCCAGTTGACGATTATGCTCATGATTTTGGTGGTCGGCTTTGCCATTTTAGCTTTCTTCCAGCCGTTTGAAGCTCCACTATCCCAGAACACACAGGTCTGCTGTGTTGCATGTCACTCATTCAACTGCAGCAATGGTTTCTGTGCAAACCACACAGGTTTACTGTGATTCATGTCACTCATTCAAGTGTAGCAATGGTTTCTGTACAAACCACACAGGTTTGCTGTGGTCCATGTCACTCATTCAAGTGTAGTAATGTTCTTTACGCATTGCTTTGGCACGTAATCCACATGCAATCACTGCCACGCATGTTTGTATTTACGATCACAGCATGTGTCATACCTGGCAGTTGCTACACTAACTTTGTTCATGGCTTGTCAGTGAGTGTAGTCACAGCTGCATGCCTCTGTTTCACAGAAGGCTGTCAGGCTGTCAGCAGAGACATACCTTGCATGCAATGCAACAAGCATACATCTTGCACATTCAAGTCGTCAGGGTCCTAACACAGTCTGTTTATGGCAGTTTGCAGGCTTGTTTGCTGTGTTGGTGACAGCAGTTGGGTGCTTGTACTTGATAGTTACAAGCAACAGCACTGAAACTAGTAAAGGCCGCAAAGCGGCCATAAATGCAGATGGCGTATTGCTGATGTTGATCAATGTGGCGTTCATTTCCTGGATGGTTGGCTTAGTGATCAACACTGGCAGGCATGAAGTGAAGAAGACTATACTGTCCATATTGAGTTGGTCAACAGACAAGCTATCATCACTTGTGCCAAAGCGCCTCAGCAGAGGCAGTAGAAGTACTAGTAGACGTAATAGTAGACGTAATGGGAGAGACATGACACTTGCTCCTACCAGGAGCAATGCAGCTTTGTTGGAGCTACAGTGGTCAAATACTTTAAGCTCTTCTGCCATTGTATATGAGCAGAGCAATGCCTGAGTGTAGTTCACATGCACATTTGGTTTGGGTATTTTGTCTGATTAACTGTAACATAGTAAACTGTGTTTGTATACTAGTGCTTAAATGGTAGCGTGATTGCTGGGCTTATGGTCAAAACTTAACATGCAGATGCCTTGCTTAGCTACGTACCTAGCTCATCATGAGCTGGACAGCGATTTTTTTATTTTTTATTTCTCATTTTCGTGAGCAATGTACATGCCTGCAGCAGCTGCAGTGCAGCAACTGTACGACTGTTTAAACAAGAGTTCGCCATATACTGATGACATTGATGAAAGAGCTTTGCTCTGCCTTGCAAATGCAAGTATGACTCATTGGTTTCACATATCACTGAAATCATGTATGTGATGCTCAAAGCCCCACCTTCCAGGTGTGGAGAGGGATCAATACCAGCATGCTTTGAGGTGAACTCACAGCAGACCTTATGCCAGTGTTAAAATGGTGGGCAAAACCGCATGCGGTTCAGGCTTGCTACATTGTTCCATTGCTCTAAGCAGCAGCTGCAGAGCTGTCAATTCAAGCTTCGTGACACTTCCTTTGCATGCATTCATGGCTGACAGATGCCATCCAAGCTGCAACTTGCACTACGCTAATGGGCCAGGCAGTATGGCAGCTGCCAAAACGCCAGAACCAAGAGGTTTGCAAAAAGAATTGCAAAGTATGCAACACAATGAGCAGCAGAAGATGAGACTTGTGCTCTGACAGTCATCAGCCCTGAACTGTGTGCAAATAGTGGTTTTTCACTTGTGATCGGCTAGCTGTTGCTGCACGTCTGTGCTAAGAAACAACAAAAGAAGCCTCACATTATATCATTTTGGCTCTGCAGGTAGAGCAGAGACAATGCAGCCAGTGCTTTCCGAAGATGCAGTCTTGCAAGACTGCCATGAGTTCCTGATTCATAGTGTCTTGCATGCTGACATGCGACTACAGCCGAGTGATCTGCTGCTGTGACCCAGCCACCTCTTCTTGCAAGGGAATTTCAAATACTCCCTGTGAAGACTTGTGTTTGGCTCAAGCATGAACAATCTGAATCCAGCTACTGTATACAAGCATAGTTGTACACATGTGCAAGTGAACGCAGCTTCTTCAGACAGGCCGCCGGTTGATCATGCCAAGTACATGAGTCGCAGGCACCATTTGCAGCATTACCATGCATGGTAGCATGCAAGTTGAGATTAACATTCCTGCATGCAAGCTTGCAAGACAACTGTGTCAAACTCAAACGAGGTTCCCGTAAAACGACAGCCGGAATGTAAAGACGCTTTGGTCTCGCAGCATTGCTTCGCACTGGTTCAAATCGAGGACCGTGCAAGTGGATAGAAAGACACTTTGTCTGTGAACGGCTGCATCTGCCACGCTTTCGGTGGAATAACATGTCAGAACGACTGTCACCCTGGCGACCGAGAGCACCTGAGGTATCGCTGCAAGGACTCGGGAGGCTTACATCCTGGCAAGCCCGTCTGATATTCTTGCTTTTGAGTTCAGGTCGTGCTCCAGATGATAGAAAATGTGCCTGGTACACAGCTGTTTCTGATGCAGAGACAGGGACCTATGTCCTTTGTTTTGTGCGAAGACGGTGCAGAATGCCATCACAAGGTGTTGCTTGGACCAAAGCCAACGTGCAGCTGCAGGTGAGTCCGTCTTGCATGCAAAAATTGTGCTCAGCTTGTGGTGCTGGCCTGCTCCACCACTGTCTTTCTGAGTGCAGGAAAGGCAGAGACATGGAGCTGTGCATCCACCACATCTTTGTAATGCTTCGTGTGCTCAGATTGCCTGCCAATAATCCAATTATTTGGCAGCTTTCCTTGATAGGTAATGCCTGGCAAGCTGACAGCTCAGCCTGTGAACAGCTGTAGTTTCCCGCCTTAATTCCCAGTGTTTCTCTCACTAATTCCCAGTGCCAACAAACACACTACCAAGCGTTGACTCAGACATGCTCGCCTATTCTGATCATTTCAAACTCATCTGTTGTCTGATGTTATGTCAGCATCATACGCAGATAGAGAATTGGATGAAGCACTCTGGCGGGCTGGTTCAAACCAGCTTGTGAGCTCATCAAGAGACAGCCAGAGCAAAGCAAGTGCTGCAAACCATGTCAACCGCAGGCCGCTTGAACAGGTGTGTGAACCAGGGGCTGCAGGCTTTTGCCCACCTGCATAGCTGCATACGTTCATTGCAAGAAGGCTGCTGTCCTGCTCGCGTGCAGTCACAGACCTTGATGCAACTCGTGATAGAGGCAGCGCGCATGAGGTGGCAAACAGCATGTCGTCTCAGTGCACGCTCTCCTGTGCACGTCCTCTGTGACATACAACATCACTGCGCTTGCATGCATCAGCCAATGCATCTGCCCTGCCATGTGCTCAGTGTCAGCAGTATTGCATTCAGTCTCCAGGGCTGAATGCCTGCAGAAGTACAGCCAATGGCCAAAACACAAGCACCTGTACCACAGCTACAGCCGTGGTCTCATTATGTGTTCCACTTTAGGAGGATGCATGCAGCATCTGTTATGGAGACATGCACGAGAGGGGAAGCAGGTCTGCGCCTGAGCTGGTGTGGTGTCAGAAAGGCTGTGGCCATAATGTACATGCACGCTGCCTTAATGTGTGGGCAAAGCATCAGGTAAACGCGGTGCCTTGTACAGAAAAACCTACATTTGCATGCTGTGTGTGCTAAGCATGTATGCTAGATGTGCAGTGTGTGCTAATTGTGTGCGCTGCAAACATGATGCCCATGTCCTTGCTGCCTTGATGTCTGATCACAACACCAGGTGGTGAGGCAAACCTAGACTGCAATTGGGCTATCATCTGCTAGCTGCATGCCTGACACCACCTCCATACATTGACTCTGACTTCACATCTGAATGCACGTTGGACATGAGTGCCTGCTGCTGTCTGCATCCCTGCCCGGCGCACTGTAATTGCGCATGCAACAGCAGAATCATTGCATGTGCATACCTGGTGCCCGCAGCAACGAGCAGAGCAACAGTTTGGCATAAACTGAAAATGTGCACTGCATGCATCTGATCCCCGCCAAGATTGCTTCCAGCTAGTGCAGTTTATCCTTTCCGGTGTAGTTAGTGATCATCACAAATGAAGCAGTGTCTGATACATACCTGGACAGACAACGCTTCAACTGGTTGTTGCCATCTCTGGGCAAGTTCACATGGAAAGAGCCAGTGAGCTAATTTTTACAGCATCTGTTATTTTATTAGTTTTTCCTTTGTCTCCCCCTCCTGGACTGCCCTAGGGCCTTCCCTTAAGACAAGACCTCAACCCCAAGCTTTGCTGGTTGATAACCATGATGCTCATGCTTGGCAGCTTATCAGTGTATCCGACACCAAATGCTAAGTCCGCCACTGAACTGCAGACAACCCTGAAGCAGGAGCTGACCTGCCCCATGTGCAGAACCCCCTGGGGTCCCTTCTCTTGGCGCCCACCCCCTGCCCAACAGCGCGCCCCCCACAAGCATGCTGCACACCATGGCTCACACTGCAAGGGCTGTGAACAGGTAATGCAGTAGGCGTGACTGTCAGGAACACATGACGGCCACAAGAGTGCCGACACAACATTGAAGTCTATGTGTGTACCTGTTACCATTACGGTCACTGTGGCTGAGCTGGCATCCATATCCAGTTGTAGTGTGAGTCTTCATCGTGGTCATGACGCATGTTCCAGTAGCCCTGCAGTTCCAATAGCCCTGCAGTTTCAATAGCCCTGCAGTTCCAATAGCCCTGCAGTTTCAATAGCCCTGCAGTTCTGGGGTAACTACAGGCAACATCAATACACTCCAAGCAGTGCTTGCATGATGCTTAGCACTGTGCATGTGCACCTTGACATGTGAACCATTCTACTGCTTGTCTGGCTCTGAGCATGCATCATGCAGCATACACAGAGCAGGCTTGCAGCTTATTTTTTGATGCCGGGTCACTAACCTCTCGCCCAGTACACGGTGCCATTTCCCGACCTTGCATCATGCAGTAAATTTGCTCTTTGCAGGGTCCAATAGTAGGCAGGCTGTACACATGCATGACATGTGCTCGGCTGCAGCTATGTGCTGGCTGCTTTGAAGCAGGCAAGCACCCCCAGCATTTGTTCTCATGCTGTGCTCATTCTGGTGCGCCTGATGAGCCGGCACAGCGAGATCTCCAAGCCCAGCTTCTCACAGGTCTCACCTGCAGGTATGAACCATCTGTGTGAAAGCATATGCATGATGTGAAATCTTCATTCTTTTTGGTTTTTGGTATCTCAGCTTTGTTTGTGATCTACCAGGCTTTTGTGACACTTCTTGCTCTGTAAAAAAGAAATGTTCATGCGGGGAAATATGTTGAAACACAGCTTTCACCTACTACTTGAAGTGATGATGCATTGTCATGCTGGAGCGGTGCTTGATGTGTTTCACATTAGTCTGCATGAAAGGAAACGTTTGTGAATTCCCAACAAAGATGCATGTAAGCAGTGCAACACAGTCGCCAAAAGTGACTCGGCGACATTGTTTCTATGTATGCTGTACCATGTCCCTTGCACCAGAGTATGGCACCTTGCCAGCTCTGTGTTTTGTTGATGGCGTGTGATGAGTCATGAGTGATGTTTGTGTATTGTATGCAGTGGGACCGCAGGCCCACTTCAGCTGCTCAAGCAAAACCACACCAGTCCCAGCAGCAGTCAGCTGTCAAGGAGAGCACCTGGGAAGCACACAAGCTCAGTGCTGAGGGAGATGAATCAGCCTGGGTGTGGTTCACAGTCTGACCAGGGCCTGGCAGGACTGAGCATAGGCATCAGTGGTGGCAGTATGATCTCCAGTCAGCAGCTGCTGCGTTCAGGCAGCAGCAGGCTGAATAGCAATGATCAAGCTGGATCAAGCGTGCACATCGTGGCTAAAAAGGGTGTCCCAAAACCTGTTTCTGCTGGTAAATTGGGTGCAGGAGTGCGGCCAATCCCAACTAGTCAGCAGTACAGCTTGCAGGACGTTGTTGGAATGGGCTATGACCAAGGGAATGAAAGGCTGGCTGCAAGGCAAGCGAAGGGCCAAGACTACGGGGCCACAGGGCAAGCCGAAAGGCAAATGGAACATCGAATTCCAAAAGGGGTTCAAGGGCAAGCTGAACGGCGACGACTTTCGGGGTCCAGCGAATGTGAAAGGCAAAACAAGCCTTTCTTGGGCAGAGCCCAGCAGCAGAACAGCTGTGCAGTAGCTCTCTGCACTCCATCTCAGCTGTCTCAACGTCAAGAGTCGAGCAACAATGCATTGCTGCAGCCCATCAGTGTGCAGGGCTTGAACAGCAGCCTTGCAGGCCCAGATCAGCAGAAACCCTGCAGGCGCAAGCCTGCCAAGCAAGCAAGTGATGCAAGCAAGGGCAAGGCAGGAAGGGCAAGGGTTACACATCAACAGGCTGATGCTACTGCACCTGGTGCAAAGAATTGGCATCCAGCAGCATGTCTTCAGGCCGAAGGCAAAGGGTGCCAATAGTTTTCATACAGAGCATAAGCGACACATTGTCTGGCATGATTGTGTTTTTCAGGCAGCTGCTTTGGTACAGTAAGCATATCATAAGAAGTGCTTCTGACACCGCTGCTCAGCATTGTGTGTTACACACATCATGCTGAGCCAAGCATGCTGTTGAAAATATTGTAGTTGTTGGTTATACCGACCGATGTCGATGATGGTGTCTGTTCAGTAGCTGTTTAGTTTGACACAAAGTGGTGCTATGTACACAGCTATGAGCCCAGCTAAGAGCTGTGCACAGCGCCAGCATTTCTGTAACCGTTGTGATGCAATGGATGTATGCATGCATGATTGCTCAATACGAATACTTGTTGCCTGTCAAATCTATGGGGGCAGTGCTCTACAGGTCAAACCTTTGACCTGTCATGAGAACCATGTGCCAATTGGATCTTGCAAGAACCATGTTTCAAGAAGGTAGTGTGTGTACAAGACCATGTATGCTGTGTCACCCAACTGAAACGACTGTCAGAACCAGTGCATGTTGACTTGCATCACTGGTTGCGAAATTATTGATTCAAGCAGAACACATATAGATAACTTTTGAACGAAATTTAACGCATGGTCAGGAATCTGGATGCGGCCCAAGCCGTTTTGGCCCTCGTTCGACCTTTGTCACCCATGACGGGTTACGCAACAGTGTCTGCTTTGGATCTGACTTAGGCATCAGCCTGCTCAATTCATCTAGGGTTTCTTGTACAAGTTCTGCATCCAATAGACTGCAAACACCAAGCTGACTGTCAGCGGGTCTGCCTTGGGACCATGAAGCAGTGGTTCAGTATTCCAGTCACAACATGTGTGAATGCAGACCAAATGTGAGCAGTCATGCAACAATGGCTCATGCAATGCTTACAAATGGTAGCAACACTGCATGGCAGAACAAAGTGGTAGAATAGATGCGATTGGGTGACTGTAGTTATAATGTTGTGCTGGTTATGTCCAGGCAATCCTCTTGCAGGACACAATAATGATGATAATAACAATAATGATAAATCACAGGCGTTCCAGCTAACTGTTTTTGCCAGGTACCTACTAGGTGTGCCTAAACCCTAGTCCTGTGAGCCAACACACACTAACATGAGACAGTAAATTGCACAACAATGATGGCCAACAGGAAGTACATGCCGGGCACTTGCCTTGGGTACTCCTTCACTATTTTGTCAATTTTATCGCTGCCCAGCTGAGTCCTCAGCTGGTTTACTTGAAGGATGATGTCATCAGCTTCCTGCCCAGCTAGAGATGACACACTCAGCTTAGACTTTCAAACAACAGCTGCACATGTGAATGCATGCATGATGCCTTGAACAAGTGCCATAGTTTCATCAGGCATGAGAGTTTCACTGAGCGTACTAAACTTCACTGCAACAAAGCTGCCCTGTAAGAATTGACACAAGACCCCAGGTGTGCCATGTCCATTCAAGTTGGAGTCACAACATGTAGGTGGATTGATGCCATGCGTAACTGTATGCACCAGTTAGTACACATTGTTGCCCATATCTGAAGACTTGAGTCAAACCCATATGCATATAGTTTGTCAACAAGCAGACCACAAAGCGTAGGAACAGATGCAAGCATCACCACCTGTAGCAATAGCTCAGGTTGCTTTGCAGCCATAGCTGACACATTTGTGTGAGGTAACAGCTCCTTCAAGCGCACAGCTCTTTCAGCAACAACATGTGTGTCTCGCAACAGAGCTGCCAGCAGCCCAGGCTTCATGTGGTGTACCTTCTTGCCTGCATGCACATGCACGGTTGAGCTTGGCATGCACCAAGAACCTGCAGATGTGCTGATTCAGACCCTGGGTTTTGTCATGCATGTCAGAAGTCAGCACAGATGCAGCATACTTCAAGACCCCCAGAACACCATTTTGCAATGCTGTTCAACCAGAAGCAACAAATGGTGCTGTGCAAGGGTGTTGCCTGCTTTTCCATGCATGCATTATATGCATTGGTAATGGCAAAGATCTGGCCTGCGCAAGGTGATTGGGATCACATGATGGTCTTACTAAGGTCAGGAAGCACTTGGACTAGGTCCTGCATGCGTTCTTGCACGCCCTCAATATGGCACCCCAGCTCATGGCTGGCGAAGAGGGCCACAAGGCGTGCCTGCAGGATCCATGTTTAGTGGTTAGATACTGACAGGGGATATCTCACAGCATGCGTGGTGATGCAGCAAGACCAGCAGGAAAGCTATGAATGCAAGATTCGCAAAGTTTTGACAATTCATCCAGAGGTGGCTGCAAACAGTCATGCGGACACCATGGACTGGCCAGTAGAAGTTAGCCTCACTCCAGCAAGTGTCAGGCAGCTGACCTTATTTTCCTGTGTCCACTCGGTCTCGCGCTCCCTGAGATCGAATGTCATCGCCCATGGCGGCTCGCGCTCACTCGCCAACACGCACGTGGATTGCTCCCGCTTTGTGCGGCGAGTCCCCCAGCTTTGAGCGATACTGGGGCGTGGCCTGATCAAGCTCTGAAACCTAGCAGCATTCTTTGCCTGTGATGCGGCTCGGTCGGCTGTTGAAGTGATTTGACTGCAGATACAACCCGTGATCAGTGAAGATCTCACAGGCCTCGGGTGCAGCGGAATGAAGTCCAAACAAGCACCTTGCGTACGCTGGGCACATATGCAAGCAGCAATTTAAAGCCATTCCGGATGAGGCTGCAACATGAGACTCCGTTGTTGATAGTTAGGCAGACGTCGTGTTTGTTGATTGGTGGTCTGTACATGCACAAGCCTTCTGACCTATCCATTGCTAGCGTGCTTTGGTTTGGTCGCAATTGCGCCGAAACCAAAAAAGAGTCCTGCATTTGGGCCTGAATCGTATATTCACCCTTGCTTGCAGACAGGGACTACAGCTCGACATGCACCAGAGCACTCCTGTGTAGAGTTGTCTTTGCCTTTCCAACAGTCATGGCGCATGTCACGCCTCAGAGAGAAGGTGCGATCGAGGCGCCTGAGCAACAGGAGTTGCCGAGTACGTCAGAGATCTCGGCAGAGCCTGCAGCTGGCACACGGGCTCTGTTATTACCTGTAGACGACACCGATGTGGGTACACGAAGTTTGTAGAGTGCATAAAACTGAGCAGCCTCACCTTAGATGCTGCTGATCACCTCAGGAGTCCGAGCACGCCTGCTCGTGGGCAGCCAGCAATATATGCAGAAAGGGTACGTGGGCATTATGTTGTCTCCTCTTTCTGAGCATGAAGATGGTGTTTCTGTACAGCCCGGACTTGTGCACGCAGGTGATGTGGTCCACCTCTTGCACGTGGTCCCTGAGCCTAGCATGATACACGTTTGGCCTGGCATGTATGTGCCGCCAGATGATAATGCAGAGCAAGAGGAGGTAAAGCACAAACCAGGACGATGCGTTTGACACATGGTGTCAGTGAATTCTACCTGCTTGTCTACATGCGTTGCTGCTGTAGCATTGATCTTCATCCTTCTTGTTGGAAGTGTCTGGGGCGTCCCTAACAGGTCGATGATGCGGTGGGAATGATCAGGAGGCGCTTCACCAGTCATTTGAAGCAATCCAAAATATCTTGTCAGGTGCCTTTCACGACACTGCCATGCTGCCTGCACAACATTGCATGTTGTTTCAGCAGCTGCACAGTGCAGGCTGACATACCATGCCACACTGAGCTGGGCAGCCTGGTACTATACTTGGCTTCTCATTGAACTGATGTTGAAAGGTCTAGTCTTCCCTTTTTTGTTCTGCCACATTGGCATGATACAGAGTCTGTGCATGCAGGTGCATGTTGCGGTGGCAGGCACCGAGACTGATCACCTGGCCAAGCTGATCAACGAGAAGGCAGAAGAGGTGGACGCAGCATGTGTGATCATGGCTAGTCATGGCAAAACCAGTTTCCAGGTAACAAGGCTACAGCAGAAGCTACCAAGAGTTTCAATCATGGCCAGGTTTATGCTGTATGGCACCTGCACACAATGACACAGCGCTCAACAGGCATTGTGAAGAAAGCTGTGTTTGTCATAAGCAAAGTGACACTCATGGCGCAACTTGTTTCCATGGTTGCACTCAAGGTGAGGTGTCTTACTCATTGTAGGCTTTCAACAATCACAGGCGTGTATGTTTCGATCAGCGCCCTGGATCAGTCCTTACGTTTTTTCACATGCTATATGCTCAGTCTCTGGTCAAGCTTTAGCTGAAAGGCTTCTGCCGTGACTTGCACACAATTTGTTATTAGGTACATGACCTGACACTGTGACCCTAGGCTTGACCCCGGACCGTTGAGATGCACGTGAGGAGCGGCAGCCATCAACCGATAGTGCTGTTATAATGCCATGCTCTGGTGCTGTGCAGGAGTTCTGGGCAGGTTCGACTTCCACCAACACAACCCACACCAGCAGCAGACCCATCTGTATAATCCCTCCCGCAGTCACAACACAATCGCAGTAGCAACTGATGTATATATTTGGATGAGCTGTAATACATTGCTTGCGAAAAAGGTGCCTGCACTTGTGCCAGACAGCGGAAATGGCTCATGCATGCTCTGTGTGTCATTCCACCCTGTGTTGCGTCAGGTACAAACCTGTGTGATGCACGGCCTCAATAAATTTCACAGCCAACTTTCATGCTCGCAAGTCCGATGGTTTTGAGCCATAGCATGCCTTAGGCACGCACAGTTGTGCGACAGCATATTTAGTGCCACGTGCAGACTTCAAAATTCTTTGCCTCTGTTAAGCTGTTGCACCAATGCGTAATGTAACCTGCAGTTCCCTCTGCAGCCAGGATTTTCACATCAGTTCTTAAAGTTTACTGCACATCCTGGACTACTTTCAATGCATCAAACGCTTGTGTTCAGCGGGCCTCATTGTCGGCGACAACTTGACTGCAACCAACTGTGACAGGTTTGAACTCCTGAACATCAATGCCTGGGTAAAATCAGTATTGGAAAACCTGCACTGAGAATGGGACAGAGCTTGCTGATCTGAGACTGCATACCTTGCTCAAACATGGCACATTTCCTTAGCACTTAACAGCAAGAGAAATCTTATACACGCAACATCTTGAAGCTTGTGGTAGTACACTTGAGCAGAACGGTGGACTACTTAAAATCTTCTCAGTGACAAAGCTGACTCAGCTCAAAATTGCAAATGTGCGCTGCCATCCACACCAATCATCTACACATCGTCAAAATCATCATCACACTAGCCACATTGAACGTCATCTAAAATGTGCCTGCAAGCTGACAATCAGAACCTGATCATCTGCTGACTATACCTGTAGCACCTGAATGGCAGTGACGCACCAAAATGTCACTTTCTTTCTGAACTAGCAGCTTCTGCAGCAGATAGCAGATGCGCTAATGCATCTGGCATTTGCCCAGAAGAGATATCACTCCCTGTCCTGGCAGCACCAGCTGTCAGGCTAACATCATCTCCTTCATGACCAGAGTAGTTGAGCATCGCATTTGGCGCCAAATTCCTTCCTTGCTGATCGGGACTTCCCTCCATTCCCCAGCTTGTCACCGGAGGCCCCCCGGGTCCCCAAGACCAAGCTGCTTGAGATCCACTGCCCACAGCAGGGGCTGGTCCAGGCGGCCCTATGGCTTGTGGCCCTCTAGGCTGCAGGAGGCCATAGGCTGAAGCCATCTGCTGCATTGCTGGACCTCTCTGCCCGTCAAAACCTTGATTGTCTGCAGAAAAGAAAAAAGAAAGTACTACGCCTTTCGGCGTCAGTTTGACGAGAAGCCAAGTATTAAACCGGGCTGCCCAGGCTTGATTGTCTGCATGAGCAGTGAGGATGGAGGTTTGAACACAGAAGCAACCAAATCAACTGCCAGTGATCAAGACACATCAGCATACGGTTAGATGTCAGGGTGACTTTGACACTACTAGTAGGTGTTTTTGAACAGTTTCGATTGCGACAGAGCAACAATTTGATTGAGATAAACAAGTGTTAACACTGTGAACTTGTGTCTGCAATCTTTGTGCATTTGAACAAGAAAAGGAAAAGAGTGCTTGACTCAAAGAGTGCAGTGACAACATTGGGAAATCCAGGAAGGTTTCCCACTGACCAGCTTCATTCAACTGAACATGACTTTCATCCTTGCACAACTGATGTCAAAGAAAGCTTTGCTGAGAGCTGGCGAGCTTGGCAAGTCTCTTTTGAAGAGCCTCAAGGTGTCCTTTGAACTGAAAGGTCATGCGTTTGCCTTCAAACAACTTGCTGTTGAAGCTTGTCTCAAGTGTAGGCCAGCAGTTTGAGAAACTGTAAGAACAACTTGAGAAATTAAAAGATCATTTTGAGACATTGTAAGATCATTTGGATAAATTGCAAGATGGTTCGAAGATGGTAAGGCCTTACCGGTGGCAGGGGCAGGGAACCAGCCAGGGGGAGCTGCAGAAGGGCCCTGGGGCCCTTGCACCTGAAAGCCCACTGATTGACCACTTGCAGGCAGGCCACTTTGAGAGTAGCCCAGACTTGATGGCCCTGCAACCATGCAGACCAGCCTCATAAGCAGCAAAGCACAATAAATGCCATGTTATACTACTTCTGTGTATGGTTGTGCTACTTCTGTGCATGATTGTGCTACTTCTGTGTATGTTTGTGCTGTTTCTGTCTCTTGGCCAAGCCCACGACATGGATGACACCTCGATGAGAAGCACGCACAATGGCATGATGACTTTGTGGCATGAACATGACTCAGTCAAGAGACACACTCTGTTTTGTGCTCATGAAGGTATAAAGTTCTAGTAGTACATCCAGCCTGCAATAAATGCAGTATGAACACAGAGACACACCATTTCAGGCTTCACGCCAATGCACTGCCTTGAAAACAGGCATCATGTGCAAGGCTCTACGCGGCTTACTTCAACAAACTTGGTACAACTTACGTAACACGCCACACAATTCAAAAAACCAAAATGATATGTAAGGATGAACAGCAAACAAGAGTGGCGTTGTTGGTTGGTAGCTCACCAAAGTAGCCTTGGTTGGTGTTGTGGGTGGGCAGGCCTTGCATGGCGCTCAGGCTCTGCTGGAAGGCCTCATGAGCTTGCTGCTGCAGAGCTTGCTGCACACACACCAACACAAGCACTTCAGCTACAAAGATGGTCTAATGATAGTAATAAACACGCCTGCTGCTGCAGAGCTTGCTGCAGCCACACCAAAACAAGCAGTTCAGTCACGAAGATGGTTTTATGATAACGATACATACGCTTGCTGCTGCAGAGCTTGCTGCAGCCACACCAACACAAGCAGTTCAGCTACAAAGATGGTTTGATGGTAATACACACGCTTGCTGCTGTTGAACTCTCTGCAGGGGTACTGACAGGCATATAAACTGCAAACACAACTTTGGCATCTCACACACGCATGGCTGCAGGGTCGACCATATGAGCTACAATGATGAATTACTGTAAAGATTGAGCTTGCTGCTGCAGATCTTGCTGCAGAAAGAGAAAAAAGATGCAAAGATAGGAGGAATGTACAACAGGGGATTCAAAGTCTGAAGGGAAGTAGTCCAGATCATAACTTAAGGAGTCAAAGATTATCACATATTCTTCACAGGTATGGGCTGGATCAACCCCAGGTAATGCATTGCTAAGCAGCTACTAGATTTTGCTGTTGCAACACCTCATGAACACTTGTGACGTATGCAATGTCCAAGGAAAGCGCAGCAGACAGGTCACTGAAGCCAGGCAGGGTTTCTAACCCCAAACCCATACCTGCTGCACTTGTTGTAAGGCTTCAGGGGTGGTCTTGGCATTGGCAGGGTACCCCCCCAGCTTCTTCAGGTACAGCCGGTACTTCTGCAGATGACTGGCCACATTCTCACGCGTCATGCCATCCACATTCATCAGCTGCAAGATAGTCTTGGGCACCGCGTTCTTGACGCCCTGCATACACATAATTATAATATTAAGTCAAGAATCTATAGGCGTTCCAGCTAATCGTTCTTGCCAGGTACCTACTTGGTGTGTCGTAAACAGAAACAAGTTTTGAAAGCCAGGCAACGAGATAGCTGCCTTGGGAACAGGTGATTTGTCGAATCATGCTTCTCTTTTAGCTTCCATCTACAATATGACCTTGGGGGGAGTATTCCTGATTCCATGGCAACCCCGTTTCTGGGTGCTGGCAGTGCGTTACACAGCAGCTGCCAGGTGTAGTTGTGCAGCAGTCATGCCCATGTGAAGAGGTCTTGGTTTCACTAAACATGAGCCGTGAAAATGTGACCAATCATCATTGCCATGAGTGCTTTTAAATGTCGTGAAGCTGGTGGGCATCTGACATTGCAATCATGCTCTGCAAGTTTGCGAACATTGTGAGCGCAGCACAATGTGCCGCATTTTGTGCCAATATGCAAAGGGTATACGAGGCCAGACATGTCCCCATGTGCAAGGGGCATTAGAAGGGCAGACAAGTGCCCATGAGCAAAGGCCATCACAGGGCAGACAGGTGGCTGTATGATAAGGGCATCAGAAGGCAGACAAGTGTCTGTATGCAAAGGCAATCACAGGGCAGACAAGTGCCTGTATGCAAAGGGTATCAGAGGGCGGATGGGTGCCTGCAGTTAAAGGGCATCAAAAGGCAGACAGGTGCCTGTGTGCAAAGGCAACCACAGGGCAGACAGGTGGCTGCATGCAAAGGGCGTCAGAGGGCAGATGAGTGCCTGCACGCAAAGGGCAACAGAGGGCAGACAACTGCCCATGAGCAAAGGGCATCACAGGGCAGACAGGTGGGTGGACGCAAAGGGCATCAGAGTTGGGCAAATCAGAGGGCAGACAATCGCCGTACCAGATGGTTAACAGCGTTCATGAAGCGAGCATGCAGCTCTGAGGTCCACACCAAGCGTGGTTTTTTAGCCCCCCTGCTCTCTCCTTGCTTGTCAGAGCTTTCATCCCCGCTGCCATCCCTACAGCAACATAATAGTAATAATCATAATAATGATAACAACAATAATAATCAGAATATTAATATACAAATGTTCCAGCTAATCGTTCTTGCCAGGTACAGCAACATCATGTATGTAATGAATTGACCAATTGACAGCTGCCGTTCAAAGATTCTACACCCACCCACCCACCGACAAGCCCGGATGGTCAGATCAACATCTACTGCCTTCATTCCAACATACCCATACAGGGCTTGTACAAAGTTCATCCAAGATGGGGGAAATCCTGTTGTGTCCACAAACCACTTGACGTAGCGTGCTTATTTCAAAAAACATGCTCTCACCTGAGAAGTGATGAGCTGAAAGATTCATAAAATTGTTATGGCCAAACGAGCCCTGCACAGTCAGTAGTATTGACAGGTTGAAAGCAACTAAAAGGAGCAAGCCCACACAGGTGTACAACCTGAGAACAGCTGGCACAACAACATCACGTGGGCCTACAGCTGGCCAAGAAACCTGAACAACAGCTGATAAACCGGGCCTTGAACCTTGGGAGGGGGGGGGGAGGGGCGGGGGGGTGCTGACTTTATGTGTACAGACTGAAGACAATTGAGCAAGACAGCCAAGATGGGGAGCAAGAAAGCCAATCTTATTGCTGCAGTTATCGCTTGCAGTAAGTACAAGGAGCTGGTTGACAAGGTGCATACAGCCCTCAGATTGCCATCAAGGAGGCACAGGCAGACACTCCTCATGGCATGCCTCTGCTGAGCGAACTCTTGACAGCTTTTGAGGAAGAGCAGGAAGCTTTCAAGATTTCACTCAGCAGAGGCATGCCATGAGTGACACTCCTCATGGCATGCCTCTGCTGAGTGAAATCTTGAAAGCTTTCTGCTCTTCCTCAAAAGCTGTCAAGAGTTCGCATGAATGGTGTCTGCATGTGCCTCCTCGATGGCAATCTTGAGGGCTGTATGCACCTTGTCAACCAGAATGGGGAGCAAGAAAGCCAGGATGGGGAGCAAGAAAGCCGGGATGGGGAGCAAGAAAGCCGGCGTGGGGAGCAAGGAAGCCAGGGCTGGGAGCAAGAAAGCAAGGATGGGAAGCAAGGAAGCCAGGGTGGGGAGCAAGAAAGCCAGGGTGGGGAGCAAGAAAGGAGCAAAAAAGCCAGGATGGGCAGAAAGAAAGCCAGGATGAGGAGCATCCCTGAAAAGTGCATTGCTGTTCACGCCTCCGTCCTGGCAGGCTCAGGACCTTGCAGTACTGAAAGAACATGAAAACAGGCCTCCAGATGCTTTGTTGCTTGCTAACAAACAGCGGTGGAGGCAGTATTCCTGGAGAGTCTGTGATCATGGGCGTACCCGCCAGAATCTGTCGCACCACTTAAGGGCTCCCTCTCCAGAATGTTCAGCTGCTGCTGCTGCTGCATCTGCATGTGGGTCTGTGCTGCTGCATCTCGATATCCTGGCTGCTGAACACTACCTGATGCCCCAGATGCTTCTGCAGGCGTGTAATGACCACCTTGCGGAGCGTGCTGAGAGAACTGAGCTGACAGACTGGTGTCGAATGGACTGGTACTAGCAGATGGCAGCTGCAACTGACCACTGGTCAAAGGGTGAGGTTGGGGATCCCGGGGCTGCTGGTGAGATGCCAGGAGATGATCCTGTTGGTGGGGGTTTGGGGGCTGAGTGTCATGCTGCTGTCCAGAGTCAGTGTGAGGCTGTGTTGGACGCTCACTGACAGCTGGCAGCTTGGGCTGCCGGACAGTAGCTGATGATGTAATGGGTGCAAGAGCATGTGATGCGTCATGGGGTTTGAGGGTGGATAGCGTTGGTGGCAGCTCACTGCAGGCCAGGTAAGAATCATGCTGTAAGGTACTAAATGAAAACTCAGCGGCTTGAAAGTTGCAGTGGAGCTGATGGTTACTCAAGCAAATTGTTGCAATGCATTGTACTAGCGCTCAATGCGCACAGCTGATCAGCAGTGCGTCAACTTTGTAGTGTACAGCAGAACAAGCATTTGCGAGGCTTGCATGGTGAGTCTCAGAGATGCAAAGTGTAACTCGACATCAGCAGTACTTTTGGTGACTTTGAACAGCACCTGTGCTCAGAACGTTCCTCGCTGTGTAGCTTTATCTCAGCTGTTTGCTCAGTGCTCCCAGGACTACCAGATTTGCTGAGTGGCACATCCAGCTGTTCAGGCTGAGCGTGCTGAATGGCATGTTCCTCTGACGACAGACTTTGATGCTGCAGCTCATGTGCTGAAGGCTGTGGCTTGCCAGCAGCTGCAGATGTCAACATAAGATGTCATAGTGATGTACATGATGCAAATGACCTGACAGTATAGCTTGCAACCTGGATGCCCTCTACGAGTGTCACTCAGGGCTCAAGTCAAATTACGTAGCTGCATGTCCTTTCCGGACCCTCGTACCTCGTTGCAAGGAGATGTCATGCTTCTGTGGGGGTGCTGCCGCAGGATGTGCTGTTAAAGGCGTCGAGTGGGCAGACAGTACGTCAGAGTGTCCGGACCTTGCACCTACCTCCTGTAGCAGCACGCTGACTTGCCACATGTGACTCGACGATCTGCAACCATACCCAGAACTACACAGTAGCTCACACGTGAATACCTACCTCGCAGTGTTGATGCCTCGAAAGGTGTTGGTCATGGCCTGTGATCAACGTATCTGCAATAAGGGTTACGCTTGATGTGCTGATGTTTCTTCAGAGCGGTGTCAACTTGATATCAGAGAGCAATGACATCTTGTCGGTGTACCTTCATCAGCTGGCAATTTCTCCATCACTTGTTCGATCTCCCGGTTCAAGTCTGCGCATGTTATGCGCTGACCAGTCTAGCCCGAGCCCGGCGGCAGAGCGAGCAAGTCCTACGCAACAGCCAAACAAGGCATGCTGAAGAACGGGCCAGATTCACGCGAGAACATCAACAAACGGTGATAGTCAAAGAAGACTATACAAGATCAAGACTAGATTCGGAAGTCTTCATGACCATCATCCGTCTCTGGCGAAGCACAGCATGCAGAATGAAGAAGCTGAATAGGAAGGTGTACATTTCACAATGCATGTCATTGATGATATGTGTTTTGTTGACTCCAGACAACGAAACATGCGCTGTGTCGCCTCTTGACGTCCAGTCAGCAGCATGCCAAAGACATTCAGACTCTGTCATTGTAATCTGGTCACTAAGGGTCATGGCATACTCATCACAACTTTTTGTTCATTGGACTGTCAGCCTCGATTTTACAGTCAGCAGCAGACACTACGTTGGTTTTTTAGCAGCTATTGATATCAGCGGCTCTACTTGACTGTAACAATAGTCTCCAAGATGCATTTCACTGCATTGCGCAGCTTCAAACAGCCTTGCATGACTGCGTACTGTCTCTACCACAACACCTATGATCCAGGTACTTCACTGAGCTCTGCAAATCAGTATCCTTTGGGACATGTATCTGAGATCCAATCTATCAAGGTTAATTCCAGTTTCCCCAAGACGTGTGGCTAAGCGCTTAGCACTAGTGTACTACTAGTAGTTTAATGAAGCGTGTGCAGCAAAGTATCACGCATCTTGTCAAAGCAATGACTGATAAGGACTGACTCAATGTACACTGCATAACATTCGATTGTGTGCACGTCCAACGCTGCTTCTCATCTCTGCAGACCAGAATCTGGCACTTTGACCCAATATTTACTCTTCTTTGTGGCCACCTCTGGTCTGTAAATGTTCTAGCATATGCTGAAGAGCCTTGTCTGGATGCAGCCTGTCAGCATCTAAAACTGCTGTTACATCTGCAGGGGCGACCTTTGTTGAGGGAGTCAGCAATGGCTGGATTTCAGCAAGCTTGGGATGATCTGAAACACCTAGGTATGTTCTGCACAGGTTCGTAAACACCTCAAAAGTGCAATACGACAGTTCTATATGCATGTCCATGCGTCCAGGCCTGATCAAAGCTGGATCTAAACGCTCTGGATGGTTTGTAGTGAAAATAAAGATCCGCTCTGACCCACATGATGATCTGATGCCATCTGCAAAATTCAAAACGCCTCCTAGGGTCAGCTTTGACCTAGTATCCTCATCTCTGACCCCCCTGCGACCACCCATACCTCTCTCAGGTGGACCCCCAGACTCTTGAGGGGTGCTTGCTCTGTTGGGCAACTCCACTGTGTCAATATCTTCAATGACAACAACTGCTCTGTCTGTGATCTGAGTCAGCAACGATCTGAGATCTAAATTGCTGGAGACGCCTGTCAGGTCCAGATCGTATACGCTGTACTGCATGTAGTTTGCAACGGCAGCAATAAACGTGGTTTTTCCTGTGCCTGGAGGGCCAAAAAGGAAAAAGCCCATTTTATGGGCCCTGCCAGTCTGACTGTAGAAGGCTGCGTCTGAGCTGAAGCTGTCCAGCTTCTGCATGACTGCCTGCTTGAGCTTGGTGTCTAGCGCTAGGGTGTTAAATGTGGCTGGATGTTTGAAAGGCTGACTGTCCCACATGCGCTTCATCTTCCTGAACCCGCCATCTGAGCCTGTGTTGGTGTATACCTGTGAAAACCAACATTCGCATTGACTCCTGGCTTCTGCTCCTATCATTGCATGCAGCATTCAGCAGAGGCACATGTCACAGGTTTCTGTCATGAATATGCACATGGGTGGCTGCGAAGATGCAGCCTGAAATATAGAGCAGGCAGGTCTGTGTGTCATGCAGTAATGCTTGATGCTGAGCAATCCTGCTTGACAGCTCACAGCAAATTTGTTTGCCCTTGCAAGCCTGACAAGTTATACATATATAGTATTCATATACAGGGACTCGGATCAAGCTGTGCATAGCCAGCAAGAGCAGTGACAGATGCATGACTGATGCATGCAGCTCACCAGCAGCTCTCTGCCTTTCTTCTCAATGATGTCTGCCTCTTGCCTGACATACTTCAAGTACTGCTCTACAACTTGCTTGTGCTTGTTGTGCACCCGCAGTCTGAAAGAATGGATGTCTTCACTTGCTGATTGGTTCTCGGAAATGATTGGCGCTGTGCGTTGGCTGATGTAATGAGTCCACAGCATAGCAATCCCCATGTACTTGTCAGTCAGGGCTTCATTGTCAGCCAAAGCAAAGACTGGCTGTGCTGAGTTTTTGGGTTGGCTCACCAATACCCTGACAGCACAGTGCACTGTCTGAGTTTGCAAACAAGAACACGACGCGGATTGCATAACAATGACAAAAGGGCAGCACTTGTACACCAGCATACTGTTCGTGAGTACAATGTACCTGCGTGCAGCAGCAATGCCTTTGCCGCTGAGGTATAGCTTGACCTTGTCATAGTTCTGATCAGGGCTTTGACCAGTAAACTCCTGAAAGGTGAAGTAGCAAAATGGGTCCAAGTAGTTGGTGATCTTGTTGCCCAATCTGCGTATAGCCCGGATCCAGTCCGGTGGTAGAAAATTACGAGCCAAAGCTGCAACGGCCACTAAGGTGGTCAAGGTCGCAAAGAAGCTTCCGGTCAAGCCCTCGCCTTTCGGCAAGCGCGCGTCCATGCCTTTTGAGTTTTTCACTGCCAACCTCCTCTTCAGCAAAAGTTTCTGAAAGAGCTGTCAACACCAGGCCGCGATCACCGGTCAACCGTGTCGGAGATCCCTGTGCAGCTTCTCCAGTGCGGTCTCGTGCATCACTTAAACCCGCCTAGCACTTTACAAACTGTCACTTGGCAAACTGTGACCTGTGCAATCGCATATACTCCGACTCTCCGCTCCGCTTGATCGGGAAGCTGGAGTCAGTGAGATGTTGTTCAACTCGAGACTCTTGCTTCAGACTTCTGAGTTTAGATTCCCAGTTTTGATAAGAGCTTAAAACAGCTATAGTCAGTTAGGCAAATATATATATCTGGCCAGGTTAGTTTGTTTGGTGATGTAATGTTCACATAGTCTGATTTAAGAAAGTGTCATTAAAGCGTAAGGGGGCCCCCAATTAGTAACCAAAAAGTTTGTCGGATCAAGACGTGACCTGCAACTCAGACAAGTGGCGCACACAAGCGCTGCAGTGTCTACACCGTTTGCAACGATTCTCTCTCTAGCCTAACTTAGATTTGCTTGCACCGCTAGGCTTTGTGCCTAGCTTAACGATCTTTCCGATTGGCACTCCTGCGCACTCCTAGCAGTATTGCGTGACTGGCACGTCTGTGGTGCTGTGGAGCCTTCAGAATATTGTCGTGAACTCTCGCAGAGTTTATAGGTCAAACAGAAACCGTGGACTGACGCGAGCAGGGAGCCACAGGCTACACGTGCATGCACAGTCGGCATAGTCGTCAAGGTCATGTTCGTCTGGGTAGTCGCAATTTGCTTATTGTCCGGTTACTACCTGCGCCACCGGTACCCAAAGTAGGCCTTTGCACAGAGACAATTGTCCTATGTTATGACGCAAGTGTATTTCGCTTGAGCTTGCTCCTTTGGCAAGGATCTGCGCAGAGTGCACGAACGTGCATATGCTCGGCCTTCCTCAGAACAGCTTGGCTTGCTCGCAGGAAGAGATCTACATCGCGTGTATCGAGGTTCCCGGAAGTCCCGCATGCAAACCTACCAGACCGAATTGAGGCCGTGCTCAACGCTGCCCAGGTACCCCTCACACGCTTTGTCCAGTAAAATGCTCGACAGCACCAGCATTGCTTGGCACACCTGGCGAGGAGTTTACAGTTAGCTCCAGGTATAGTGAACTCATGGCGTGAACCTGCTGCAGGGGCAGCGTCAATCAGCACAGGACCATGCTGCAGCTTTAGACTTGCTGCAGAAGACACATGAGCATAAAGAACAGGTCAGCCTGATGCTCGTCAATCATGACTAGCATGTCATATGCAATGCTATGATTAGTTGGCCAACCATGGCTTGTGGGTGTAGAATTGGGAGGAACTGGGTGCAGACATGATACGCCGCCTGCAGCAACTGCAGCGATCGTATGATGAGTCTCAAAAGGAGGTGGGCAGCTGGGACAGGAAGTACAGGACAGAGGTCAGCAGCTTAGAGAGGAAGTATGGGACAGAGCAAAAAGCCCACAGAGAAACTCAAATCCGCTTGAATTCACAGGTGCGTGCTTTCTAGTACACAACTACTATACTAGAATATACACTAATCATTATACAACTAGTACGCACAACTGGGCTGCTGCCAGAACCCCCACTGCACCACTCTTGTTTGTCAGATGTGTAAACAGGGCCATCACTTTTTGCTTGTGTACATCTGTGACAAGCGATGTGAATGATTACATCTCAAGAGATCCTTGCAAAGCTGGACAAAAAAGCCTTGCAGGAGGATGCCTGGAAGAAAGTGGATACAGTATCTCGTCAACTGGAGCAAATGGCTCAAGCAAAGGATGCCTTAGCTCAGGAACTATCCATAGCACAGCAGCAAGTTGCTTTGGCACAAAAAGCAGCGGCAGCTGCATTTCAGCAAGAACTGGAGCAAATGGCTCAAGCAAAGGATGCCTTAGCTCAGGAACTATCCACAGCACAGCAGCAAGTTGCGTTGGCACAGAAAGCAGCGGCAGCTGCATTTCAGCAAGGACTGGATCTTGACGCGCAGCCCAAGCAACACAATGCGCAGCGCCTTTCAATTGCACACTTGACTGATGCCGTCAAGTCCAAAGATTGGGACATCCAAGCTTTGAGTGTACAGTGCTGCGCCGCCAATGCTGGTATGCTGAACACGACCATTTCCGCATTGCTGGCACTACCTGGCTGCTTTACAGTACAATTTCATTACTTGTTCACAGACACGCTCCATGAACTCTCAACTCTGGATGGCTTCAACTATGCAAGCTTACAATCTATGCTGCATGTACTCCTTGCTGTTGAGCCAAGTATGCTGCCGACGTAGTGCTTTACACCCCTGAAATCTGAAAGAGCCCATGTTGCACTGCTGTATTCTTGCGGTGACACATGAGCCTCAGAGTGCTCGTGACAGCACTTTGGTACGCTGCTGTTCACCACGACAAGTTGCAGTGTATTGTAGCATGCTGGCTACAATACAGGATTTGGCTTCATCTTGCTTTGAATATGATCAATTACTTGTGTGTTGCGTAAAGACAAGGCTTGATGTGGTGTTGCTACACGTTGCTCCGTTCTGTGCAGCTTACCTGATGCTTGCGTGATGCATTTGCAGGTTGTGAGTGCCACAATCCCAGCTGTCTACAACCCACTCTGAGCAAGCAGCAGCAAGCTAGCGCCACAGTCACAGATGTTGAAGCCTTGGTGCACGCTGCTGGAAAGCTGCTGGAGAGCAGTGGGCGTGCAGTGCTTGCTGTTGAAGATGCAGCTAAGCAGCGTATGGAGGTCACAGTGAGGCAGTACTTCCAACAGCATCAAGCTGACAGTCTTGTCAAACTTCTTGGCTACAACACACTTGAGGCAGATGTCCAGGCAGCGGCAAAGATGTGCTTGAAGGCAGCATTGGAGGCCAAGATGGCAGGCACCAGTTTCTGTGGCACAGACGCCTTGCAGCAGCTCCTGCACAATGTATTTGAGCAGTGGGTCATCCATCTGAATGTTTTTGGCAGCCCAGAGCAGGTACATAGAATTCTGCATGATGCGCGTTGCGGAGGCCGTGGAGTCTTGGACTGCGCGCTGCAAATCCAGCAGGCCAATCATGAATGCAACGCACGTGCTGAGCAGGCATATGTTGCCGCACACAGACGGGCAGCACCTCTATATGTCTCCAGCAGCAGCTACAATGGGTCTAGCTCCAAGTTCTCAGCTCCAGTTGCAGCTTCACCCGCAGCCTATACACCTACTCGCTCTGTGCGTGCTCAGTTACCAGTGCCAGTGCCAGTGACACCTCCAAGATCAGCCACCACACGTCTGCCCAGGACTAAGCAGCCCAAGCCGCACTTCTTGTCTGCTAATGGCAAAGAGGCACTGGGAGCCAAGCTCGGCAAAATGCACCTTAACAATGGCAACTGGGAACGCTCTAGAGGTCAGCCACACCAAGCAAGGAATGGCCCAAATGGGGAACCTGCCTACACTGCTGCTGATAAGTGCACAGGCATTGGTGAAAGAGGGGGGAGAAAGACTTTTAATGAAAAAAAAGGCAATTGGGATTATGACAGTAAGAACTCTAGGGGAAAGAAGTAGCTCTTGGCCTTTGCCTGTGATAAATAGCTATACATGTGCTCAGTAAATGGCATGTGATCTAGATCTGTCAGATCTGTTCATGTAACTCAGCTAGTGGTCATGTGACATCGAATATATGTGTACATGGATTGCTTATCTGAACATCATGCTAGGTTGATCTGTAGTGCAAATGCACAGAGTGTTGCAACAGCTTCAAGGGTTGCAGGTACTCAGATGCATATGAGCCAGCATTGTGCTGACACACATTAGTGAATGTGCTGTACTAAAAGAGATCAGTACTTCTGGCATGTTTAGGTCTGTCATGACACCCTATAGCTAGATCGGCACCCATCAGACAACATCGGTGTGTACATAGTAGCAACCTGTAAAATTGTTACAGCATACAGCTTTACATATGCATATGATACGACTAACGCACGTTCAATTAGAGACTCTTGCTTTAGACTTCTGAGTAGATTTCCAGTGTAGTCTGAAGTAAAATAAACGTTTCGAATTGACATGAGCTAAAACAATGTATCTCTCTCACGACACACTGAGTATCAGCTGCCGAGCTGATTCCATGCTGCTTCAGACACAGGCTCATACAAAGGAGCTACAGCTATCCTGCAGCTCCTGCCCTAATTGCATGGCAAGTCGATATAATTGGTATGTCCTAGTTGAGCATCATAATTGCGGTGAAGTGAGAGCTACACACATACACTTACTCAAACAGGAAGCTCACACACTATCAATCACTTTATTCAATAAAGTTTAGCGTTGAACCTATCTATAGCTACGGTAGCTTCTGGCTTTCTACACTACTGAATTGAAAGGAGAAGCCGCCTCGTCCAGGAAGCTTTCAGGTCTTGGGGGAAAGTAGGCCCCATGGTTCTCATCAAAAGGTCCACCATGGAATTGAGCACCTCTGAGAGCGGCCTGCAGTTGGAGCTGATACATCAGACACGAAACAACTTCAGGGCAGCACAGCTTCATACAAAAAAGCAGACACGGGGCATCAAGTCAGGCTCTCCTATCAGCCAGAGCACATGTGGCAGGAGTGTGTACAAATTGCCCGTAGTGTAGGTGTTGCTCTTCAACTGGGCTAGCGAGCAGCAAACACAATCAGCAACCCTGCACGTTTGAACGAAGACTGCCTTCTCTGATATGTTGGAGCCAGAAACATGTTGCCAAGGCATTGCTGTTTTACGGCAAACCTCTTACCAAACCCAGCAACATGCCTGAAACATGGTCTTGTCCCTTGATCCAGCATGCACCTGCTACATCATTGTGTCACGCTGTGCAGTTTGCTGTGCACCTTAAGAGTCCACAGAGAGTAATGCACATTACCTCCAATGTGATAGTGTAGTGGTCATCAAGGAGATGAGGGGAAATTATGATTCCCTCCTTGGCTATCTCCTCTGGTGCCATCCACACCGCGTCCCATGAACTTCGTATATTGTTGGTCTGCAGCACGGGTACAAGGTGACAAGCATGCAGCAAGCATGCAGCACCAGGTGACATGCATCAGCACAAGGTGACAAGCATGCAGCAAGCATCAGCATAAGGGTAATCTACGAGCTGCTGATATGCAGGACAGATTCTAGGTTATCAGCATCCAGCACACACAAGGCTGATGCTTGAGAGCTGTGAACACCGTTGTTGTGCAAGATGCAACTGGGAGCCCCGTTGTTGTGCAAGGTGCAAGATCCAACTGTGAGCACCGTTGTTCTGCAGGATCCAACTGTGAGCATCTTTGTTCTGCAAGATGCAACTCTGCCAAATCCTGGCTGTTCGGTCAGCTGCTGCACAGCTCCATGGCTATTGATGCAGCAAAAGAAGTTTCACCTGTTGAGGTAGCTGAGCATGTGAGCTGCGCATGCTTGTGCATCTCCACTCCACAGCAAGTCATGAAGACTATGCATGTCACGCAGCATGCCATACAAGAAGATGCCGGATGGTGTAATGCTATAGCAGGTGAGAGGCTCTGCATTGGTCCTTGGACCAGGAAATTGACATTGCAGACTCGATTTAGTTGATCAGTCAGTCAGTCAGGGTCTGTACAGTCATTGGAGGCAGCTAGGCCATTTGACCAGATTGCACAGTCTTTCAGCAGACAACAACACAAGCAAAGAATGACACAGACAAACATGATTTCCATTAGGAAAGTCATCGTCATGCGTGGAAAACCCAAGGAACTAGGAACTGACCTTGCGCGGTCGCAGGAAGACCACTTTGCCAGGCAGGATCAGCTCCAGCATGCGGTTGCGAGCTTCAATGCCTTGGTTGTACTGCTCTAGCACCTGCGTTTGTCATTGGGGCTGATGTGCATGTTGAAGAGCAGAATGACAACAGCAAACAACAGCAGCCAGTGTCTAAATATAGCAGTAGCAGCTCAAATGGTGCAGCAAGCGACAAATTTTGGTAGGTTCCATTTCTTATGGTATGTGAAAAACCTCCTTTGGTAGGTTACACGCATCATTTGGTATGTTGCATAACTTATGCGCATAGAACAGAGTGTCATTATTTGACAGCAGCAAGCCTGACGAAGCTGATCTAAAGAGCGCTTGCAAAGGAGACACACATGTCATACTATTGTGAGCAAGCGTGACCCTTTGTTCTTCCATGTCTTGCAAGCGTGTCAAGCCAATGCAGATGCAGGTGTGCAAAAGACATGTGAGGGAATGAGGGCACTGCCGTTGGGCACATGGATGCACAGCTATGCCATGCAACATTGCATTGCACAATTAGTGCTTAGTGTATGTTGCTTTCCCAGTGGTTGTCTGTTGACTCCCCTGATGAGTCCTAAAGCCAAGAAATGTCAATTGGTTGACTGATTGACTGATTGATTGATATTGATTGGTTGATGGATTGATTGATTGACATGCATACCTGAAGAGCTTCATCAGGGATGGCCATGTAGTCATGGAAGAGCTGGTCAGCGCGATCATGACGCCAGAACGTGGACATCTTGCGCAGCAGCATGTCGTTCTTGTTGTGCTTGCACATGGCCAGCCCTGTCACCTGCACCACCAGAAGTCAATGCAGTCAGTTGTTTACACCGATTGCATCTGTAGGTACGCATCCTACATGAAGATCATGGCAAAAAAGGCCCAAACCTAGCAAAGTCAACAATCCTGTTCTGACTGCTGCTGGAGACCATGTGCATTCATCCACCTATTGTGGGACTGCAGTGCTGCAATGCACACTGCGCAGGAGTGTAGCCATGGAGAAATTACACGTGTGTGCGCCCCGCCCCCCCCCCCCTTCTCATACACACACACGAGGAGGCTTATAAGGTACAAGGGGGAGTGCTAGCTGTTGTCACACATTGTGTTTCAACAGGGCCTCATACTGTGGTGAGCAGGACTCTGATACAGGCAGCTATGCAGAGCAATACGTTTCAGACCGCGAAACACAGGGAACATAAAGAACAATAGTTTCAACTAAAAATGAAAGATAAGACAGTCCTCAGGACGGCTTGTGCTTACTGATCAGCAGACTGGCGTACAGACTGTTTGGTTGAATAAATACAAGGCAAGATGGCTGGGAATTCTCACCAGTTCATCAATGAGGCGGCCAATGTTGACCACAGACAGTCTGGGGACAATGTCTTTGCCCACCACAACACAATTAACAAAGCCCTGGGCAGCATGACTAAGGTTGGCGCTCATGAGGCCTCCAGGCGGACAGAAGGCCCAGCACTTGACCGAAGGGAACCTGTCCTTCAGGCGAAGGGTCGTCAGGGCTGCTACTCCTGCCCCCAGGCTGTGGCCTGAAAGGCAGACATGAAAGGCAGTCAAGACTAGAGTCTGCCTTGTGAAATGTATATTGATCAGATGTTGTACCCTGAACAAGTATTACTATGTGATTGTACATGCCACAGGGCCCAAAAGTTGGCTGCAGGTTGACGGTGCTATCATGAAAGCAAAGGCATGTTGGCTATGACCCAAGAGTGGCAGGCAGGTATTGTGGTTCCTGGTAGCAGATTTTGGCGACAGGGCTCAAAGCTTTGGCCGCAGATAGATGTATCTCCCATCAAAGCAAAGACATGTGTGCCACTGTGCAGGCATTAGGCATGGTAGTACCTGTCTGCCACCATACTCAACATGAGCTGCGATCATGTACATCAGCAACATGGTAAAGTCAGAAGTTGTGTGGGATTGTTTGAAACGTAGAGGGGGTCTGAGTAAATAACAAACATAAATGGACAGAGTCATTCATTTGTTCATCATACACCTGTCCTTCCCTATAGTCAGGTACGTGCAGTCCTGAGTAGCCTCTTGCGTGAGGTTTATGATAGGCAATCATCCTACCAGCATCAATAACATAATATTATTATGTGCATGTGGTCTGAAATGCCAGTGTGGCAGGAGCACACACGCCCAGTGAGATGTTACCTGTAATGACCAGCTTCCATTCCCGGTAGTCTATGCTGTGATCCCAGCTGGGCACATTTTCATTTTCCTCGACATCCCTGCATCCATATTTTGAACGTCATTTACATAGTCACACAGTCACACGGTCACACAGACGCACGCACGCACGAACGCACACACAATACACACACACATGCTGGCAGATAGAACCATGAGAGCAGCTGCATCTGCTGATGCAAGCATCAATCAAGTTTGTGTGCGCTTGCTGATGCACATGATAACATCTGCACAGCCCATCAGCCTCATCAGTGTCCAAAATGCATCATCCAGGTGACTATGTATACCCATACAAAAATGCTAAAGCTAAACCCTTTGGCACATGCCATGCACAGAGGCAGAATCAGGACCCGCCAGTGAATGCCATGCAAAACCTAGTTAGGGTCTACACCCTGTGCTTGAACAGACCAAAAGTAAGTTAGGGTCTAAACCCTGAATCTTGAAAAGGCCAGAATCAAGAGCACTCTCAAACATGCATGTGCTGCTGAGCAAGTGGGCGCAGCCAAGGGAGGGAAGTGAGGCTTCTGGGGTATACCGTTGGTCTGGCTGTAGATTTTGCTGGTCAAAGGGGTCGTACTGTTCCAGAAGCCTCTGTAACAGGCTGTGCCTGCCCATGTCTTGTAGAATGGCTGCAGCTGCTGCCACAATGCCCCCATGTGCGTACATCCTCTCCCCTGTCAATCAATCAATAAATCAACCAATCAATGCGTTTGTGTTTTCTTTCATGGCGGGAGAGTCATTAGGGCGTCCTCTTCCCTGTCAAGCAATCCATCAATCAATCAATGAATTCGTGTTTTCTATCATAGTGGGAAATTGGGGGACTGGATCAGATAGTGGAAAGCCAACATATACTAAGCAGTATACTGATGAAACTAGAGCTATGAGCAGGACTAAGGCTGGTCAGCTGAGGGAAATCATTACTGACAACTTGGGAGGGCTTAGAGTTCAGCTGCAATGGTGGCTCGGCCTCAGGCGTCTGCACATAGAGCTGTGGGCATATGTATGGCTCATTGCATCCAGAGTTTGTTGCACATGGATTCAGGCCAAGCATAGGTTTTACCAGCTATGCAACCTACACAGGCTGTGGCTGCTGCTACAGAATTGTTTGCCAGATAGGTTGCTGCTCAATCAAACATGTGAGTGCCTTGCAGCTGTCTGCCCTCAACAATGCCAAACAGTACAAAAGCGAGACTGACTGAACATGGGGTATGTGCTGAAGAAAGAGCAATCACAACCGTCTTGCCAACAATCCAATGTGGTCTCAAGATCGAGTTCTTGCTTTCAGATCAAAAAGGCAGTTATTGTCTATTGACTCCCCTGGTGAGTCCTAAAGACACGAAATGTAATTGATTGAGATCAAAAAGGCAATGAGCATGAGGGCATGAGCTGACCTGTCTGAGCCTGCTGCTGCTTGAATGACTCTGGCAGCCATTCAGAGCGATCCAACAAGTCTGGAGCAGCCACACTGTCTGTGATCACATCCTCCATTGTGGCTGTCCCCCTCACAGCCACAACCACTGACCTGCTTGCAAGCAAGAAATTTTAGCACAAGGGTTGTCTGTATGTCAGTCACATATGTGCAACTGACTGGACTAGTGCCCCTCACAGCCACAACAACTGACCTGCTTGCAAGCAAGGAAAGTCAGCACAAGGGCCTTTCGTAGGTCTGTCCAGGACAACTGACCTGCTTGCAAGCAAGAAACTTCAGCACAAGAAGTGTCTGTATGTCAGTCTCAAACGTGCAACTGACTGGACGGTTGCCCCTCACAGCCACAACTGACCTGCTTGCAAGCAAGAAACTTCAGCACAAGAAGTGTCTGTATGTCAGTCTCAAACATGCAACTGACTGGACGGTTGCCCCTCACAGCCACAACAACTGACCTGCTTGCAAGCAAGAAACGTTAGCACAAGGGGTTTTTGTATAGGTCTGTCCAGGACTACTGACCTGCTTGCAAGCAAGAAATGTCAGCAAAACGGTGAATCATTGTCTGTCTCCCTCACAGCCACAATGAATGACCTGCTTGCAACCAAGACACTTCAGCACAAGGGTTGATTGCACAACAGGTTAATCTTACATGTGCAACAGACTGGGCTGATGCGAGTGATGGTAGAGCACAGAGACCCTCGAGGCTGAGGACTGACGCCTGCTGTGATAAAGTCATGTGGAGAGTACTGCTTAAGAAACTGGTTGGAGCTGTCAAGTGGGCATGTAGAGAGGCCACAATATGGGGTGTTGAGTTTTCTTTAAAACCAAGCCTAGTCATACAGCATTGCCTGGTGGCTTGTTGCGCATCAAAGCAAGTTGCCCCAAAGCAGTTTGAAACTCTGAGCACAAGATTCTACACTTGAATCCCACAACCTGCTGCTGTCTCCAACATATGGTCAGCAAGGTAGTCTAAGCATTGCCTTATTTGCATTTGCATTTGTCTATTCATTTACCATATTGCATGTTTTCATTATTCCACACATGCATCCATTCAATAGTCATAAAATCAGTCATTTGTCCGTTTGTTTGTTTGTTCATTTATTCAGTCGTCATATGTTCATTCATTCATCCTTCCATTCACGCATTGATCCCTCCCGCCCTCTGTCAAACATGTTCTGCCGCTAGGTCAAGGGCGTCCAGCCCAATGATCACTAAGAAAGAGAAGGCATGACGGTTGGAGCCACCTGCTGGTTTCATCAAGGGCCACCATGTAGGGCAGATGTGCCAGGGCAACATTGGAGAAGCTGACGTACACTAGCTGGCTGTCATCCATGCCTGCCTGCTCTTTGATAGCTTCATAGTTCAGCTGCTCATACAGCCCCCCTTGCGCGTCCCTACAAGGCATTAGCAGCGTCTTGCATCTTGATAGCAATGGTTGCATATCTGAGCTGCTCAAACAGTCATTGTTGTGCGCCCCTGTGCTGTCGTGGCAGCAAAACTGCAGCAAGTCTTGATACAATCTTGTCTTGTCACGTGGATGCATATTTAAGCTGCTCATGCAGTTTTGCCTTGCAAATTCCCACACTGTGAGGCATTCAGCTCTGTCATGGCAGCACACTTGGGACAGATACTGGACCAGTGATGAATCAACCAGTGATCTTTGGAGACACATGAGCGAGCAATTGCATCAACTGTCAAAGCACTGAGAGGAGCAATGCACAAAGTAACAACTCATTCAATCAATCAGCCAATCAACCCGTTTGATAGACCCTGAGTCAGTAAAGTGTCAGCTTGAGTCGGTGACTAGACTTTTGAGTATACACATGACTTTGTTTTCTGTCCCCAGTCCCTGGTCTGTGGTCTCATGCAAGGCCTAGGGGGGAGTAAGCACCCACCCATCGAGATTGCCCCTCTGCATCTTGTCCTTGCTTTTGCGCAGCCAAGCCATCAGGGTTTTGGTGAACCTGCTCTCCTTGTGGCTGTGAGGCTCCAGCCCATACACCGCAATGGCGTACTTGGCAAAATGGGACATCTGGCTGAGCAGGCTTGCAGGCACCCGCCAGTGCTGCCCCGTGTAGCGCTGCACTGCCTGCTCTGGGGTCAAGACCCCCCTGTATGCATACCCCACTGCATGAGCTTGCTTGGCAGTGCATGGGGTTGAGAGAGTATGTGCAAGTTGTTGGAGGTCCCGTGTAGCGTTGCACTGCCTGCTCTGGAGTCAGGACCCCTCTGCATGCATACCCCACTGCAGGACTCAGCTTGATGGACAAACTGCATAAGGTTGACAATAACAACAACAATTATAACAACAATACTCATAGTAACGCTTTCCAGCTCATGATGAGCTAGGTACGTGCAGGACAAGCCATGTCTCTCCAGAGCAGCCTGTCTTGTGCACCCCTACAAGGCATACTAATACGGGGCAGCAGGGGTTGACTGCAGGGGGAGCATGACCGGTACAGACCTGAGCTGTTCCTCCATGCCAGAGGGGGTGAAGAATCGCTATAAGGCCTATCAATACAACAGCTTGCAGGGGCAGCATATGTGAAACAGACCTGAGCTGTTCCTCCATGCCAGAGGGAGTGATGCAGCCCTTAGTAGTCAGGCTCATCTGTCGCTTGAACTTTGTCAAAGGACCGCCAGCTCCCAGGGAATGTCCAGCCTCCTGCATGCACAGAACCAGTAGTCTCCAGCATGCACAAAATCAGTAGACTTGAGTAGACTCAAGCAAGCAGTGCATACATGTCTTGTATGTGTGTGTGAGATCTTTAGGTAGGTACATATAGGTATGTACAGAAGTATATACTTGTATATATGAACCAAACACTTGCTGTTTGTATATTGGCTATATGACTCATGTACTCATCTTGTGTTAGCACTATGTATACGTATATATAAACCATGTAAGTGATTACATGTGATTGAGTGTATGAATGAGTGATTGTTTCATGGAGCCATATGAGGCATGCTAGCTGATTGCAGCCGTTATGACCCAGGACTCTGAATTTAGAGATAAAAGGCTAGTTCAACTGGTATCACCATGTTCACAACAGAAACACAGTTTGACCACATGATGAGCGTCCCTGTCAGATGCTCACTGAACTTTCACACATGCGCAGCAATCTAGTGTCTGCCATAGAGAAACAGATGTGTTGGGAGCGTGCCCATCACTGCCTGTTCTACTCAGAGCATCTTTTCTGCATACAGCAGGCTTTCTGTTCCCATCACCTACAGCATGGTGTGATTCCTGCAGCTCTAGTCAATCCTGAAACGTCGAATTCGGAAACGTCATCCGTACAATTTGAAAATCTAAATAGAGAAACGTCTGGGGACACTAAAAACGCGTTTTTACGCTGGGGAGATGTTATAGGTGTGTTCAACCGTGGTGGACTCATGCTGCCCAAAGCACAGCTGCACAGACAAGCACTTGCACACAACCAAGACTCATGAGGTGGGGTTGCTGTAAGGCCAAGTTACCTGATGTTCAGTATCCTGACCTGACGAAGGCCCTGTATCAGCAACTTCGTTCGCCTGAGCATTCTCGGGAATGACACTCAGCCTCACATCAGACGTGCTGGGGGGATCCGGCGGCAGCTGTGAGGGGCTCCTGAGCAAGGGCTGTAGCAAATCCTGATCAAGTATTCCTCCTGGATCCTGATTAGGCACCTGCTGTTGGTCCTGTCTGAACTGCCCTGACGAGTCCTGATCAGACTGTCGTGATGGGCCTGGTGAGGGCTGCAGCGAGGAGCCCTGATCAGGCCTGTTTGAGTCATGATGACTAAGGCGCTGTGATGAGCCCTGGCCAAACACCTCATCTGGGGAATCCTGATTTGGCAACTGAGACCCCTGGGAGGGGTCCTGACCATGCCAATCTGATGGGTCTGTGTTGCTGTAGGGATGCTGAGCAAAGGGGGAGGAGAATGCTGAGATCTGCTGGGCAGACTGTTGCTGTTGGGTAGCTTGCATTGCCCGGTGCTTTGATAGCTGTGAGACTGGGATGATTGTGACGACTGCCCGGCACAAGTACTCCTGAGGCTCAATGTCCAGCACAATCTCCTGCAGATGAAGTGAGGGACAGCTAATGTTCCTTGCACGTGATCAATGTTCACTTGCAAGTTGAAGACAGCTGTCGCTGCAACAAGAGTGCAAAGAGACAGCTCAAGCTGGCAGGTGTCGATGTTTGACATCTGCAGCTCAGGCGATGAAGATGAATGGTGGGTCCTGCCTTGGCCCCCGACCTGCAGGGATGATGGGCAACTTTCTATGAGCACATGGGAGTGTCACATGGGAGCGTCACAGGCTTTGAGGCTAGCAGGGGGGTTTTGTGGGGTGCATTAACGGCTCGTACACAGGCAAGCATGCCAGCTGCACATGGACTTATACATATGTTCTGTCAATCTGAGATCTCTGCAATTAACACCTAATCCTACAGCCCAGATTTGGTGAGGATTCATAAGGTCGAAGAAGAGCCTAGGATTCCATTGCTGGCAGTGTGGGCCAAACAGCGAGAAGTGCTGTCTTATCATGCTGCTGTGAACAAGGCAGTCAAACAACAAAAGTGCTCGCCCTCAACCACTTGCATGGTGCACCAAATATATATACACAAGCACAATGAAGTATGGAATTGCCATGACTTTCAGGACAGCACTGCCCAAACCAGACACAGACCAGAGCATGCTTGCTGTCTGCTGGTGCATGAGCTTGACCCATCATCAAATGCAGTGAATGCAGGGGCATATCCTGAGCTCAGAGCAAACATTAGACAGAGCAAGCTTGCAATCTGTCAGTGCTCGAGCCTTAACCCAGCATCAAATGCAGTGCATGCACGGGCATATAACAAGCTCAGAGGAAACACAGACCAGAGAATGCTTTAAGTCTGTCAGTGCTTGAGCCTTGAGCCTGCACAGGCGCATGATGCACAGAAAGCAGAGCCGATGCTCCCTCATAGGGTAGGGCAGGATCTGTAAATCTATGCTGGCAAACATTGGGTTATACCTTACACAATAGACCTGTTAGGACTATACAATAAATAACAAACAAAAATAACTAACTAAAAAACATAATAAAGAATAATAACAATAATAATAATAGTGATAAGGAATAATAAAGATGAGCTGAGCTGACCTGGCTGTCACTCAAGTCACGTTCCAGCAGGTCCAGAGGAGGCCCGGCATACATGGCACTTGTCGCCGGACTGCTGCTGAACTGATACCCCGCTGGCAGAGGGGCACTATCAGCACTGGCGAGGGCTATGGCACGCCGCGGAGGGGCTGTTGGCCTGGTGCTGACCTTCTCACTCTGACGCAGGCTACTGATGATGTGCTCTCTGCACAAAATGGGGCGCTGCTGCCAAAGCAGGGTATGAGACATGTTCAGATGGGTTTCAGATGCTGGTCAGAGCGTGTGCTGGTCAGACACAGCAAAGGGTTCAAGCAAAGTTTGTGAATATGCTTGATGGCGTTTTTGGCTTTGCAACCATACTGCAGGCAATGATGGGCTGCCTGTGCTGCTACGGCAATCTGCATGATGCTAGCTGCTGAGCATAGGCACATGAGCAGATGTGCTTGACCAGCAGGCCCAAGTATGCTCACAGAAACAGACGTGCCTGCGTCGCTTCCGCTGGAGTGTTGCAGTCAGGATGAGCGCAAGGACAATGTCTGAAGGGGTAAGGTCCACATGGCCCACCAGCTGAGTCACCCATCTAGCAATGCGCCTCAGAGATGTCTGTCTGCACCACATCCAAAGCGCACATCAGGCAGAGACGTCTGTCTGCAGCACAACTAAAGCACACAGCAGGCAGAGATGTCTGTCTGCAGCACAACTAAAGCGCATGTCAGGGAGAGATGTCTGTATGCAGCACATCTGAAGCGCATGTCAGGCTGTTTGTGGGCTGCAACAGCCTGGCAGGGGGGGGGGGTGAGAAGGTTTGCTGACTGAAAGAGGGTTTGTGCCCGCTGCAAGGGACTGTGCGCTTGATGTCAGGTGCTGTGGGATCCGCGACAACAGTTTTTGCTTCAAACATTCAGTTAGTATGGCATCATGGCATGCCAATCTGAGTGGCATCTGAATGGATGATTCACTGGGCACCTCAATGAGCATCTTGATGAGCGCATCATGGTGTGCTGACCTGGAAAGTTACACTGCATGCCTAGGACCATGAGCAAAACCAAATTGTGAGATGAAACAGGTTCCAGGCAGCCTGCAGGGCCCTTTGGAAGGTTGTGCCAAGGGGAGGTTGTGCCAAGGGTGATCTGACCTTGTTTCTAGGGTGTCTGGGCTCCTTATGCACAGCAGCCACTTGCCTATCCACTTGAAGCGATTCTCCCAAACTAAAGTTGTGTGATGCTCAGGCCATGCGTTGTACCACAGCAGCGAGTTCAACCTGCATGTTCAGCATGCATGAGATGACACCGCAGTAGTAAAGGTTTACATGTGTCATACAGATCCAAGCAAACATTTGGTTACTGCACTATGCAGCAGCTTCAAGGCAGTTGACAGTCACTGACATTGTGCATGTCACTTGCACAGCGAGAATCAAGTTTTTGTGCATTGGCACACAAGGGAGGCCTCAAGCCAGACGCGACACAGGCATATAGCATGAGGTCAGAATCACGGTGCACAACGGACTGGGTAGTTGCTTTGACTTACAGTACAATGACTTGGAATCCCCAAGTCAAGCAGACTAGAACCTTGACTTCCTTTTTGGGATCCCAGATGACCTCCTCGGCCACTTTGCAGCGTACATGTGTGCCAAAGACTACATACGTTCCGTAAGCTGTGATCAAAGTCTCAAGTGCAAGGTTGGCAAGCCGAAAAAACAGAAACAGGCTCATGCGTTTTCGTTTAGATAATTCAAAAGGTGCTCCTGCAGCACACCAGAACACACTTGTTGGTGGCAAAGAGTTCAAGTCGGGCGAAGTGGTATTCACGGTACTAGCTGTACACATTTTCAAGATGCCGCATGACTGAGTGCAGTCTTTCATTAGGCAGCCATCGCCTGACATCAATGCATGCCAAGGCTTGCCTTTGCAACCTTCCCATATCAGCAGAATTTCCACCATGAAGCCAAGCGTAAAGCAGAGCAATAACCCAGTCACAGTTGCTATGTACTGACGACCTTCATGATGACATTGATTGGGCATGTTGAGGATGCTCTGCGATGTCAGCAATATAACCAGAATCCATATGGCGTGAAAAGCACTTCCGAAAGTGGCGAATAAAGGTACATCATCGCTGGCAATATGCCAGCGCACACCGGCCACAGCCAGCGCCGGCATGATAAAAACGCGCGTTCTGTTGAGCAGCATGCAGCAAGAGTAGCATGCAGCCCATCGCTTGGCTCTGGGACTGAACCGTCCCCAGGCTGTTTCTGCATTGAGTGAACTCACACTATATTGGCTATCTATATATATTTGCCTAATTGGCCACTGACCATTTTCTAGATTCCTGCTAACAGATTATGACTCATCATGTGCTGTGAGTTTGTGCACAACTTTGGTACATGTGATCTGCAGACTTTACCAGTGCGGGCAAACCAGTCAGCATGAGCCTTGCAGCTGCAGCGGCAGGAGTAGCAATCTTGATGCCAACCACGATCACTCACGGTACCGGTGGTCAACACATGACCTTGCCTGGGAAGCATGAACACATTCTGTGTTGGCAATGCTTTAGAAGCATTGCCATTGACACGTCCTACAGCTCTGTCAGCAGCAATAGAGTCAACGACACCTTGACTTGGAGATTGCTTGATTGATGACATGGCCTATTGCTTCATGAACAGCAGCAGTATAACAGCATCAGTGCTTGAATTCAAGAAATTTGTGTATGACTTTCAGACTGCTTGTATGATGTGTCTCTGAGTGACATACAGCCATAGATCATGCATGTAAGCAAAGAAGCTCAAAATGTCCCAGACTGAAACCTTAGCTATTCAGGTAGGAATGGGCTGGCAACAGAAACTTGCACAGCAAGCCATCAACCCAAGAGTCTATAATAAACAATTTCAGAGTGAGATGAAGGACTGAGGAGCAAACTCGGACATTTTAGGCTTGCTGAGATGGTATGCTGCTTGCAATAACCCGCCATGACTCCAGCCACTAATCAGCTTCAAAGACAGGGATGAAAACAAGAGGCCTGTGCATGCCTAGCGTAAATTGAGGCTGGTGCAATTGATATGTGAGAGTGGAACCCAGTACATGGCTGCATCATGGTCTCCTGACTCTTGACTGCGGCTTTGTGTCGAGAATCAAGATTGGGCAGATTCCTGCTGAAGTGTGGCACCCTTTGAAGTCATGTTGAGCATTTGTTCCATCTTGACTGCACAGATGCAGAACAGAGTTAGCAAGCTAGCATCCAGCAAAGTGACACAATCTTCTATGCATGTGATCAACACTGCCGCAATTCACCTGACATTGCTTGGAACAAAAAAACAACCTCACTAGAAACAACAGCTCCTGCCCCAACCACACCACACACGTCAACTCCAGCAACATTGAGAAGCCAGTTGATGGTTTGCCAAACAGTGTACCTGCAAACAAAGCGACTGGTTTACACCGCTACATAAAACAGGCATGAAAGCAATGAGGCTCTGCTTAGATGCTTGTAATGAAGCACTTGCATGATAGGCTGCATGACCAAGCACAGTTGTTTATCCGGGAATGCTTTACCTGTGACAGGTGTCCCGAAGATGTTTGAGTGGCTTGCCTTGCTTCCAGCAGCAGTATCGTGCAAAACACTTTGCTGAATACCTGCAAGGCTCCTCTTTAGTTTTGCATGTTTGCGCAATAATCAGACCCTTCTTGCTGCACACACCAGCTTGCTTTAAGTCAGCACCACTTGGCCAGCTGCTGTCTGCAGTTTGGGATACTGACTTGCTGATAACAGGCTGCAGATTCAACCCAGAAGAAGAAGAAGAAGAAGGTCTAGGGTGCCGTCAATCTTCACCCAGTACATGTCCGGCATATTGTGCCATCAGGAACAAGTTTACAAACATATTTTGGGGCCCAGCCCCCACACTGTCTTCCTTTTTCACTCTACATGATCCTAAAGTCATAGCTAGGTTCTTGAGGGAATGTTTTGAACATAGGAACACACTGGTTGCAACACAAACTGGACATAGCCTTTAGTTTTAGCTTAGAGTGTGTCAGGTGTGAACACTATGTTTTCATAAGTGCTTAGAACAATTGGATATTTTACTTGACATTTTCAGACTACTGGTCCAATGGTCATGGTTGGCCCCAAGACCTTAAAATCTAATGAATGAATGAATGAATGAACATGGGATCTACGAAAACTTCGCTCGGCTTGTGTTCGAACAACAGAGCAATGGTCTTCTGGTGGAGCAGGTTGACACTTTCAAGTACTTGGGTCTACACTTTCATTCGTCAGGGGGTATATCCCACCTTATCACACCTCTGAAGGCAAAGGCAGCAGGCTCTTGGGCTGTGGT
>JAABUK010001586.1_pt1 | contig 42764 bp, 28 predicted proteins | sample 5559141 | NCBI WGS metagenome assembly JAABUK01 (sample SAMN10711869, study PRJNA513367) | rock metagenome | isolation source: Antarctica rocks | place: Antarctica: Victoria Land, Pudding Butte nord | collected 2016-01-03 | reverse complement strand
CGGCGCTTTCAGTAAACTTTTCCATTCTTCCGCCGTAAAGTTGTCTTTAACACTCATAATCAGTTTCTTCTCCTTACAATTTTACTCGCTTGCCCAACATGCTGGCAGCGGCCTTGCCCTGCCACTACAATTTATCTCGTCCTAATCTGTGCTTCGGTATAATATGGTCAACGATCACTTCGCATCAAGCGACAGGCAAGAGCGAAATAAGCAACAGTGGATTTCGATTCGGGCGGTTTTCGCCTGATGGACGCAAATCGCAAGTCCGGCTTGATCGAGAAACGCAAAAGTGTAAGCTTGCCCATCACACGGCAAGAATTAACGGGAGAGTAATTATGCATGAGAAAAGTTTTAGTCGGCGGCAAATGCTATGCACCGTTGCCGGTTTGGGCGCGGTGGCGGGCGCGGTAAGCCTGACAAGCTGTAAGCAAGATGCGCTGACTAAATCAAAGAGCAAAACGCCTGCCTTGACGCAAGCGGAAATGACGGCGATTGAAGAAGCGCTTGGAAAGAAGGGAAAGTATGTCGAAGCGGAAGCCGTCTATACCGTTCCGTTGCCGCGCAACGATTTGAAGATTACTGTCAAAGGCGAAGACGTGCCTATTTCCTTCGGCTTCGGCGGCTGGGTTTCCGTCAAAAAAATGCTCGACGGCAAAGGCGCGGTTTTAATGAGCGATAACGTTGTGCTCGAAGAAGAAGTCAATCCTCTCATTTCTGCGGCGCACGCCAACGGCTTGGAGATCGGCGCAATTCACAATCATTTCTTTTACGAACAACCGCGCATTTTTTATATGCACTTGCACGGCATGGGCGACGCGTCAGACATTGCGCGTCGTTATGCCGCCGCCATCAAGGACACAAAAATATTTCCGGCGAACCAACCGCAAACAAACGCTCCGGCGCGCACTGCGAAGGAGATTTTCGATATGCCTGCGCTCGACAAAATCGCGGGTTACACGGGAGCGGTCAATGGCGCGGGTTATAAATATACCGTCGGGCGCGATGATTTAACCGTCATGGCGATGGGCGCGGAGATGACTGCCGCAATCGGCTTGAATTCTTGGGCGGCGTTTGCGGGCGAACAAAGCGCCGCGCACATTGCGGGCGATATTGCGATGCTTGAGACGGAAGTAAACGATGTAATAAAAGCATTGCGCCGGAATAATCTGGAAGTCGTCGCGCTGCACAACCATATGCTCGGCGATAATCCGCGAATTATGTTCTTGCATTATTACGGGCGCGGCGCGGCTGATAAATTAGCGCAAGGATTTCGTGCCGCGCTCGACGAACTCGGCAAAGGCAAAGCGCCTCTTCATTAAAACCGAATGCCAACAAGCGATTCCGTTGCCCGATCAAACAGCATAAAACCTTCGGGCGAAAACGACAGTCAACCGGCGAGGCGCAATGTTTCCTTTGCCGAAGCGTTTCGTTTTTGGCTGAAGTTAGGTTTTATTTCGTTCGGCGGCCCCGCCGGACAAATCAGTATTATGCACCGCGAGTTGGTCGAGCGGCGGCGTTGGTTGTCGGAAGAAAGATTTTTGCACGCGCTCAATTATTGTATGTTGCTGCCGGGGCCGGAAGCGCAGCAACTCGCCATTTATATCGGCTGGCTGATGCACCGCACTCCCGGCGGCATCGTCGCCGGTGCGTTCTTTGTCATTCCCTCGATCTTCGTGCTGCTCGCGCTGTCCTACGTTTACGCGGCCTACGGAAACGTGCTGATCGTGTCGGGCGTGCTTTCCGGTTTTAAGCCTGTCGTGGTTGCCATCGTGATCGAAGCCCTTTTGAAAATCGGCGGCAGGGCTTTGAAGAGACCGGCGCATTTCCTCATCGCCGCCGCTTCGTTCGTCACCATTTATTTTCTGCATATTCCCTTTCCGCTTATCGTGCTCGCGGCGGGCATGGTCGGTTTTTTAGGCGCGCGTTATGCGCCGGAGATTTTCAACGCCGCGCCGAGTGATTCCAAGAAGGCGAACACCGTTACAGAAGTCGGCGAACAACCGATTGCCGAGTTGCCGTTCGTTATTGATGACAACGCGCCGCCGCCCGCTCACACATTGCCCAACCGCGCGCGGATTTTGAAAATACTCGCGGTCGGACTTCTGCTTTGGGCTTTGCCGTTTCTGGCGCTGGCGGCGTGGCGCGGCAGGGGCAGTTTGTACGCGCAGGAATACCGTTTTTTCACGCAAGCCGCGCTCGTTACCTTCGGCGGCGCTTACGCAGTTTTAGCTTACGTGACGCAAGCCGCCGCAGGCTCGTTCGGCTGGATCACGAAAACGCAGGCCGTTGACGGTCTGGCGCTCGCGGAAACGACGCCGGGGCCGCTGATTATGGTTTTGCAGTTCGTCGGATTTATGGCGGGCTGGAATAATCCGCAAGCGATGAGCCAAACGGCGAGCGCTGTGACGGGCGCGCTCGTCACAACCTACGTGACGTTTCTTCCGTGCTTCGTTTTTATTTTTCTCGGCGCGCCGTATATCGAAATTCTGCGCGGCAATAAAAATCTGACGGGCGCTTTGTCCGGCGTGACGGCTGCTATCGTCGGCGTGATTTTGAATCTCGCGCTGGTCTTCGGCGCGGCGGTTATCCTTCCGCAAGGACTGATTATCAACGCCGATTGGTTCGCCGCACTGATGAGCGTCGCGGCCTTCGTCGCGCTTTATCGTTTCAAGGCGGATGTCTTGCAGGTAGTTTTAGCTGGAGGCTTAATTGGTTTGTTGCGAATAATTTTCTTCGGATAAAATAGCTTTTGAATCGAACGCTTTGCCCGACAAGTTCTCGAACGCGGAGCGCGGACAGCATTTTTATTGAACGTCGCTTTTATATTTCAGCGTGCGAGTAAACAATTTCCGCACTCGTCGATTACGTTTTTATGCTGCCTAAACTTTCTTCTTCATGGCGCTCCGTGCTTGCCGCAGAATTCGACAAGCCGTACTTTCGCAAGCTCGAAAAATTCATCGAAGCAGAGCAGCAAACTCACATCGTTTACCCGCCCGCGCCGGACATCTTTTCCGCTTTGACTTTGACGCCCTACGAACACGTCAACGTCCTGCTCTTAGGCCAAGACCCGTATCACGGCAAGAATCAAGCGCACGGCCTGTGCTTTTCCGTGCGTCCCGGCATACGCCCGCCGCCGTCGCTCAAAAACATTTACGCAGAGCTAAAGGAAGACACGGGCTTTCGTCTTCCCAATAATGGCTATCTGATTCCTTGGGCGAAGCAAGGCATACTGATGCTCAACGCTGTGCTGACTGCGCGCGCGGGCGAGCCGAACTCACACAAAGGCAAGGACTGGGAAATCTTCACGGACACGATTATCAGCCGCGTCAACGAGCGCGATACATCCGTCGTCTTCGTGCTCTGGGGCGCTTACGCTCAAAAAAAGATCAAGCTGATCGACACAAACAAACACACGATCATCAAATCCGCGCACCCGTCGCCGCTTTCCGCTCACAACGGATTCTTCGGCAGCCGCCCGTTCTCCGCAATCAACAAAGCCTTGCGTGCCGCCGACAAACCGCAGATAGACTGGCAGATTCCCGATCTCTAAGAGTACCTGACAGAATTTTCCGCAGCGCAAGGCACTCTGATTTTGTCGATAAAATCTGTATCTTAAAACTCTTCCGAACTCTCGCATAAGGGCAGGCATTACAGGCTCATTATTCGTCAGCGGTTTTCTCTCGAAGCACGCGCCAATCCAGTCCATAACGCGCGAGGTACTTGCGCAGCCGGTCAGCGTCATTCGCCGTTTTGCGCCGGTTGCGCGAGGCTGTGAATAAGCGGCGGCCTGCCTCGGACAATGTGCGTGCCTCGCGGCACACGCGCACGACCGATGCGAGTTGTTCGCAGTCAAATAAATCTAATCCCGCTAATTGTTCCGGTTCGAGAAATTCCCAGAGTTGTGAGACACAATCGCCGTTTTTGTTTTCCTCTCCGGCGTTCCAGAGCGCGCTCAATCTCGTTGTTTCTTCATCGACAATTTCAAGCGAGATGCGCCCGCTGCCGTCAGCGGATGCGAGCGTTGCCATGCGTCTCACGGCGGCGTTCAAATCCCGAAAATTTCCCGTCCACTTCGCTTCCGGCGATGTCGCAAAGCGCAGGAATCTGGAACGCGCTTCGCGGCTAAACGTAATCTGCGTGTTGGTGCGCCGCGCGTAAAGCGCCAACTCGTATTCCAGATTCGGCTCGATGTCTTCCGTGCGCTCGCGCAGTCCCGGCAATTGAAAAGTCCAGATATTGATTCGTGCGAGTAGATCTTCACGAAAGCGTTTATGTTTGACGGCGTCTGCGAGGTCACAGTTGGTTCCGGCGATGAGTTGGAAATCGCTTTGCACTTCGCGGTCAAAGCCCAAGGGCATAAAAGTTTTGTCTTCAATCGCGCGCAGCAACATCGCCTGCTCGTCAAGCCCTAGTTCGCCGATCTCATCCAGAAAAAGCATTCCGCCGTCAGCCGCGCGCAGCAGTCCGGGACGATCCCGCATCGCGCCCGTGAAGGAGCCTTTGACGTGGCCGAAGAGCGCGCTCATCGCCGCATCGCCGCGCAGCGTCGCGCAATTTATTTCGACGAACGCGCCCTTGATTTGATGGCGCGCCTGCTTGAGTTCAAAGATGCGGCGCGCGAGTTGCGACTTGCCCGCTCCGGTCGGCCCCATCAGCAGCAAGGAATCCTTTGAATTGATCGCCACCTGTTCGATGCGATTGACAAGCCGATTGAACGCCGGATTGCGCGTTTCTATACCGGACTTCAAAAACGAAACGGCCTCTCGTTGTTCCTGTTGAAAACGCGATGCGAGACGGTCGTATTTCGAGAGGTCTAAATCAATGATCTCGAACGTGCCCGGCGCTTCTCCTTCGCGGCGTGGTGCGGGCGAAGTCTGAATCAGCTTCGCCGGAAAGCGGTGCGATTCCGTCAGCAGAAACATGCAAATCTGCGCGACGTGCGTGCCCGTCGTAATGTGTACGAGATACTCCTCGGCTTCCGTGTCGAAACTGAAGCCGCGCGCAAAGTCGTGAAGCGCGCCATAGACTTCTTCAAAATCCCAAGGGTCTTCAAACTCGATCAGATTTTTGCGCACGTTCGTTTCCGGCGAAATCTGTTTGATGTCGGCACAGATCATTTCCGCAAGCGCCGCGTATTTCAACTGGTAAAGGAGTTCCAAACGATCAACCACAAAGTCCGCGTGCTGGCAGAGCGCAATTGTCGGACGCCACTTTTCCCAACGCGCCGCGCCCTTGCCGTTATCGAGCGTAGGGCCGAGCAGCCCGATGACCACACACTTTTTATCGCTCATAATTGTTTAGCTTATTTTCTAATGTTTTAGCTCATAAGATATTAAATCTCGATTGTTGAAGTTACAAGCGTGAAGCAAAGAAAGTTCACGACAAATTTATATGTCTCAATGGTTCAACAATTTAGCATTTGACATGGAGAGTTTGAAGGGCGCGTATACGCTTGCGGCATGACTCATGCAATGACACGGGCTGCTGGAAGATAAGTTTTGAGTGAGGTGAATGAAATGAAATTAGCCGAAGCTTTGATTTTACGCGCCGATTGCCAGAAACGTCTTGAACAATTAAAGGCGCGCATCGTGCGCAGCGCGAAGGTGCAGGAAGGCGACGCGCCGCCGGAGAACCCGCAGGAACTCGTTACAGAATTGGAGCGCGTCGCCGCCGAGTTGCTCGATTTGATTCAGCGCATTAACCGCACAAATTCGACGACGCAGTTCGACGCCAACGAACGCACCGTGTCCGATGTGCTGGCGGAGCGCGACGTGCTGGCAGCGAGACGCGCGGCATACAACAATCTGGCGGAAGCCGCCGCCGTGCAGCAGAACTTGTACAGCCGTTCGGAAGTGAAGTTCGTCAGCACTGTGAATGTGGCGGAAGTGCAGAAGCGCACGGATGAACTGGCAAAGCAGTACCGCGAGTTGGACGCGCGCATTCAGGAAGCAAATTGGAAAACGGATTTGCTGTGAGTCGAAGAAAACTGTGAGCCGAGGAAATTTTACGGCGATGTAGTCGGTAGCCAGCGTAGACAAAAGCGAGCACGAACCCGCCAACAGGGTAAAGAGTTGGATTGCGGCTAACCACCGCATCACTGGTGATGCACAGGGGCGTGCGTCAGCGGGTTCGATTCCCGCAAGAGCACAAATTACGCCCAGCAAAGTAACAAGCGTAAAGCGCATTGTGAATGTTTACTACCGCGTGCTGATTCGTCGAAGCTGGTGAGGGTGGGACTGGGGCGCTGCATCGGAAAGGAATCGAGAATCATGACAGAGCATAACTACAACGTCATCGCGCCGGAGCGCGGCGTGCCGATTAAAGCGTGGACTCGCGGCGTCGCCATCGAAGAGGCTGCGGAAAAACAATTGCGCAATGTGGCGAGCCTGCCGTTTATACACAAGTGGGTCGCGGCGATGCCGGATGTTCACTGGGGCGTCGGCGCGACAATCGGCAGCGTGATACCTACCAAAGGCGCAATCATTCCTGCTGCCTGCGGCGTTGACATCGGGTGCGGCGTCATGGCCGTGCAGACGACTTTGAACGCGCGCGAGTTGCCGGACAACTTACACGCCATGCGCACCGCGATTGAAGCCGCAGTGCCGCATGGACGCACGGACAACGGCGGACGCAATGATCGCGGCGCATGGGCAAACATTCCGGCAAAGAACGCAGACGTGTGGGCAAACTTAAAGCGCGGCTACGATTCGATTATATCGAAGCATCCGAAACTCGATCGCGGCAATCACGTCAATCATCTCGGCACGCTCGGAACCGGCAATCATTTTTTAGAAGTGTGCCTCGATGAAAACGAGTCTGTCTGGCTGATGCTGCATTCGGGTTCGCGCGGCGTCGGCAATCGCATCGGCGGCTACTTTATCGAACTGGCGCGCGAGGATATGCGCCGCTTCTTTATTAACCTGCCGGACAAAGACTTGGGCTATTTTCCAGAAGGCACGGAACACTTCACGGATTATGTCGAAGCGGTCGATTGGGCGCAGGAATATGCGATGCACAATCGCGTGTTGATGATGGAAAGCGCCATTGAAGCAGTGCGCGCGTCCGGCATCGTGCCGGATTTCAATGCGTCTGTGCAGGTGGTCAATTGCCATCATAATTATGTGGCGCGCGAGCACCACTACGGCGAGAATGTGCTGGTCACACGCAAGGGCGCGGTGCGTGCGCGACTCGGCGATATGGGAATTATTCCCGGCAGCATGGGCGCGCGTTCCTTCATTGTGCGCGGGCGCGGCAATCCCGAAAGCTTTCACTCATGCTCGCACGGCGCAGGCCGCGCCATGTCACGCGCCGAAGCCAAGCGCCGCTTTACTGTCGCCGACCACGAAGCGGCAACGGCGGGCGTCGAGTGCCGCAAAGATGCCGAAGTCATTGACGAAACGCCGATGGCATATAAGTCCATTGAAGCGGTCATGGAAGCGCAACGCGACCTCGTCGAAATTGTACATACACTGCGACAGGTGGTTTGTGTTAAAGGCTAAGGAAGTTTACGGTTCTCATTAACGTCAAGCTTCCTTATGTTATTAGAACTCAATTGTAGAAGGGTTTAAAATGAAAGTAGAAATTTCCTCGCTATTTCATTTGGGAAGTCATTACGCGAATCCTGTGCGCCGCTATCACATCGGTAGCGGCGTGCATATAGAAGAATTAAATGAATCATGGCTTCAAGAGGCTAAAGCTCAATGTCCTAAAATTGGAGCGCGTGAGCAGCTTGAATATGTACCATCTTATACACATCGTTTTAGTTATGAGGTAGGGCTAGAACCAGATGATTTAGATTCTTCGACCGAAGTAACAGGTGAGGAGAAGCAGCCAATCCTCAAGGCAATTGCACTGTCAAGGGTAGTCAAACCAACTTCAATTGGCTATGACAACTTATGGGTAAAATCTTTTTATCAAGATTCTAAAGATGCTAGACATTCCAGCAACCCAATAGTGAACGCTCATAGTGTAGCTTATGTAAGCGAGGAAGATGGGAGAAATACTATTACCGAAGACGATGCAAGAAGCATGGCTGAACTTTGGGATTCGCTGCAATACTTCTTTGACGGTAGCATTGAGCCGAAGTATCGAAGAATCGTTCGCGCCTTCAAATATCACGAAATCGCGTACCCTATACACTTCGCAGAAGCACGCCACATTATGTTCCATGCTGCACTAGAATCAATGATTTGCGCTGGTTATCACCAAAATAAAGCCCAAGTTACGCAACGTTTGCCAAAGCTTGTGCCTTTTATAAAAACTGAAGACGCAAAAGATATATATGAACTTTGCGGCAATGTGAAACATGAGGCACAGGCTATGTTGCAGCAAAAACCTACAAGTAGTGGAGAGTTATCTCCAAGTGACCTAAGAAGAATTAATGCCGTTGTTTTACTTCAGAAGGCTGTGAGGTATCTGCTAGTGGAATCACTTCGGAACATTACTTTTGCTAATGTGCTAGCAGATGAAAATGCTTTGAAGTTGAAGTATCCAGTCTTCAATAAACAGGGCAAGCTTGTGTAAAAAATCTATGTTGATAATTGACGGTTCACACGGCGAAGGCGGCGGGCAAATACTTCGCACGTCGCTGGCGCTTTCGCTCGTGACGGGCAAGGCGTTTCGCATCGCGGGGATTCGCGCCGGAAGAGAAAAGCCGGGACTTTTGCGGCAGCATTTAACGGCGGTGAAGGCGGCGGCGAGTGTCGGCGCGGCGGAGGTGTCGGGCGCGAACTTAGGCTCGCAGGAATTGACGTTTGTGCCACACGAGGAAGGCGCGGCGGCGTTGACGGGCGGCGATTATCATTTCGTGGTCGGCACGGCGGGCAGCGCAACGCTCGTGTTTCAGACTGTGTTTCCGGCGCTCGCGTTGGCTGGCGGGGCGAGCACCGTTGTCATTGAAGGCGGCACGCACAATCCGCACGCGCCGCCGTTCGATTTTCTCGTCAAGGCTTTTCTGCCGCTGATGAAACGCATGGGCATCAATGTGAGCGCCGAACTAGAGCGTCCCGGTTTTTATCCGGCGGGCGGCGGATCGATTCGCGTGCGCGTCGAACCGGCAAACGGATTTCAAAGATTGGACATTACGGAGCGCGGCTCAATCGTGCGACGCCGCGCGCGTGCTGTCGTGGCTAACTTGCACAGAAGCATCGCCGAGCGTGAGATCGAGATCATCAAGCGCAAGCTGAATTGGAATGACGAGTGGCTGATTGTTGATTCGTTATACGACTCAAAAGGCCCCGGCAATTTTATTTCAATCGAGCTTGAATGCGAGCATGTAACGGAAGTGTTCACGGGCTTTGGCGAGCGCGGCGTGCTGGCGGAAACAATTGCCGGGCGCGTCGTGAATGAAGCGCGTTCGTATCTGGCAGTTGAAGCGGCGGCAACGGGCGGGCATCTTGCGGATCAACTGCTTTTGCCGATGGCTTTAGCCGGAGGCGGCTCGTTTACGACGCTGCCGCTTTCGCCGCACGCCACGACGAATATGGATGTCATCAAAAAGTTTCTCGCTGTCGAGATCGAGACGAGCGCGTTAGCGAACCGCGCATACAAAGTCGAATTGAGCACATGAGCCGCGCGCAAAGTACACGAACCGTGCGTAGAGCGCCGGACAAAAAACGGCGCGGCGGAAAAGTTTACGGGCGATTTTACCTGTCGGGCGCAACGGCCTGCGTGTTGCCGTTAAGATAGCGGTCGAACCAGTAAAGCTGCCAGTTCATGCTTTCGACAAGATGCTTCGGCTCGCCTGTTCTCGTGAGGTTGTGATTCTCGCGTGGGAAGATCACGAATCCGGCAGGCACTCCGAAATGCTTGAGAGCGCGAAACCATTGCTCGCCTTGTTCGAGCGGCACGCGGTAATCGTTATCGGAATGCAGTATCAACGTCGGCGTGCGAACGTTCTTTGCGTAGCGCAGCGGCGAGCGCTCCCAGTAAAGATCGAACCGCTCGAAAAGGTCGCCGCCGAAATCCGTCCGGTGACCGTAGGCTCCGTCGCGCGTTCCTTCGTCACTGATGAAATTCACAACGCTGCGCAAGGTGACGGCGGCTTTGAAGATGTTGGTGTGGCCGACGATCCAGTTGGTCATGTAGCCGCCGTAGCTGCCGCCCGTAACACCGAGACGCTCTTTATCTATCCAAGCGTTTTTTGCCAACACCGCTTCGACGCCGTTCATAATGTCCGTGTAGTCCTTGCCGCCCCATTCATTTTCGATGCCGCGCTCAAATTTTTGGCCGTAGCCGGTCGAGCCGCGCGGGTTGGTGAAGAAGACCGCGTAGCCGCGCGTCGCGTAAACTTGAAATTCTTGATACCAATCGACGCCGTACATTCCGGCAGGGCCGCCGTGAATGCTCAAGATGAGCGGATACTTTTTACCTTCCTGCCAGTGAAGCGGCTTGACGAGAAAGCCGTCTATGTTCCAATCGTCCGCGCCTTTGTAAGTGATTCGCTCGATGCCTTGCGCTTCGACTTGCTTCCACAGTTTTTCGTTGTGATGCGTTAATTGCCGCTCGCCCGCGCCGCTTACGCCCGCGATGTAAAGATCATCCAGATGCTGAAAGTCGTTCGCCGCATAAACCATCTTGCCGCTTTGATTACTGATGTCGGCGTTACGCACGGCACGCGCGCCCGAAGTTATTTGCCGCAGCGCTTTCGTCGCAACATCGACGCGAAACAAATGCGATTCGCCTCTGACGCCCGTCTCGAAGAAAAGCGCCTGCCCGTTTTCCGCCCAGCGCAGATTCGTCGGAATCAGATCGAGATTATTCGCCGCGAGCACGGAAGCGGCATTGCCTGCGGCGGGCGCGAGCCAGATTTTCGGATGATCGCGTTCCTGCAATTGGCCTGTGAAGGCGATGGTTTTTCCGTCGGGCGACCAGCGCGGGCTTTCATCCGATTCCGCATGATCGGAGATTTTCGTCAATGCGCCGCCGTCCGCAGAAATCACCCACACATCCGTGTTGCGGCTTTCGTCGAACGCCTTGCCTGTGCGGTCTGAAACAAAGGCGAGCCGGGTTGAGTCGGGCGACCACTGCGGGTCTGAGTCGTTCCAATCTTCGCCTGTCGTTATCTGCTTTGCCGCGCCTGTCTCCGCGTTGACAATCCACAGGTGGCTGCGCTTGTCGTCGAACCAGCCCGTATCATTAAACTTGTATGACGTATGACGGTAATGACGCACATCGCTGCGCGCGGTTTTCTGTTCGTCGCTCAACCCTGTGCGGCTGAGAATGACGAAGCGTGTTCCGTCGGGCGACCACTGAAAACTGCTGACGCCGTTTTTTAGATTAGTCGCGCGACGCGCTTCGCCGCCGCTCAGAGACAGCACATAGATTTGCGAGCGCGGAGTCTCAACGCTCGCGGTGCTCTGCGCGCTCGTAATGCCGGGCGAACCCGGCGCTGTCGGCTCGTTTGACGGAGACGGCTCCGGCGCGCTTGAAGCATTCGGCGTCGGAGTCGCACGCGCCGTCGTCGAGGCTGCCGCCGCTGTTGCTGTGCCTTGCGCGTTCGCCGTGATTGGATTATTAACGCTACCGGCATTGTTGCTATTGCCTTCGCTTCCTGCCGCGCGCGATGAAAGAAAAGCGAGGACTTGTCCATCCGGCGACCAGCGCGGAGAACTCGAAGACTGCGCGCTGAAAGTGAATTGTCGCGGCGCGCGGCTGTTATCCGTCGCCGTCACCCAAATATTGGACACGCGGCGATTCTGCTTTTGATCTATGACTGTGACCACGTAGGCAACCAGTTTCCCGTCGGGCGAAATGCGCGGGTCACTCAAAAATTCAAACGAGTAGTAATCCTCCGGCGTGATGCCGCGCCTCCCTTCAGTACCTTGCGCCCACGCGACGGAAAGCGAAACCGCCATCAGCAGCGCGGCAATCAACGAGCGTATAACTTTTTTCATTCAGTGAATAACCTTGTAGATGACGGGGTTCAGAACAGATGCGTGTATTGTCGCGTATTATACGCAAAGGGTAAAGAAACAATCGTTGACGACGGATAATCTATCGTTCAAACAAATGCCGCCGCGAGATGTGTGAGGAGCATCCCGTCCGGCGGCATCCATGTAGCAGCGTTTCGGATTCGCTGTGTCAGTTCGTATTCAGGCCAGCTTCGGCTTACGTTATAAACAGCATTTGTAAGACTTGGCGCAGTAAGACGAGCAGCAAGCCGTGCGAGATAATTGCCAGCGCGAGAGCCTTAAGACCGCGTTTATCGAAGGCGAGTTCCGCCATTATTTCGGGCGCGACGCGCAAGGCCGCGCGCAATTGATCGCGCATTTCGTCGCCCGCAAATTTCCTTCGCTCCGACAAAATTTCGCCATCGCCTTTTTTCAGTTCCTTGCGTTGTCTGCGTAGCCTGCTTAATTGTTCACGCAAGAGTTTGCGCGCGTGTTTCGCCAAACGAGAAACAAGCAACGCACACGCCGCGAGCGCTCCTAACACAAACCACCAGCGTATCTTTTGTTCCCATACCAAAGCTATCCGGCTCCACGCCTTTAGCCACTTGCGGTAAAGATGCGCGCGCCAAGTGAGCGGCGGTTTCGGCTTCGGTAACGCGAACCATGCAGCGCCGCCATTGACGGTGCGCGTCGCAGGCTCCCAACCGTTTTCTGCGCGCGGAAGTTTGTATGTTGGATATGTTCTGCGCACATCCGCGTAAGTCACCATGCGATCACCCGCATGAAGCCCTATGTCGTACATATTGCGCCAGTAGCCGCTAAAATTCGCTAAGCGGTTCTGGCAAATCGCCGCCGTGTAGGAAGCATCGCGCGCCGCACGCGTGTTCGGGAAGCGCCGCGCCGTTTCCAGATAAAGCTCTAAAGCGCGCGACAGAGATTCGTGCTGCCGCATGTATGTCCACAATGTTTGCGCTTCGTTCGGCGCGCGGTAACGGCTTTCATCATAATTGGAGAACACTTCGGCGCGCACGCCGTTCCACGCTGCCGGATTGTAAAAGACAAGGTCGCTGCCTTGATACAAATAGCTCGCCCATTGATAAAGGGCTTCGGCCTTCACTTCATCGCCTACGGCTTCATGCGCCGCCTGTTCGAGCCTTTGCAAATCGTCTGCGGTTTTAACGTCGCGCAAAACCCATTGCGGGAGAATTCTGTAATTGTTCGGCAGCGCCCTGCCGTCTTCATCGTAATGCTCGAAGAAGAAGGTTTTCGGGTCTGGAGGATTTTTCCCCTTCGTTTCATACCAGAAGTGAGAACGATATGCCGTGTCGCTGCTTTCCTGTGTGGTCTTGACTTGTGCAAAAGCGGCGCGCGCTTCGTCGTAGCGTCCGGCGCGAAGATAACGCACGCCGAGCGCATAACGCAGATAATTTTCATTGTTAGCCCGCGCATGATGTTCGATGAAAGCCGCCAACTGCTCTGGCGTCATCAGCACATCAATGAAATAAGCTGCGTCGGCGTCATAATCGAGCGCGAGATATTGTTCGAGCGCAGCGTCCGTGTCGCCCGCATCTTCTGCGATTATCGCAAGCAAGCGCCCGGCGCGCTTCGTTAAATCGCCGCGCGGATATTCCTTAACGAGCGTTGCAAGCGTGCGCCGCGCTGCCGTGAACTCGCGCAAACGATATTCGGCAACGCCCTCGACCCACAATGCAGCGGCGCGCTCGTTGGCGTTAATTTTCAAAGACAGCGCGCGTTGCGAAGATTGAAGCGCCCGTTTATTTTCGCCCTGTTCGAGATTCGCCTGTGCGACGCGCAGGGCAAAGCCGCCGCCGAAGCTTGCGCGCGGATAGCGATCCATCATGCGCGCGGCGAACGCGGCGATGCGCTTCTGTTCTAAGTTCTCTTTTGATTCGGCGATGGCCGCCGCATGTTTATCCTGCCAGCGATAATAATCGTCGCGGCAATCGTACTGGTTGCTATCGCGGCAGGAACGATACGGATTTTCGTTTTCGTCTGCGTCGGCGGGCGCATCATCGCTGAAGGAGTAATTGTATATTTCGTGATAGGCATAAGTCAGAGCCGTCGCAGGCTCATCGGCAAGCAAGGCTTCGACGCGCGCCATATCTTCCTCGGTGGCGACGGGACGCGCCAAGCTTAGAGAAAGGAGCGCGGTTTTTTGGTTCTCCACATCGCCCGCGTCGCTCAACAGGCGGTAGTATTCGACAAGCGCATCCGCAACATTGCCGACGCGCAAATGCAAGTAAGCGAGCCAGCCGCGCGCTTCACGCGCATACAGCCCGCGCGGATATTCAATTGCCGCGCGCCGGAAAAGTTTGCGCGCATCATGCCATGCCGCATCCTTGCAAGCGGCGCATGTTTTCTCTTCGACTGCGCTCGTTTCGTCGCCGCCATAACTTGCGCTTCGCTTCATGTTCACGCGCGCCGCCATGAAAAGCGCCGCCTCGCGTTTTTCGCTGTGCGGACGATGCGCCGCGAGCGCTTGAAAGAGGCGCGCGGATTCATCGTAGCGATCTTCGCGGTAAAGCAACGCGGCGCGCAGATATTGCGCGTTGTCCTGTGTGCTTGCATCGCGCGGCATCGCATCCAGCAGCTTCCGCACTTCTTCCGGCGAAGCAGTTTCCTCTTTACCGGCGGCGCTCTGTCCGGCTGCTTTGTTCTCGCTCGCTTCCTTGCCGCTCACATCAAAAGGCATCGCGCCCGCCGTTGCTTCGTGCTGCACAGTGTTTTTTCTCCAAGGATCGTAACGCCTTCGCGCTGCTAAATTTATCCAAGCGTCATAATGCCTTCGTGCTTCCAAATAAGCGCGCACGGCAGCAAACGACGTTACGCTTTTATCGAGAGATTTGAGCGCGTCGAGTTGGTCGATAGCTGAATTGCGCCGCTCCTGACAACTAATCATTTCTTGCCAACGAGAGCCGTCCCAGTAAGCAGAGCCGTCGCACGCTTCGTCCGCGCTGCGCTGCAAGTATGTATTCAGGAGCCTGCGCGCTTTTAGTAATTCGCCGTCACGCTCTGCCGCCAGCGCTTCATCCCAGAGCCGGTTGAGTTCCTTTGAGTTTTCTTCTGCGGAATAATTAACGCTTTCAACTCCGTCGTTCGACTTCGCCGTTGAGTCGCGCGCATTCATCGGCAAGGGCGGCAGACGCTCGAACTTGCGCGCATCCGTAAAACTGAACCGCACGGAATTTTCAATGCCCGGCCAACCGCAGCCGATCACCGTCGCCACGCTCGCCGCGAGGCACGCAAGCAGCCACGTTAAAACATAAATTCGTTTAGGCTCTTTGCCGCATCGAAGCAAGCCGCGCATTTTTGTTTTCGTAAATTTTTCATTCATCGCTTATCACCGTCAGTTTTAATGGAAGTTTGCGCTTGTTCATAGTTGCGCCAGCCGTTCGCGTGCATCCCGTTCGCGCGCGTCGCCGCATCTGTTGTCATTGTTGTTCGAGCGATGTCTGCGGCGGGAACATCCTGTAATGCGGCAGCGACTTGCCGGAGCGAGAGCGTCGTCGGATCGGCAGGATCGGGGAGACGAAAGATGCAGATGCCGAGCAAGTTGTCGCCCGCCTCTTCACGCGCCACGCGCGCCAATGCCCGCAGCCACTCCACACGCGGCGCGTCGAGCATCAGATAATCTCCGGCGCGCATGGACAAGCCGTCTAACACGTCGTCGCTTGTCGCGCGATAAACACGACGCCATTCGCTTGCGCCTGCGTCTTCGCTTTCATCGTCGTCCTGTGTTTCTGCTTTGAAGGCGCGCTGCTCGATCAACTCTAGTTGCGTATGCCGCGCGGTTTTTGACGAATCGAGGTCGCCGCGCAGTGCGATGAGCTTGCCATCCGGCGCGTAGAGAATGGCGTAACCGTAATCGGGCAATCCGGCATAGAAGGGGCGACCCAGTTGCCGCACGCGCTTCATAATTTGCGGCAATGCCTGAACCGACGCGATGGGTATCACCTTCTGCAATTCGTCTGGAATGATTGCTCCGTAACATTGCGGAATCCAGAAATCCACACACGCGAGAAGTTCATTTATCTGCGCGGAGTCGAGCCATGTCGGAAGCCCTGTGATGGATAGCTGCGTGCCTCGCGGCAGTTGCGCGCGGACTTTGCGCAAGAGCCTCGCGTAGCGCGGCAGCAATCTGGTCGGGATGTCGAAATCGAGTTGAACTCCGGCGATGTTTCCACCACTGCTTACGGCGCGCGCCGCGTCTTCGGCGTAAATGTTGCAGACGATTGCAGCGAGCGCTTCATCATCTATCCGCGCGAAATTTGCGAGCAGCGTGCGCGTGCCGTTGTAGACGAGATGCAGCGCAATGCCGCGCGGAAGTTCTCCCGCAACCGGACGTATGCGGCGCAGCATTCCATTTTTCGCGTCGAGTTGTCCGGCGCGCAAAAAGAGCGCGCGCGCAGCAGTTTCGCTTATCGCTTTATCAACCTCTTCTTGCGCGGGCGCTGCCCTGCGCCACGCCCAGAAAGCGATTGGCACTTCGGCGGGCTTCCACTTGCGCGTGTGCGTCCGTTGCAGTTGCCATGCGAGCGAAAGCAGGGACAGCGAAAGGATGTACAACACCAGCGACAGCGAATTTTTTGAAGCGCGGCGAAGCCTGCGGAGTTTGTTAAAACGCTCGATCTTCATGGCGCTATTATTCTCGCTGCCGAAGCAAGCGCGCCACGCGGATACGAACAGCGGTCAGGCGTGGCAATACTTCAGGCGCGGCGGGAGCGCTACGTTTCCGGTGACTGTGGGCAGCCACATTGACCTTTGCGTGGAAGTAGGCGTAAGACTTTTGTATGAAGGAAGCGAACGGCGTGCGCGCAAAGGCAAGCGCTGTTTTGACGGTTGCATTATTCACGGGCGACGATCATAACGCGGCACAATCTCTGCTCTATCCAAACCGAATATGTCTATCCTGATTGCTGAAGACAACGTGGCGCAGCGCCATTACCTGCGCGAAATTCTGGAGCGCGAATTTGCCGCGCACGCGCCCGTCATCGAAGCGGCGGACGGCGAAGCGACGATTGAACTCGCGCTTCTGCATCGCCCGGAATTGTGCGTGCTCGACATTCAGATGCCGCGTCTTTCCGGCGTCAAGGCGGCGCGAATGATCTGGCGCGAATTCCCTGCCGCGCGCATTATCTTCTGGACGCAGTTTCCGCACGAGATTTACATTAACGAGATACGCAAAATCATCAAACAGGTCGAGCCGCCGCCCGCCTACGGATTCATTCACAAGAACAATCCTGAATCGCGTTTTCTGCGCTTTGTGGCCGCTGTGCTGGAAGACGGCGCGGACATGATCGATCCAGCCTTCAAGGATTCATTCAAGCGCCCGCTGCTCACTGAATTCGAGGCTGAAGCGCTTTATTATCTGGCGCTCGGATTGTCGAATTGGACGATTGCGCGCAAGTGCAGTTTGTCTTTGCGCGGCGTCGAGAGCCGTCTCGCCACGCTTTACGAAAAACTGTTCGTCACTTCTGAAGGCACGGCGCACGAAGGCTATGAGAAGCTCGCCTACAATGTGCGCACGCGCGCGTTCTTCGAGGCGTTGCGTCGCGGACTCCTCAACAGCGATGAATTAGAGAAGGCTGAAACCGAACTCGAAGCGTGGATCGAGCGTGACCGCGCGCGTTACCGCGAAGAACAAAAACCGCGCGGGAAATAATCGACGATAAACGCCGGACGCCGGTGACACAAAATAGAAATGAAGCGGCGCACAGTTAATTTTCTTCATCGCTATCGAGCGTCGCGCTGCCTTGCCTCGAACATCGTAAGGGTTGCGCAAACAGCGCTCGCCTGCTGCGTAATCTTATTTGCCGTTGCGCCCATTCCTTCTCTTGCGCAAAGCGATAAAGACGACTCGACAGATAACACGAACTACGCGGGCGATGTTTTAGCCGCGCCGACAAACGGATTGCATCAATGGGGCGCGGTGACTTTATTTCACGGCTTGCCTTCGGATCAGGTGCGCGCGATTGCGCAAGATTCCGACGGCACGATGTGGTTCGGCACGGATGGAGGTCTGGCGAAATACGATGGACGCCGCACGCAAACAGTCGCCGCCGACGGGCTTCCGGCGGGGCGCGTGCTCGCGCTGGCAATCGACGCCGAAGGTGCGCTCTGGATCGGCACTGAAACCGGCGCGGCGCGCTTTGTCGGCAAAAGATTTTATACGCTCGTTGAAACAACAGGGAAAAGTATTACGGCAATCATCACCACGCAGCATGGGCGTGCGCTGTTGGGAAGCGCGCAAGGCATCATCTTCGATTGCCAAACGCAAGCGGACGGCTCGATCAGCGTGCGGTCAATGCCGGATCAACCGCTGTTAAGCGCCGATGCGGATCATGCGGGCGCGCTGCCGATTACATCTCTCGCGCTTGCGGGAAACACGCTTTACGCCGGAACCATGAGTCGCGGATTGCTCGCCGTCGAATTGAACGCGGGCGTTGCCAAGGAAATTTTGAGCCGCCCGCGCCCTTATTTTATCGAAGCACTCGAAGCCGATGCGAGCGGGCATCTATGGCTCGGCGCTAAGACCAGCGGCGAAGGCAGCGGATTATACGACGCGAGCGCGCCGCAGCATCCACTGCAAACGATGGCAGAAAAAACAGGCACGGTGACGGCGTTGCGCGCTGGCACAGAGCGCGCTGATTTGTGGGTAGGCACAAACGGGCGCGGCGCATTTCATTACAGTGCATCGAAGCTCCTAGACCGTTTCACGTTCGCAGGCACGGCGGGCGGCTTGCGCTCTAATCACATCAATACGATTTTTGTTGACCGCGAAGGAGTAGTCTGGTTCGGCACGGACAAGGGTGTTTGCCGTTACGATCCGCGCGCCTTACGCAGTGAAAATATCTCGAGCGATCCAGAAAGTAACTTCGCGCGCGCGCTTTTCCAAACTGCTTCGGGACAGCTTTTATGCGGCACAAATCGCGGGCTGTTTGTGTACGACAAAAATTCATCCGCATGGCAATTCGTCAGAGCACTGGGGCGAAGCGCCGTGTATGCGATTGATGAAGACAGCAGCAGCGGGCGGATACTCGTCGGCTCGGCAAGCGGCCTTTACAGCGGCGCGGCAGCCTCGCGCCAACTCAACGCGGATTCATCGTTCACGCTCATTAAAGCCGACGCGATTGAGAAGGGTGATAGCGTGCGCGCGCTTGCGCAGTTTGCCGGAGCGACATACATCGCAAGCTTCGGGCGCGGCGTCGAGCGGCTAGACGGCGAACGACGCACGCCGATCTGTCCGGCTCATGCGGATGATTCGCCCTGCCGCGAGGTGTTGAGTTTGCGCGCCGGTAAAAACGGGAAATTGTGGATCGGCACGGCGAACAGCGGCGTGTTGTGTTTCGACGGCGCGAAGATAACCACTGATGCGCCGCTCGAAAAATTACGCGGCAGCGCGGTGTGGAGCATTGACGATGATGCCGACGGGCGGCTCTGGCTGGCGACGGCGCGCGGGCTTTACAGTTATCTGCCGGGTCATGATTTGACGCTCGCAGTAGAAGGCATAGATGCGCGCAATGTCGTTGCCGCAGCAACATCGCATGAAGCATCGGGCGCAACGCCGTCTCGTTCGCCTCATTCGCGCGGCGAACGAGTATGGTGCGCAACGGCGGGCGGCGGGCTGCTTAAAATCTTCACGGATGAACGCTTCGGCAACATCGTTTCAGTGCTCGACGCAGAGCAGGGATTGCCTTCGCAAAATGTCTTCGCCGTCTTGCCCGTCAGGTCAGATGAAAGCGCGAGCGAGGAAACCGTGCTGATCGGCACGAGTCGCGGCGTGGCGCGCTATCGACCCGGAACGCTCGCGCCGACGCTTGCGCCGACACGCATCATCAGCAACCGCCTTCACGAAACGGCGGAATTACAGCGAGGCTTGAATCTTGAATATCCGCAAAACAATTTAGTGCTTGAGGTTGCGGCGACGAGCACGCGCACGTACCCGGAGCAGTTTCAATATGCGCTGCTGTTGTTCGACGGCGCGGGGCATGTGTTGAAGCAAAAGCTTTCACACGACGGGCAGTTTGCGATGGAGAATTTGCGTCCCGGCAAATATCGCGTCGAAGCACGCGCTTACACAAAAGACCTTGCCGTGTCCGCGCCGCTCGTGTTTGCGTTCGAGGTGGGCGGCGCGCCGTTTCCGCGCGCGACCGCCGCGCTGTCCATACTTCTTGCGCTAACGCTGATTGCTTTGTGTTGGGGATATTGGCAGAACCGAAAAATCATGCGCGCGAGTGAGGAGTTGGCCGCCGCGAACCACGAACTAGCGGACGCCCGCCTGCGTTTGACCAACGAAGCAGAAGCCGAGCGCCGCCGCATCGCGCGCGATTTGCACGATCAAACGCTTCCCGATTTGCGCCGCCTGCTGCTGCTGGCAGACCGCTTGCCTGCACGCGCGGAAGAGGCGGGCGAATATCTTGCGCCGCCCGTGTTTCGTCAGGAGATAGAGGCGATTTCTCAGGAGATTCGCCGCATCTGCGAAGACTTGAGTCCGTCTGTTTTGGAAAACGTCGGATTGACGGCGGCGCTCGAATGGGCGCTTGCCAACGCCGTCGCATACTCGCCCGCCGGTTGCAAGTTCGAGTATGAATTCGCGTGCGATGAAATGATCGAGGAGCGCTTGCAGTTTGCACAGGGAGTGCGAATGCAGATTTACCGCATCGTGCAGGAGACCATCAATAACGTCTGCCGTCACGCCGGAGCGACGTGGATCAAAGTCACCGCCACGCTTTCGCCCGAAGGCGAGTTTGCCGTCCGCGTCGAAGATAACGGAGACGATTTCAATCCGAAGAATATCAAACGAAAAAGCGGACGCGGCCTTGCAAATATTCTCGCGCGCGCCAATCTCATAGAGGCGGAGGCCGCATGGCACAAGCGCGCCGAAGGCGGCACCGTCTTCACGCTTCGCAAAGCCAGCGGGTGAAACAGTTTTCAGTTTTCAGTTTTGAGTTTTCAGTTAAGAAAACATGGTTATTGTCTTTACTGAAAACTGATAACCGAAAACTGAAAACTGTTTCACCCGCTCTGTGCGCCCGTGTCTTCGTGGCAAATTGTATTAGGCGCTTTTAAGTGTGGGGATTTTCCTAACCATTCCTTAAGCCAGTTCAATTCAAGCGGATCAAGCACGCGGGAGTCTGGTCGCTTGTAGTTTTCGTATGCCTGTTCGACAAACTGACGGATGTTCAACTTCCCGCCTTGACCGTGTTTCCCTAGCTGGTTATCGCAGAGGCGATTCATAATGTATGCGCCGAGCATCCGGTAGCTTTCAAATTGCGGCTCGTCGAAGAATTGGTCGCCGGTTGTCTGGTGCGGAAAATCCTTGTTGGATTTCTTGTATTGCAGCACGTCGCGCGGCTCGCGCCCGTAAATCGCGGGCTTGATGTAGATTAAAACGCCGTCCTTAACATCGTCGCCGTCAACCGCGCCATAGCGGATTCTGCCGAACGCGCAGTATCGTCCCTGTTTGCCCTGCGGCGCTTCCGCGTAGATCGGCACATCATCGAATTCGATGTGTACGCCGAGGTCAATCCTGATCTTGCGGATGGCGTTTCCGAGATCGTTGAACTCGTAATCTTTATCCTGCGCCCCGTCGCTCGCAATGATGATATGGCAACGCCGTAGCACCATTTCGTAAAGCGCCAGATTCTCGAAATGCCCGCCGTCCGATAGATACACGTATCTTCCCGTGTCGTCCGTGAGTCCGAAGGCTTCTTCTATGATGGGAGTGATCGAGAGCTTCGGACTCGAGCGATGATAAGTTTTTTCGCCCGCCGCGCCCGGATTGCCGAGCCACCATCCGAGCCGCGCATTAAAGAGCGTCAGCACAATCGAAAGCAGCGGCGACGAAGTGTAGTAGCCCATGTTCGAGCTGACGGCTGCGCCGGAGACCGCCGCCGCCGTGCCGAGAGAAATGCCGTTCGCTCCTCCGTAGCATTTCGAGCGGCGATAGCCGAGCCTGTGACAGCCTGCGTGCAGCGGCGTGACGGCAAAGGTTTCTGCCTTTCGCTGCTGCCATGCGAGATTGTGCCCGCCCACCAGATTCAGCGCCAGATTGACGACGTGCAAAAGTTTATGCGCGGGCGGGTATTTGTTTTTGATGCAGTCCGGATAGGCTTGAGTTAAGACCTGACGCTTGCGAACAATCGCTTCATCAGTTTGCATTGATGATGTTGTTGGCGGCGGCGGGTTTTCGACAAGCAGCTCTCCGACGGCGCGGATCGCATCGTTCTCTAGTATGCGATTGATGTCTTCGACCAAATCTATTTTCAAACGCGGTTCGAGCGGAGTCGCGTCCGTGTGAGCGCTTAAGGCTTCGAGCGTTTCCTCGGACAAATGTGTTTTCAAAAACGCGGACAAATCGTTTGGCGCGGCATTGATGGAAACGGCGAGGCCGCGCAAATCCGTGAAGTCGTTGTCGTGAAACAGCACGGGTTGCAATTCGTGCATGTAAATGTTGTCGCCCGGATCGAAGCCTGTAAACGGATTCGGATTGCGCTCCGCTTCGCTTCTCGTCGCGCCGAGAAACGCGCGTATCAGCCGGTTGCGATAGCCTGCATGAAGAGAAAACTCATTGAGATTAATACATAGCCCCAGCAGCCAGCCCGTTAGCGCCGCAAGCCCGATGAAGCTTGCGACGAATGGCAAGCTTGCGTAGTGAACGACTCGCATGTGCGCCGTAAAGTCGAGCGGTTGCCCTGCGAGATCGAACTGATATCCGAACGGCCACAGATAACCGAGCGGCGCGGCGATTGATTGCAGCAGCAAAGATGTGCCGAGCGACAGGCAAATCAGAAAGATCGACAGAAAGGCGAATGCCAGCAGCGGCAAAATATGGTTGCCGATAATGGCGGCGAGCAAACCTTTTTGCCCGGCTCGTTCTTCGTTGGCGGGCGTTCTCGAACTGCGTCCGGCAAGCAGCGCGAGGAGGCCGGAAATGCCGCCGATGGAAGCTGCGAGTTTGGGAAATTCGAGCAGCATCCAAGGGCCGAAGATGACGAGCGTATTAAGCGACACCCAAACGATGATCGCAATGAAAACCCAGCCCTCGAAGCGCGCCCACCATTCTCTGTCTTCGTCGTCGATGCCTCTGGCGCGGCTCGTCAAACCGACGAACAGCGTCGTCGCCAGAAGGATCACCAGCAACAGCAGCGGCACGGCAAAACACGTATACAATTCCACTCCCCACGTTCGCCATGAATCCGTAACGTCCGACGCATTCGGGTCGAGCCACGTCGCTCCCGAAGCGGCATAGGCCGTTGCGACAACATACGCAAGCGCGCCGCCTGCTCCGCCCGCCGCAAGCAGCAGCAGTATGATAAATATTTCCCAGCGGTTGAATTCCTTCAAGTGTTTGTATCTACGCAGCACAAGCGCATACAGAACGGAAGCGAGAAAAGGAATGGCGACGCCGAATAAAATAAACGGCCGGAGCATTAATGAACCCGAACGACTCGCTTGCTCGTCGAGAAACCAAGCCCAGTACGTCGTCAAAAGCGCCATGCCGCAGACAAGCGGCAGAAGGCAATATTTGAGAAAGCTTCCCTGCCGCAAACGCATGCGCCAAAAAGAGCTGCGTTCGATTATTTGTTTGTTGACACCGGGTCGGCTGAGGTTGATGTAAGTGAGCGACAGAATCAGCAGCGCGGCTCCGACAATTAAAAAGGCGAGGCGAAGGCGGCACGCGTAGCCGAACAAGTCCAGAGAGTGTAGTGTTACGGGCTGGGCGAGATAGACTGCCTCGAGCAATCTCGGAAGCCCCAGCACAGCCGCCAGCAAGGGTATCAAGACCAGCCAGTTCAACAACAAGTTTCGCAGATAAATGGTAGCGAACGCCCATGTGTCGGCAGTCAGAAACCCGATTTTCGGAGTAATGAAGTTACTGTATTCGCGTAGATGCCGGATCGCGGGCGGGTCTGGGTCTATCTTCGATTTGGGAGAAGAATTTTCCAACTCTTCGACGACGCCGCGCAAGCCACAGGGATGGCGGTGCAGCCACGCCGTCAGCCAACTCCCGATATAGCCGCCGCCTGAGACGGTCGATAAATAATCGAATTGCTCGAGCAGGCCATAGCGCGCAAGTTTTTGTATCAGCCCGAGCGCGAAGGTTCCGCTGCGAATGCCGCCGCCGGATAAACAGAGCGCAGATGTTTTTTCTTTGTGAAGGCGCTGGTACATCGCCGCCAGACGAAGGTCGGAAATCTGTTCCAATTCATCTGCGAAAACTTCTTCGAGCAGCAAACGATTGATGTGCGCGAGCCTATCGGGTAACGCCGGGCTGGAGCTTGCATGTATATTAATCAACTCTTTCGTCGAAGCCTTCAAGTCAACGAACTTGAAAGCTTCCTGATCGTAAATTTCGCGCCGCAATAATTCGTTGAGCGCTTCCGTCAGGCGTTCGAGCGCGGCGGTGTTTTCAAGCGCGGCGGTGTTTTCGTAGGCTGCGAGCTTGCCTTTTAATTCGGGCGAAACGCGCCGCAGATGTTCGTCCAATTCTTTATTGAGCTTTAATTTGCGCAATAGACCGGCGGCATCTTTGATGTGGCTTTTATCAAATTTCCAATCGAGCCGCGCGACGAGGCCTTCCCGCTTGTGCAGCGTAATCTTTTCCCATTCGGTAAGCTGCCCGTGAAGGCTGACAAACTCTTCTTCCAGCACTTGATAAAGTTCCAGCGGATCGTTCGATAAATCAGGCATGGCTTACTCCATAAGGAAGGTTGATGCGCCCTTCAATCGAAGGACAAAGGTTTCGGGTTACGGCAATGGCTTGCGCCGCCTGCCGTCTTAACCCGCAAGAAACCGTCTCCGAGAAATCATCTCAAGAGAGGTTGCTGCTCAACCGGGAAAGCGCAAGTGCAGATGGTCGTCGTGGCCTGCGAGCGGGCTTGTCAGTTTCAAGCCGATCAAACGCTCATCGTTGAAAAAGAGCGTAGCGGCGGGAAACTTTTCCTTGATGAGCTGCGCTAATTCCCTCGTCAATTCATGCGAGTAGCTCATTACATGAATGCTCGTCGGTTCTTCTCTGCCGTTGTTCGTAATCGGCCTGATGTCCACTTCGACGCCGCGCTGGTGAGCTTTGTGCGGAGGATCGAAAGACCCTCCACCTCTGCGGCTGATGTCGCCGAATTGCAAGCGAAGGTCTGGATGCTGCTCGCACCATGCCTCTGCAATGTCCATGATCGAACGAATAATCGAAGCGCGCCCGTATTGATCGGCTCCGCCCTGCTCGCGTTTGTAGGTGGTGAAGCCCTTGCCGGATTCGGGCAGCACCGTGTCGATGCGCGTGCTGTCGGCGACGGGAACGAGCGGCGGCGGTGTCGGCGCGGAAGCAAGGAGCGCGCGGTAAGTTTCATCCGTTAAAATGCCGGACGGATTAACGCCGTGCTGCGACTGAAATGTTTTGAGCGCCGCTTCCGTTAATGAACCGAAATTCTTTTGCCCGCTCGTCACTTGCGCGAGCGTCAGATAGCCGAGCTTGACCAGTCGCATTTGCAATCCATAGACAACATCGCCACTGCTTCCGCGCCGGATTCCTTCATTGAGCTGGCGTATCGCCGACTGCGCGGCGGCATCGTAGACGCCTGTTTCCTCTAAATTAGTGTCGCGCTGGAAACGCTTTAACGCTCCTTCCGTTAAGGGGCCGAAGGAATTTGCGCCGGACGCTACTTGCTCCGAACGCATGTAACCCAAGTCGATCAATTCGCTTTGCAGCTTTCCGACTTCCGGGCTATTGACGCCGCGCCGCAATACTTCGCCTGTGCCGATAACGGATGCGCCGAGCCGCTGCCGGATTTTGGAAGCCGCTTCGCCGACGGTCACGTTGCCGTCGTGGTCGCTGTCGAGTCCGCTGTTCTGCGCGTAAGCCTTCGTTCCTCTTCTGAATAAAACGTGATCGCTTCCCTTGCCGATGGCCGAAGGTTGCAGCACAGCCATGTATGTGTCTTCGATGGTCTTCAGTTTATTTTTGAATGGAGCCAGATGGCGCGCCACAACGTCCAATTGTTCTTCGGCAGACATCTGTTCGAGCGCGGCGGTGCTGGTGCCGAGTCCCGCCGCCGTTTTGGACATAAACTGAATCAATCCGACGGCTCCGCTTCCGGCGATATTTTTTTGTTTCGGGCTGAACGAGCCGCCGGTTTCAAAACTCATCACAGCCATTAAGTAATTCGGATTAACCGCGAGCGTGTCGGCAATCTGCATTACTTTGTCTTTGAAATCCTGCGTGACATTGTCACTGCCCGGCACATCTACGAGAACGATTTTGGCGTCGGTTGAAACCGTGCGATTGTCCGTTCCCGTGAACGTCGCAGCGGCAAGTCCTGCATTGCCGTTCCCTGCGTTGCCCTTAACAGTCGCGCTATTCTTGTTGGTAGCCATTTGCTGATTCCTCCTTAATGATTTTTGTTGGTGGCGGTTTGTCTTGTTGTCCTAGCACGGCTCTAAATCCACAGCCGCGCGAAACTCCTTGTCATGCTCGAAGACTTCGAGATCATCGTCGTCCGGATTTTTGTTCGGATAGTTTTTGAGCAAAAGCTGGAGAATTCTTTCCTTCGATTTTCCGTTGGCGGAAATCGCGGCTTTTACATACTTGAGCGAGGCCGCGCGCGCGTTCCCCAATTCTTTTGCGTTCTCCGATTCCTTCGTGTCGGCGGACTGCTGTTGAAGCCATTTATATTTCTGGCCGTAGGCGGCAGCCAAGTTAATCGCTATCGCTGCTTCGACGGCTTTGCCGCCGAGTTCATTGACGTACTCTTCACCGTAACGAATGGCATCGCTGAAGCCTTCCGGCGGACTTATGAAAAGCGATTGAAAGGTAAGCGAGCGGTAAACCTTCATTTTGAGATTTTCGTCTGCTCCGGATTGATTGCGCAGCCTCGTAAGCGCCTCTAAAAGCTGCTCTCTGACTTTTTGCGGCGGCCTTCCGGCGTAATGCAAAGCCGCTGCATATTCCAGCCGCAGATCGATGTCGTCGGGCGCGAGCGCAACGGCCTTGCTGTAACCGTTGACCGCTTCCTCGTAATTGCGCTGGCTCACCTGCGTTTTCGCCCAGATCGCTATTTCACGCGGCGTGGTTAATTGGTTGAGCCGCAGCGCCACGACTTCGCTGACCGCGCTGCCGGGCTGTGAAGGAGCAAGCGGCGATTTGCCGCCGCCATTGCCGGGGCGCGGAGCGAGCGACGGCGGCGGAATCTGTTGGTCGGCACGGCGCAGCGCCTCGCCCGACGAGCGTTCCATCGCGCCGCGATCCGCTCTCGAAAAGGCTGCGGCGAGCCAGAGCCGCGTCAGCATGTAGCCGCTCAAAAAGCCGACGACGGAGAAATAGATAATCAGCGCCGCGGCAAATGGTTCCTGTCCTTTGCCGAATCCTTGCGCCAGATAAACGGAAGCCTTTCCCAGATCGCTTGAAATCTTTCCGATGTTAATCAGCCCGACGCCCACTAAAATCTTTGTCAGCCAATCGGAAATCTGCTCCAGATTGGTGTTTACTCTCTGGTCGTAAGCTGCCCGGCGCGCGGCCTGCGCTGAAGCATTGTCCGGCGAAGACGATGACGCCGGATCGGTGTTGGCGGAGGCGGGGTTATCGCCTTGAAGAACGCGCGGAATGCCGAAGATAAATCCGATCAAGCCTCCTGCGGCAAGGCACGCCAGCGCCCACAACATCGCCGTGAAGGGAGTCTCTGTTCCCTGTCTCCAAACGACGATCATGCCGAAGGTCGTAATGAACGTAAGAAAGAAAACTGCCGTAATCGCGTCCGCCGACTTTCTCGCCCAGTTGATGATGACCAAAGGCCATTCCGCTCTTTCTTCCAGCGGCGCTCTCGTTGTGATTAGTTGTGCCATCGCTTTTCCTCGACTTGTGTTTACACTTCACGAATCGCATTTAATGGTTGAAGGAACTTATCCACGAAACACACGAAGCATCACGAACGAGAATGGATGGAATTTTTAGCGTGGTTCGCGTGCTTCGTGGATAAGCTTCTCCGTTCTTCTATTTGTGAGACTGTCTTTTAGCGAGTGCCGGTTCAATCGCCGACGATTAAGCTGATTGCATATCTAGGCGATCAGCATTTTGGTTGCTGTGCGCCCGTTTAATGTGGAAGTGAGCGTTAGGCTGGAATGGCGTGTTTGCGCGCCCGCCGCGTTGCGTTGAATCAGTTTGTCGAGAAGCGCGAAAACAGTGTTTTCGCCTTCATCGTAATCATCGTAGCGTTTGAGCGCGTCGCCGAAATCTCCCAGCTTGCTCTCGAATTCGCGCGGGCTTATTTGGCCGGGCGACTGCACGAGCCGCGCCAAATTGCGCAAGCCTTTAATCATGCTGTCTTCTATGTAGTAGAGCGTGCTGAGTTGCCGGAGTTCCGCTTGCGGAAGCGTCCGGTTTGGGGGTGCTGTCAAATTCTTGAAGGGTGACGGCGCAATCGGATCGAAGTTCAGCGAAGAGTGATTGGTGAAGGCCGCTTGCCCCTTCGCCCATTCGAGTTGAACGCCCGGCGTCCAGTAACACCATGCACGGTCTGCCGGAAAGCTTCCCTTGCCGATGTAGTTGGCGAGAACGATCAAGCGCATGATGCGGCGCACAAAGAGTTCGTCGGCAGCGGTGAACGCAGTCGTGAAAAGCGCGCGCAAGCCTTCTTCCGTGAAACGCACATCGTAGTTGACTGAAACTGCGCCGTAGTTGCCGTGTGCGTCCGTCGGCAACAGCGGCACCAGCGCGGCTTCGGTCGCTTCGTCTGAAGCCGTCAAGCCGAAATCGTCGGCAAAGCTCAGGTATTGAGCGAGTTTCTGCTGCGTCGTGCTGTCGTCTTCGATCACAAGGTTGTAACGCGCCGCCATTCCCGTAATCACATCGACAAGGTACGTTTGATTTCGCGGATCGAACTGCACTTTGCCTTTCGATTCGCCGATGAAGCGAAGCAAAAGATTCGTGTAGATGCGTTCGCCCTGGCGCTTGCGCTCGCGTTCCTTTTGCAAATCGAAGGTTGTGGTAATCGTTAATTGGCCGCCTGCGTCGGCGTTGATGCGCTGCTCGGCCTGCGTGATAACGCGATCCAAGCCTTGATAATTCCAGCCCAGATGCCAGCCGACGATGTTGACGTTGAACTTGCTTTGCTTCGTCACCTTGTGCGTCAACGCGCCCTCATGCAGTTTGACCGCGCCGCTGTCGTATGAATCGAGAACTTCGGCGAAGTTGCCGTGACCCGCCGCCTTCATCAAACGCTTTCCGATGTCGGTGCGTAAATCAATCTCGAAATCGAGCAGCGCCGTTTGCTCCGTCGCGCGGCTGTACTCGGCGTGCAATTGAAATTGAAAGGATTGATCGAGCGCCGTTTTGATTTTGTCGTAAAGCGTCGTCTCGAATTTCTCTACAGCGTTGAGCGCTGCATTGAATTGTTTGACGGCTTCGCCGAGTTCGCTGTTGCCGAGATTGTTGATTGTCTTTCCGATCAAGCGCTCGACGAATCCGACGAGACGGCGGTCAGCCATATTCTTGAGTTCGACCCAATCGAGATGTCCTAGTTCCTGTGCGAAGCGATCAAGCGGGAATTTCGATTTGGCGAGCGCGATAACGCGGCGAAGTTCTGCGTGCGCTTCGTCCCGAATCAATTGCAAAGCTTTATCGGCGCGCCCTTTGATTTCCGTGAGTGAGTCCACATGATGCCCGCCGAGTTCGACGTGTCCGAGCATCCAGCCGAGCGGATCGCCTTCGGTCAATTGATTCACCACGTTCCACAAGGCTCCCTCCGCGCCGCCGTTCATTTCGTTTTTCAGCGCATCCCAACTCGTGGCATCCCTGATCGCTTCGAGCGCGACGCCAAGACGCTCATCGAGTTTGTCTTGCGCAGCATCGTAGTAGCGGTCAAAGAGCGTCACGGCATGGTCGCCGACGTTGTGGTAAGCATTGACGGCCTTGTTGATTCGGGCGAGAACTTCGTCCAATTGCGTTCGGTGAGCCAGCGCATCGAAGGCTTTTCCGGTGTACTCTTCGATAAAGGATTTCGCCAAGTTGTCGAGGTAAACTTGGAGTTTATTGAAGTCCGTGAGGTCGTGAATTTGCTCGAAGAGATTCAACCAATTTTTAGAGTTCAGGCCGATCAGCGCGCTTAAGAATTCGTTCGGCGTTTCCGGCAATCCCTTCTGCTCGAACGTCGCCGACGCGCTTACATCGGCGGCGACGGAAAACGAACTCGCATGGCTTTTACGCACGGTGACGCGCGCCCATCCCTCTTCCGCGCCGCCTTGCACTTCGACTTTGAAACGGCCTGCGACGCTTGCGCCGAGACTCACCTTGCCGATCAAACTAAAAGCATACTTCTCCGAAAACGCCAGTTGGCTAATTTCAAAAGAGGGCGCGCCGCTCAATTCATAGCCGACGCCGACGCTCGCGTTGAATTGCAAATAGCCGCCGTACTCGAAGACGATCACTTCGTCTGCGGCAAGCGGCGCGCTGACGTTCGCGGGCAAGCGCAATCCTTTGAAGAAATCCGTGATTAACCCGCGCGCCACAGTGCCTGCGGGATACGAACGCACAAGCGCGTAGCCAGCATCCGCGCCAGCCTTTAACGTGGCATCCACAGACAGCACAGAGTAGCTGTACTTGCCGCTTACGCTCGCGTCCGCTTCCGCCCCCAAAGCGAGCAGCATCAACAAACGCCCGTCGTGATTCTGCGCCGGATCGAAATAGCCGCTCAACCCATAGTTTTCAAGCAGCTTGAGGCGTTCCATTGAACTCGAAGCCCACAGCGGGATCAGCCGCGCGCTTGTTTTGGCTTCGATGCCGAGCTTCACGCTGTCTTGCGCGCCGATGGCGAACGAATGCCCGCCCGCCGCATTGAAACCGAGATTGAACAAGTCTTCATTGCCCGGAGCAAGCGGCTGGTCTAAATCCGCGACATTGGCTTGCACTTGAAGCGAGCTGCTGCCGTCGAGTAAAAAAGGAATATCGGTTTTCGTTAATTCGATGTTAGGCATGATGGACACCTCTTCATCTTGGGCGGTTGGAAGTGGGAAGCGCGGCGGTGAAGCAGCGCAACAAGCAGCGAGGCATTGCAGGAACCGAAGGGCAGCGAAGCGGAAGGCTGCCCGCGAAGATTTTCTATTCGTTCATTTATAACATTAGCAACGAGCGTGCCAATGTGCGCGCGAATCATGCGCGCGGGTTTTCCGTGAAAAGAAACGGCGCGGTGTGGCGTGTGAAGTATTTAGTGTCTAATTTAATAGACAGCGCAGCGACCGCGTGTACACAATCGTTGCCACGCGCCAGCTACTGCCCGAAATTCGCCGTTCGCTGACTATGGCATTCGAGCAAAGATGTTTCACTTAAGGTTGAAGAGAGATAAATTAAGGCGGGTCGGCTTGAATGAAGTATTCGCTGGCACGAATGGGAGCATCAGCATCAAATTAATTGTAGGGGCAGCGGCTTGTCCCTGCCCGTCGGATTGAATGCCGTTCAAACTGCGGGCGATCCACTTTCGGTTGTTATTACTCATAAACCACACTCGTTTGCAACGGCGATAAACATGAGGTGGCATTCCTGCGACATTCAGAAGCGTTGCGGCACGCCGCTGATGACGCGCACGGTGTCGCGCGCAATCAATAATTCTTCATTCGTCGGAATGACGTAAGCGGCGAGACGTGAATTGTCTGTGCTGATAACACCCTCATGCCCGCCCGTTAGCTGATGGTTGCGTGCGGTATCTAATTCGAGTCCGAGCCAGCCCAACCCGTCGCAGATACCGGCGCGCACTTCAGTAGAGTTTTCACCGATGCCGCCGGTAAAGACAACAGCATCTGCGCCGTTCATCGCGGCGAGGTAAGAGCCGATATATTTGCGTGCGCGATAACAAAAGATTTCGACGGCGAGCCGAGCGCGGCGATCATTCGATTCACGCGCTTCGTCGAGCAGTTCGCGCATATCATTCGTCAAACCGGAGATACCGAGCAAGCCGGATTGCTTATTTAATAACGTCTCGACTTCCTGCGCCGACAAGCCTTCTTTCGCCGCGACAAATTCGATAATCGCCGGATCAAGGTCGCCGGAGCGCGTACCCATCACAAGGCCTTCGAGCGGCGTCAAACCCATCGAAGTGTCAACGGAATCGCCCGCTTTAATCGCCGCCGCCGAACACCCGTTGCCCAGATGAAGCGTAATGATGTTTGTTTCGTCGCGCGGAATATTCTTCAATTGACGGTAGCGATATGCGACGTAGCGATGCGACGTGCCGTGAAAACCGTAACGACGAATGCGGTGGCGGCGGTAAAGCTGATACGGCAGCGCGTAGAGATACGCATGATCGGGAAGCGTTTGATGAAACGCGGTGTCGAAGACGGCGACCTGCGGCAATCCCTTGCCGAATACTTCGCGCGCGGCGTTGATGCCTTTAATGTTTGCCGGATTATGAAGCGGCGCGAGATCAATGCAATCTTCAATGCCGCGCAAGACTTCATCTGTAATCAAAACGGACTGCTTGAAGTGTTCGCCGCCATGCACGACGCGATGCCCGACGGCGTGGATGTCTGCAATTGATTTGACCTCCTTGATTTCAGATTCTTCGGCGCACGCCCAACGCAAGACGAGTTCAACCGCCGCCCGCGTGTCACGAAGCGGCGCAGTTGAACGTTGCGGCAATCCGCCTTCCGCCTGCAACGTGATAATACTCTCGCCGCCGATGCGTTCGATGATGCCGTGCGCGAGCCGCTCATCGGTGTTCCGCTCGATGCGCTCGACATCGGTGGCGATAAGCTGAAATTTAACCGAAGAACTTCCGCAGTTGAGTATCAGAATATTCATGCTTTAGCACGCCTTCAATAAGACCACTTCCAATCACGAATTTCCGTCATATCGTCGCCGTGTTTGCGAATGTACTGCTTGTGTTCGAGAAGTTTGTCGCGCATCAATTGTTTCGCGTGCGCGCCGACGTTTGCTAGCTTTGGGACGCGCTCGATGACGTCCATCACAAGATGAAAACGATCCAAGTCGTTTAAGACAACCATGTCGAAAGGCGTCGTCGTCGTGCCTTCTTCTTTATAGCCGCGTACATGGAAATTGTGATGATTCGTCCGGCGGTAAGTCAGACGATGAATCAGCCAAGGGTAGCCGTGAAAAGCGAAGATGACGGGCTTGTTTGTCGTAAAAAGAGAATCGAAATCCTTTTCGGAGAGACTGTGCGAGTGCTCGCCCGCCGATTGCAACGTCATCAAGTCAACGACATTCACAACGCGCATTTTCAACTCCGGAAACTTTTGTCGAAGAATATCAACCGCCGCCAGCGTCTCCAGCGTCGGCACATCCCCGGCGCACGCCATCACCACGTCCGGTTCGACGCCATCGTCGTTGCTCGCCCATTCCCAGATGCCGACTCCGGCGGTGCAATGCTTTACCGCCGCGTCCATGTCCAGATATTGCAATGCAGGTTGTTTGCCCGCGACGATGACGTTGACGTAATTGCGGCTGCGTAAACAGTGATCCGTGACGGAAAGCAACGTGTTGGCATCCGGCGGCAAGTACACGCGGACGACTTCGGCTTTCTTGTTGATAACGTGATCGAGGAAGCCCGGGTCTTGATGGCTGAAGCCGTTGTGATCCTGTCGCCAGACGTGCGACGAAAGCAGATAATTGAGTGAAGCGATTGGCCTGCGCCAAGCGATATGGCGTGTTGTCTTCAACCACTTGGCGTGCTGGTTGAACATCGAATCAATGATGTGTATGAACGCCTCGTAACAGTTGAAGAAGCCATGCCGCCCCGTCAGTAGATAGCCTTCGAGCCAGCCCTGACATAAATGTTCGCTCAAGACTTCCATCACGCGGCCATCGGGCGAGAGGTGATCGTCTGTCGGCAGAATCGTTTCAGCGGTAACTCGATTAGTTGCTTCAAACAGAGCGTTAAGACGGTTCGACGCCGTTTCGTCAGGCCCCATCACGCGAAAGTTTTTCTGCTCGGCGTTGAGCTTCATCACATCGCGCAAAAATTGTCCCATCACGCGCGTCGCTTCCGCTTCGATTGTCGCAGGCTTCAGCACCTCAACCGCGTAGTCTTGAAAATCCGGCAACCTTAAATCCTTGAGCAACAGTCCGCCGTTGGCATGTGGATTAGCTCCCATACGCCGCTCGCCCTTTGGCGCTAACTCTGCCAACTCCGCCCTCAACCTTCCGTTCTCGTCAAACAGTTCTTCTGGCTTATAGCTTCGCATCCACTCTTCGAGTTGCCGCAGGTGTTCCGGATTCTTCGCCAACTCCGCGAGCGGCACTTGATGCGAGCGAAACGAATTTTCAGCGGGCAAGCCGTCAACAAACTTTGGCCCCGTCCAGCCTTTCGGCGAACGCAGCACGATCATCGGATACTGCGGGCGGGCGGTGAATCCGTTTTCCCGCGCATCCTTTTGTATCGCGTGTATTTCCGTGATGATCTTATCCAAGGTCGCTGCCATAAGCCCGTGCATCGCTTCGGGATCATCGCCTTCGACAAAATAAGGCTTGTGCCCGTAGCCTTCGAGAAGACTCGTCAACTCCTCTTTGCTCAAGCGCGCGAGAATTGTCGGATTAGCGATCTTGTAACCATTCAAATGCAGAATGGGCAGCACCGCGCCGTCGCGTGCCGGGTTCAGAAATTTATTGGAATGCCAGCTCGCGGCCAAAGGGCCGGTCTCCGCTTCGCCGTCGCCAATCACGCACGCGGCAATCAAATCGGGATTATCGAAGACCGCGCCGTAAGCGTGTACGAGCGAGTAACCTAATTCGCCGCCTTCGTGAATCGAGCCGGGAGTTTCCGGCGCGACGTGGCTCGGAATGCCGCCGGGAAACGAAAACTGCTTGAACAGTTTCTTGATGCCGTCGGCGTCTTGCGTAATGTTCGGATAAAACTCGCTGTACGTTCCTTCGAGGTAAGTGTTGGCGACGAGGCCGGGGCCGCCGTGTCCGGGGCCTGCAATGTAAATCACATCCAATTCGTGTTGCTTAATTAAACGATTGAAATGAACGTAGATGAAGTTGAGTCCCGGCGTCGTTCCCCAGTGTCCGAGCAAACGCGGCTTGACGTGCTTGATCGTTAAAGGCTCACGCAGCAGCGGATTGTCGTACAAATAAATCTGCCCGACGGAGAGATAATTCGCCGCGCGCCAGTAGGCGTTCATCAATCGCACTTCTTCTGCGGTCAGTGGCGGTGTTTCCTTCAATTCAGCGACAACCATTTTGGTGTGACCCTTTCCCTTGATCCCCTTATCAAGATTGAGAAAATTCATATTCAACATGAATCCCTAAGTGAGAGACGCCGCGCGCCGGGATAGAGCGGGCGGCGCGGAGTCTAAGGCCGCAGAGAGGAACGGTGCAACATGAAAAGCGCGCCATCGCCGTTCCGCTTGAATGAATCGTTAGGCTGGGCGTCCGGTAAAACCACACGCCTTTATTGTTCCGCCTTACTCGCCTTGATTACTCGATAAATAGCATAAATGCCCGGTATCATCGGCAAGATTGCCGTGTACATACCTGAAAAATAATATATTCCGGTAACTTTGAAATAATAGTTCGGCATATTCGCAACGAAGTTTCCGTTTGAAACAGCTTGCGAGACGGTTGCCGCCAGTTCCGGCTTTATCGCGGGCTTCAAAATGGGAAAGATAAAGTGCGTAAATTCGGCGACTCCGGGGCCTATGAAAATAAACCACGCGAGAAAGCCAGCGAATGGAACGCGGTAGTAAAGCCCGAGTGCGGTTAGCGAATAGAGAACCGGGCCGATAAAAGCGAAGATGAGCAAAAAAGATTTCTCCGTCCAACTAATATCAAACAAGCGGCTCATGGCGGGGCCGAAGCCCGTCAAGTATTCTTCGGTCATATGAACTTCCAAAGCCGCAACTGTGAGCAAGAAAAGCGGGAGAATGATTTGAGGGTTAATCGGCTTTCGCAGATAGGTTTTGTACCACATCACCAAAGCGATAAGGCCTGAACCACCGACGATAACAACGGGCGGCAATCCGATTTTCATATATCCCAACGATGCGGCAGCCGACACAAACACGAGTGCCGCTATCACGCTGACAACTTGAACTCTTTTGCTTGTTTCCATCGCCTCTATATTCACTAACCAACCTCTTACACGCTATCCGAATGCAAAACGGCAAGGCGTTAGCCGTGATTCAACGAGGCAACCCGACTCATGACTATGAGTGCGTGAGCATCCATGTCTTCTCTTGCACCAGCTTCGCCCAACGCCAAACGCGACCCTGACTGACATCAAAGGATGTTTGCCCTTACAGCGTTTCCTTATTTGATAGGAGCTGAATGATTACCGGCGACGACTCCACGCTCTTTCAATAACTGCATCAATAATCGAATCTGCTCTTGCTGCATCCCGATAAGCTCCGCCCATTTCAACTCGCGCAACTCATCTATCTTTTCATGAAGGCTGAGAATCTCCAGCTCCGCCTTCAAATTAACTTCATAATCGTGAGCCGCATCCATCCTGTCTTTGACTCCCTGACGATTCTGCGACATCAGGATTACAGGAGCTTGGACGGCGGCGAGCATAGACAGAAAGAGGTTCAGTAAAATGTACGGGTAAGGATCGAATGAATTGCTGTGCCGCGCGAGAATGAAGGAATTAAGCAGCACCCATGAGAGTAGGATAGCGGCAAAGATGATGATGAACGTCCATGAGCCGCCGAACATTGCAACCTTATCGGCGAGCCGTTGGCCGAAGGTCAGCTTTTTCTCGAACTCCAGATTGGTATCATGGCTGACATGCTGACGGTCACCGAAATGCTGAACGACTCTCTGTTCAGGTTCGGGGAGCGCATCGAGATCGGCATTAAAACGCTTCTTCGCAATATCTCGCAGATGATTATTCATAGCAAGGCGAAGTATAGCTTTATTAAAGATGTGCGTCACGAAGCGGCTAATACTGACTTGCAAATGGTGAGATGAATTGCAGGGGCAGGGCTTGTCCCTGCCCGTGTTTTGCGTCCATTGAGCGGGCAGGGAGTGAGCCTCCGCCCCTACATATTTCGACGGTGCTCTTGAGTCTTTTGTTAGAGGTATCTAACTGCGAGGCCGGATGAACGAGAAAGCCCGCTGCAATGCTATCGTTGCAGCGGGCTTCGGCTTTTAGCGTTTATCGAAACTGCCGTGACTGAAAAGCCGTTCGGCAGCGGTATGTTATTTCGTTCAGGCGTGTTGGGCGTGTTGCTTTTCGAGCGCGGGGTAATCTATGTAGCCGCGCGCGTCGCCGCCGTAGAAGCTGGACACGTCGGGCGGATTGAGCGGCGCGTTTGTGCGAAAGCGTTCCGGCAAATCAGGGTTGGCGATGAACAGTTTGCCGAAGGCGACGAGGTCTGCGTCGCCCGCCGCGAGCACGCGCTCGGCCTTTTCCTTGTCGTAACCGGCAGCCGTAATGATTTTGTTCTCGAAGATAGAGCGCAAGTATGTTGTCGGAGAAGTCTGCGCGCCGTTGACAGCGATGCCGCCTTCGGGTTCGATGATGTGCAGATAAGCGAGATCGAAGCGATTGAGTTCGCGCGCGACATAGCCGAATGTCGCTGCCGGATCGGAGTCGTGCATCGTATTGAAGACGCCGCCCGGTGAAAGGCGCACGCCGACGCGCCCGCCCGTCCACACGCCCGTCACTGCTTCCATCACTTCCAGCAATAAACGCGCGCGGTTCTCGATTGAGCCGCCGTATTCATCCGTGCGTGTGTTCGTGCTGTCATCCAGAAACTGTTCGAGCAGATAACCGTTCGCGCCGTGAACTTCGACTCCGTCAAAGCCCGCTTCGCGCGCGTTCACTGCGCCCTGCCGAAAGCCTTCGACGATGCCGGGAATTTCGTTCGTCTCCAAGGCGCGCGGCGCAACGAACTTTTGCATTCCCTTACCCGTGAACAACTCGCCTGCGGCGGCGATTGACGAAGGCGCGACGGGCAGTTCGCCGTTCGGCTGCATCGACGGATGCGAGATGCGCCCGACGTGCCAGAGCTGTAAAAAAATATGTCCGCCACGCGCGTGAACAGCGTCCGTAACCTCTCGCCAACCGGCGATTTGTTCCGGCGTGTGAACGCCCGGCGTGGACGGATAACCGATGCCCTGCGTGGAAAAATGCGTTGCCTCCGTGATGATGAGCGCCGCCGCCGCACGTTGCGCGTAGTAGGTCGCGTTCATCTCTGTGGGCGCGTGTCCCAAACCTGCGCGGCTGCGCGTCAAGGGAGCCATCACGATCCTGTGCGGCAATTCCAGCGCACCGAGTTTAATCGGTGAAAATAAAATACTCGTTCTGTCTTCGCTCATAACCAATTCCCCTGTGCCTTCTTGTTTCACGCTTTCCCTTTTCATAGCGACTTCATGTCTATGACGAAGCGATAACGAACATCGCCTTTGATGGTGCGTTCGTAGGCTTCAGTGATCTGCTGAATCGGAATCACTTCGACATCCGAAATAATGTTGTGTTCGGCGCAGTAGTCGAGCATTTCCTGTGTCTCGCGTATGCCGCCGATTGCCGACCCTGTGAGGCTTCTGCCGTTGCTGATAAGCGAAAAGGCTTGAACCTCGGCGGGCTTTTCCGGCGCGCCGACGAGCACCATCACGCCGTTTCGCTTCAGCAGATTCAGATACATATTAAAGTCGTGCTCGGCGGAAACGGCGTCGAGAATAAAGTCGAATTTGCCTGCCAGCGGTTCGAGATTCGCGGGGTCTTTCGTGACCACGAAATTGTGCGCGCCGAGCTTGCGCGCGTCCGCTTCCTTCGACGGCGAAGTGCTGAAGACAGTCACTTCAGCGCCCATCGAAGCGGCGAGTTTGACGCCCATGTGACCCAGACCGCCTAAGCCGACAATGCCGACGCGCTGTCCTGCCTGAACATTGAAACGACGAAGCGGCGAGTACGTCGTGATGCCCGCGCAAAGCAGCGGCGCGACTCCTTCGAGCGGCAGATTCGCGGGAACCTTGAGCGTGTAGCTTTCGTCAACGACGATGTGCGACGAGTAGCCGCCGAAGGTCAAAGTCTTCTCATCCTTTTCCGTGCCGTTATACGTCGGGACGAGATGATTCTCGCAGTATTGTTCTTCGCCTTCCTTGCAGTTGTCGCAAACGCGGCATGAATCGACGAAGCAGCCGATGCCCGCGAGATCGCCTTCCTTGAAGCGCGTCACTTCGCTTCCCGTTTGCGTGACGCGCCCGACGATTTCATGGCCGGGAACCATCGGGTAAACCGAATTCTGCCACTCGTTGCGCGCCTGATGTATGTCGGAATGGCAAACGCCGCAGTAAAGAATTTCGATGAGCACGTCGTGCGCGCCGGGCGTGCGCCGCTCGAAGCTAAAGGGTTCTAGATCGGATGTAGGGCTTTGTGTTGCGTATCCGCGTGTCGGTAACATATGTTGCTTGTCCTTCCTGTTCAGTTCCAATTATTCGGTTAATGAATCTCAAAGCGCCGTTGATTAAAACTAAAAATCATTTGAGCCGGTAGCGCCGCAGCTTATGCTTCGAGTTTGGCATCCATCGTGATCTTCGCGTTCAATAACTTAGAAACGGGACAGCCCGCCTTGGCGTTATTCGCCGCCGTTTCAAAAGCCCCCTGATCCGCTCCGGGCACCTTCGCCGTCACGTCTAAATGAACCGCCGTGATCGCAAATCCGTCTGCTGTTTTGTCGAGCGTGACGGCGGCAGTCGTGTTGATGCTTTCCGCAGTCAAGCCTGCTTCCCCCAGTTGTCCCGACAGCGCCATCGAGAAACAGCCCGCGTGCGCGGCGGCGATTAATTCTTCGGGGTTCGTGCCCTTGCCGTCTTCAAAGCGCGTGCTGAAGGAATACTGCGTCTCGGAAAGCACGCCGCTGTCCGTCGAGATAGTTCCCTTGCCGTCCTTGATGCCGCCCTTCCATACTGCCGATGCTTTACGTTTCATGTTTTTCTCCTCTGTGTAAAATGTTTGCTTTCATTATTCGATATAGCAGGCTGATGCTTCATGCTAAGTCGAAGAGCAGAATTTCCGCCGCTTCGCTTGCCCGAATATCGAGCGAGTTTTCTTCGCTGATTGCCGCGCCGTCGCCCGCTTGAAGCAGCGTGCCGCCCACGCTGATTGCGCCTATGACAACCTGTAACCATGCGTAACGACCTTTCCCTAGTGGATAGGAAACTTCATCGCCGGGCGCAAGCGCTGCGTCATAGAGCTTCGCATCCTGCTGAACCGTTACGGAGCCGTCAATGCCGCCGGGCGACGCGATGAGCCGCAGCTTTCCTTGCTTCGACGCTTCTGAAAATTCCTTTTGCTCGTAGCCCGGATTGATGCCTTCCCGCGCAGGCTGAATCCAGATTTGCAAAAGGTGCGCGGGTTCGGTTTTGGACGCGTTCATCTCGCTGTGGCTGACGCCCGTTCCGGCGCTCATCTTTTGCACTTCGCCGGGACGAATCACGCCGCTCCCGCCTGTCGAATCGCGGTGCTGGAGCGCGCCTTCGATGACCAGCGTGATGATCTCCATATTCTCGTGCGAGTGCGTGCCGAAGCCCATGCCCGGCGCAATGCGGTCTTCGTTGATGACGAGCAAATCTCGAAAGCCCGTCCAACGCGGATCGTAGTAGCGGTTAAAGGAAAACGTGTGATTGCCGTCCAGCCAATTCGTCTGCGTCTTCCCGCGCTCCGCTGCCGCTCTTACTTTAATCATGCTTCCCCCTTATTGATCGTTTTTACCGCGCGCTTCGTTTAGCACGAGCGGCGAGGTTTGTCCCCACTTTCCAGCGAACACAAAATCCTTTTGCTCGCGTCGAACGCGCGGCGATTCTTCTCTTGCGCGCAAGCCTTCAGGCAAGCCTTCGTGGTTGCCCGCATAGCCTAAGGCAATCGCCGCGACAGGCTCGTAGCCCTCCGGGATTGAAAACTCTTCGCGCGCTTTTGCGACATCGAACCCCGCCATTTGATGTATCACCAATCCTTGCGCGGTGGCTTCCAAGGCGAGGCTCGATGCGGCCTGACCAACATCATGAAAGGCGTGCCGGTTCGGTTTATTGTCAAAATCGAAATCGAGTCTGGCGACTGACAGCATCAGCACCGGCGCAAGCCGCGCCCACTCCCTGTTGCCTTCGACAATGCAGCCGAGCAAACGCTCGTGCTCGCGCTCGTTTTCCTTTGTCGCAATGATAAAACTCCAAGGCTGTTGGTTATAACTCGAAGCCGCCCAGCGCGCCGCTTCTAAAAGGCTTCGCAGTTTTTCCGGCTCGACAGACTGCGCGGAAAACGCGAGCGGACTCCAGCGGTTTTTAATCAACTCGTGAATTGGATATTGCGTTTCAGCAATTTTCTCCATGATTAAACTTTCTCCCTGACCGAGCCGTTTGCAGTGCCTGTATGAGATGAATTTCCGTCACCTCGCCACAACAAATTATCCAGACTCCACACGCCGCCGCCAGCCGCCGCAAGGTAAAGAAACACGAAACTATACAGCGCCGCCAATTCGCCTTTGTTCAGTACAGGCCAGAAGCCTTGCGGTGCGTGCGCCATAAAATAAGCGACGGCCATTTGCCCGGAAAGAATAAATGCCACAAGGCGCGTCAATAATCCCAGCATGAGCAGCAATCCGCCCACTAATTCGAGCGCGCCCGTGATGCCCATAAACGATAATAGCGGCGCAGGAGTGCCACCCGGTTGCGCCGCCGCCGGAAACGCCAGAAGTATTTGCAGTCCGTGCTCAAGAAACAGAAATCCCGCGACGATGCGCAGCACGCTCAATACGCGCGGCGACCACGCCGAATAAAACGGATTCGAGTTAGCCATAAATTTGCCTCCGCAGAAGAGTGGTAAAACTTTTAGCGCGCATCCATCGCGCGCAACGATTATTACCTGAAGCCCGCGCTCGGGTTTGGCACTTTAACTTGCTACCGACGATTCATTTCGTTACCACGTTCATTGTTATAACGAATAATAACTCAAAAAAAACCTACTCAGTCTGACCACGCACGGCTTCGAGCAGTTTGCTAAGCGACATGAGTTGCTTGCTTCCCAAGTGTCCCAACTGCTGGCGATGACATTCGACGATGGGTTCGTCCAAGTCCTTCAAAACACTCAATCCCTCATCCGTGATGCGCGTGTTGATAACGCGGCGGTCTTTCGCTTCCCGCTCTCTGGAAATCAGCTTGCGCGCTTCGAGGCGATCCAGCAAGCGCGTAATGTCAGAGTCCTTCGTTACCATCCGCTCGCCGACTTCGCTGCAAGAGACGCCCGCCTGCCCCGCGCCGCGCAGGATTCGGAGCACGTTGTACTGCGTCGGCGTCAGCTCCACCTTCTTGAGCGTTTCGTTGATGCCCCACGACAGCAATTCCGCCGTGCGCTGAATATTCAGGAAGACTTCTTCCTCCGGGCAAGCGAAACGCTTGGCTTGCTTCAAATCTTTTCGTGCCTTAGCGACCATGCCCGACAGAATAGACGTTATAACGATAATTGTCAAGACGATATTAATAAATTTATTTCCGGGATGGTTCCGGCAGACCGATGATGGATGGCGCGAAGAAAATTACAGGCTTTCGTATTCAGAGTTGGCGTAGAATGAGAGTTATCGGTAACAATACGGATTGCTGAAAAAACGTGCCGGAAATGATCAACCAAAAGTCCCGAAAAATTCGTCGGCGCGTGCGCAATATGCAAGCACGCGCGCGCTACGGGCGCAGAGAAATAAAACGCATCTCGCGCACCGCCACGCTCGGCGGTCTTTTCTTATCCTTTCTTAAAATCGGTCTGATCGGTTTCGGCGGCGGGCTGGCTGTTATCTCACAGATCAGAACGCTCACGGTGCGCGAGCGCCGCTGGTTGACGGATCAGGAGTTTGCGGAAGGCTTCGCTCTCGCGCAAAGCCTGCCGGGAACGAGCGCCGGTAACGCTGCGACATACATCGGTT
>JAABUK010001585.1_pt1 | contig 42766 bp, 40 predicted proteins | sample 5559141 | NCBI WGS metagenome assembly JAABUK01 (sample SAMN10711869, study PRJNA513367) | rock metagenome | isolation source: Antarctica rocks | place: Antarctica: Victoria Land, Pudding Butte nord | collected 2016-01-03 | reverse complement strand
TCCCGAATTCTTGCCCGGAGGACGAATTCCTAGGGGTGTTCTTTGGGGGCCTAAGGGACTTCCGGGCTTCAGCCCTACGGGACGAGCGGTTAGGGGGTGCGAGCAGTTAGGGGGTGAACCCTTCTAGCGCGCAAAAAAAAAAAAAGGCAAGGATTCCACAGCTTCATGAATACGCTAAATCCCGACTTCATGAAGTCTTGGCGATCTATGATGCGAACAAAAAGATCGTCAATCTCAAAATCTTTACACCTCTTCTTGACTGACACTTTCTCTCTTTAATACCAATGCCTCTTTACATTATATAGGTGAAAGAGATGAACTGAGATAATTGCTTCCGACCTACTAATTATGCCCTACATCCACGATACCCCTCGCGAGTCTCAATCTCCACCTACCTCTCTCTCTGCCGCCTCTTCTCCCACCTACGAAAAGCAGGAGCCTTCCGCTGAAACGCTTCGTCGTAATCTACACCATGAATCCGATGTCCTAATAGTCGGCGCTGGCATTCTCGGCACCGCCCTTGCCATCACAATCGCTCGCGCCCCTCACAATCGCTCTGTTACCCTACTAGAAAAGGCTTTGAAGGAGCCTGATCGCATTGTCGGAGAGCTTTTACAGCCTGGTGGTGTATCTGCATTGAAAGAGTTGGGACTTGAGCAATGTTTAGAAGAGATCGATAGTATCAAAGTCGAAGGTTATGAGGTCATATACTACGGGCAAGGGGTGGAGATTGCTTATCCAGCGAATGCAGGTAAAGTAGCGGGGAAAGACAGTAATGGCAGTCAGACAAAAGAAGGCAGACCACAAGGAAGGAGTTTTCATCATGGGCGCTTCATAAGGAGATTACGAGAGGTGGCTTTACAAGAGGAGAATATAACCGTGGTCGAGAGCACGGTCACAGATGTCGTCAAGTGCGGTTATACCGGTAACATCCTTGGAGTGAATTGCCTCACTCAAGGAGAGAAAGACGTCTGGTTTGGCCAATTGACCGTTCTAGCGGACGGGTACGCCAGCAAGTTCCGCAGGGAGTACATTCCAAGACCGGTCGTTAGCAAAAGTCGGTTCTGGGGATTGGAGCTTATTGATGTCGAGTTGCCACGACCACTGCATGGACATGTCATCTTGGGGGATGGTGCGCCTGTATTGCTCTATCAGATAGGGACGAGAGAGACCAGAGCGCTGGTGGATGTGCCTGAAGGACTCGAATCCGCTAGCTCGAAGAATGGAGGTGTGAAAGGGCATCTGAGACAGGTGGTGCTGCCGAGTCTGCCAGACTGCATCAAACCGTCATTTGAAAGGGCGCTGGAGGAGGGAAAGCTGAGGAGCATGCCAAATTCGTTTTTGCCCCCAAGCGTCAACCGGTTCCCTGGGATGATCATGCTTGGGGATGCCATGAATATGAGGCATCCGTTGACGGGTGGAGGAATGACGGTCGCTTTCAATGACGTGGTGCTGCTTAAGGAGCTATTGAACCCAGAAATTGTGCCCGATCTGGGGAACTCGAAGGTCATACTGAAGCAGATGGAGAGGTTTCACTGGAAGAGGAAGAATTTGACGAGTGTGATCAATATACTGGCGCAAGCTTTGTATTCCCTCTTCGCAGCGAATGGTACGTCTCTGAACTCTAGTCTCAACCCCGTCACTAATAAAGGCTGTAGACCCCCAACTTAAGGCTCTCCAGCTAGGCTGCTTCCGGTACTTCCAGCGCGGTGGCCAATGCGTCGATGGTCCTGTGGGTCTTCTCGCAGGCATCATTCGCCAGCCACTGGTCCTCTTCTACCACTTCTTTTCCGTTGCCCTACTTGCCATTTGGCTCGTCCTGTACGAGTCGCCTCTTTATAAGCTACCCTTGACATTAATATCCAGCATCGGCATTTTCTACAAGGCTTGTGTTGTTTTGTTCCCCTTCATCTTCTCGGAGCTGAGAAGCTAAACCCTAATATTGGTAATGCAGTCAGGACTTGTACATAGGCATTGTTGGGGACATTGTACATATTTAATACGCTCCTTGGTTCATAACGTTTCAGCGATAGTATCGCATCTTACATGAAGGACCTATCTTCGTCTTTGCCATAGACCTTTGGTTTTGTGCTTGAAACTTCTACGGTTTTAAGGCCCACAAAGTTCAGCACAGAAATCTGCTGCCAACTTTAAGAAAGTGGCACCAAAATCAAGGGTGATTGAACCAGGAGACAATGCTAGGGCTGAGAGGGATGCTGAGTGTAACGTGGGCTCAAAAGCATAGACCGGGGGCGAGTAATGTCTTCAGAACAAGTGAAATTGCGGTATTATTCGTTGCTCTCTGAGCGTGGAACTGCTGGTACAATACCGTCGATCTGTTCCAATTGTTGCGATGCGAGGCTGACACCTGGCCAGGCACGTGTGAAGAAAGCCGGCCGTGTGCTTTTTCGCGCATTGAGGGGTCATCACATTCACATCCTGGTAAGAGAGAGACAAATTTTTGATTATCAAAGCACAGAACAAACCATCCGTATTTCGGAACGGGCGTTCGGTAAATGTTATCCACCCGTCAATGCTCAAAAACTGCGCTCCGAGGCCTATCACGTTGATTGGAATTGATATGCCTATCTTCATCCCTCGCCAGAATCCTTCGGAAAATTGATTAGGTCGCTTATGAGCCCGCCAGAATCCTTTCGCGGTCTCCCTCTGACGAATGACATCCTCCAATCCTTCGACCCCTCAAGCGGTTGACCGTTGAAAAGATTCCGTAGGCTCCTCCAGGATTCAGGAACTGGGAGCCTTCCCAGTAAAGTGAAAGGTAGGATCTTGCTTAGATCCTCAGCCTCGTGAGCGGCGGACACTACTTGATAAGGTTAAGTGCAATCGCAAACAGAACGTCGACCACGGTCGACCCCCACGAAGCAGCTTTTAAGCATTGACAACCAACCCTGTGCTCAGTGACTCCTCGTATGGATATTATAAGCACCACTAGTAGACTTCGGGAAGCTTTTACAAGGCGCTGATGTGAGCCGCGTACCTGGTAAGGAGAGGGGCAAACAACCTGCTAGGCGAGAAGCTTAACCCTCGTAACTTCTGGTTATTAGGGGGCCTACGAAATCCCATCTTCCATGTCACCGCCTTGTTAATGAGGAATAATGCTACATAAAAGACTGGAATGTTCTAGATGCCGTGCATTTGTGAGCCTCAAGCTTGACCGCTTTGCCAACCCTGGTACATTTCGCGGGACTTTGCAAGCATCAACATATTCCCGAGCCTTCCTCTGCCGCGAGATCCCATCCGTCGTACGCCGCCGTACCTTCTCACGTGTTTTACGAGAAGCGGTGGGGGCGAGTATATGACTTCACTTTTGTTTACTGCCAATGCTTTCCTCTTCTGCGCTCTTCGTGGAAGTAGCACGGACCACAAATGTCTTCACTCCGTCTCTCTTGGCCTTTGCCTTGTCCAGGCAATCGTACTCTTTCTCTGCAATGGTGAGATATTGGGCATCCTGTGTCGATGCCATGCCGTTAGAAGGATTCTGCCATCGTCATGCTGGCAGTATCAATGAATCCTTCTTTACGATGTGAGTAAGAGACGGGCGCGGCATAAATCGTGGGTACGAGAAGAGCTGACCTAGAGGTATGGAGGAAGAGTATATAAACCGTGTTCATGTCCTGTGCCAGTTGTGTTATCCACTTTCTTCGGAATTGCATCAAGCAAAGCCTCCATCATCGCAGAATTTCCCTTTACAGCCTTCATCAGGTCGTACCACAAGCATCCCATTTGCTCTCCAAACTCTCTTCTCACCCTAAAACCAATACCGAACAACCAGCTTTATTCCCTCCAACAATCGTTCTACACGCAATGGCCGTCTGCTCCAAGCTCATGCCTCTGATCGATTCCGCTCGTCCCTTCACAACCTCGCCTAGCGATTGCACACCGGTAAACGAGAGCGGTATGGGAGGCTTCTGGATCTGCTGCCACTGTGGGCATGCCAACAATCCCAAAACCTGCCCTAAACGATGCGGTAACTGCCCTCATACGACGAACTATTGCTGCAGCACCTCTAGTGCTTGATCAGCATGGTCGAGAACGCGAGAGGATTAATTGGGGATGTTAAGGAGCCATGTAGACGTTGGGGAGGTCGTTCTGATATGGAGAGGATATGTGGGAGTCATAGCGCTGAGCTTTTTGGCATTTGTTTAGGTCCTGGAGCCGGGTTCATGTTAGCACGCTGTAACAGGGTTGTGGGAGTATTGATAATGCAATCTACTGCCGTATCTGATGAGAAGCCGCGTATGCCTAGATTCATTAGAGAGTGCACAAGGCTTGCTGTCTTTTTTTGTTCATCTCGAGCGTAGTGTTCTTCGCTGAAACTTGAGTTGAATAAGGTGCACAATATATATACATCGCTGTTACAGATGCCGATGATCATATTAATGTACCAGGACCATTCGTATGTGCGAGACCGCTTTCCAAGTCGATCTGATTCATATCATGACCTACTTCAGGATCAACCTTCTCATTGGTGGTCTTACTCTGCTCCGCTTCAGCTTGTCCTGATTTACCAGCGTCATCTTGAGGTTGCCGCCGCCGCCTACGTCTCCGCCTTCTGTGCCCTTTCTCGCTGCTCCCCTCCTGCAAAGCAATGCCAGCGTCTCGTCGCATTCGTTGAACGACGGGACCCATGGCAAACTGGCCGCCTTCTCGATCGTGATTGGCACAAGGGCTATGTGTGAATGGAAACAGCCAGTCGTACCAGTGGTCTCCCATCACGGTTTTGAAATTCTCATATGATCCTAGATCGAAAGGATTCTCACCCGGCTTTGTGTGAAGAATGGCGAATGTTCTGATTACGCCATCGGATGAATATGAGATGGTACGAAAAGTGGGTGGCGTCTGTGGGAATCTTGGCATGTGAACCGCAAGACTCCAGACGATAGTCTTGCGGGAGAGATTTTCGATGGTGGTGGTATTGAGCAATGCGAATTGAAGCGAGCTGCCAGTCATGCCCATGGTGAAGAGGCCGAAAGGTGCGCCCCTGATGTGTCATTAGTTGGGGCACCACCATGAAGACTTGAGTTCTTACATACAGGCATAGAGTGACAAGCCAGTGGATGTTAACGTTATTAGTCTAAGAGAATTGTCAGCCTCCAGGCTTCATGAACGTTGAAGTAAGCTTCGCTGATAAGGTGCGTGTGCATGAGCCAAGGACACCCTTGATGTTGCCTTGTGCCTTGTTCGAGTGACAGAGCCTTGTGTGGGGGCGAAGGGCCGGTAAAGAGGGGTTTTGCTCACCCTACTCTTCAACTCTGCGAGAAAGTATGCCATGATGATTAAATTGAAAAAACAATAAAGTGCAGTCCAGGCTGTGAATTGAATGAAAAACTTGAATGACATCTCGGACACAACGCCTCCAACCCTAGAGGCAGTCAGTACTGAATACTTGTAGTGTCGATTGAATTCTATAGTGGAATGCTAGAGTCTAAGCAGATTCCTTGACAATTACCTACCACGGGCAGAAGTGGTCCTACGAGATGTCGGAGTCAGTCATGCTCTTCCTAGCACAATTACGGCCTTTGAGATGTATCTTACGATTCAAAGGGTGTCATCGATTAGGGTAGTATTGAGTGCGAAAAGACAACGTACCATCTTACGTACGCAGCGCTCAATCTCCCGACAGTGGTGCGCACGATCAGGCTTCCAATTCAAGCATGTAGAGCACCAAATCGGTCGGCCATCTCCTTGACAAACAAAAGCATCCCTCTTGTAGAATTCCTGTAGGCCGGACGCTGCTTCTGCACTCCCAGGCGCATAGAAGGCTCCGCTCGAATGATTGTTACCGGGAATGTCTCCATTTTCTGCGCTGCCCGACCCAGCACTCCCCGCAGTCTTTTCAGTCGATTCTGGACTTCTTAACTTTCTGTGACCCCTGCTGTATCTTCGCTTCGCTTTTGCCTCCTCGTCTCGCAGAGCATGCCACTTCGGACCAAGGGGAACATATCCAGGGTTGAATGTGACAACGTAGAGGAGGCGAAAGTATGCGAAAGCGATCACCAAGAGGAGAAGAACGTATAGGACGAGGATTGCGATGGCCGCGCCATGACGTGGCGGATTGAATTCAGCTGAGGGCTTGAGGAGATAATTGACTGCTCGCTAGTCAGCTGGATCATATCCGCTATCAAAAGGTCTATGCCTACCACACAGGAGGACTATCACCACCCATGTAACGTAGCCTACGATCCCAATGAGCACCAGAGGAATTATCCGGGATACCCAAAGATTCGCAGCTTTGTGATTAAATTCAGTGTTGGCCATTGTAGGCGCTCTCGATGGGCCTGACACTGGCCCTCGAATGTCAGCTATTCATACCAGAGACTCCCGCGCTGACGTATGGATGTTGCGAAAATGTCTGCTCTGTTATTTGTACTATTCAGCTCTCCAACTTGCAAGGCATCACGGATAGATCGCTTATGTAAGCCCAGCGGCCGGAATTCTTCCCGCTGAACTACTACATAAGGAGACACGTCATCGCCAAAAAACTTTGCAATGGCGGCAGCCCTAGGGCCTTCATTGCAAAGGTTTTTGGCGATGACGTAGGAGACAACCCAGATCGATTTCTTCTCCTTCTCTAGGCGGGCTGGTGTCAAAATCCGTGGCAGCCTTGGATGTTTGCGCGCAGTCGACTTGAACAGTCCTTGGAACCTCAACAGACCACGGCTTTGCTTTCTTGCTCTTATCTACTAGGACTTTGGGCCTTTGGACACACGCTATTGCCACTTGTTTTACCGCTTAGCCTGTTCTCTAGAGAGCTCACACGCTGAATCACTCTGAATTAGACAGCTTGAGGTCAGAAACACAATGTCCATCTTTAACCTAGGCAATCGTATTACATGATGCCGGGATTCTGCCCCATAGAATCCACACCGCCCCCAATTACTCAAGGCAAATGAAGGCGGCCGCTGGTCGAGCTTCGCCGTCCGCCGAATCTGAGGCCGTTGACGGCATCACAGTGGATGCGTGGTCACTGATGATGTGAATCCGCTATGAAAGGGAGTAGGTTCTCTCTCTGTAAATTTTCCAGTCGGTAGGAAAGAGACACTGGTTCATCAGACCGCAAATGCCTTGTCATCGGTTACAGCTTGGAGACGTTATCCCGAATAAGCAGCGGTGTAGCCCCACGGGCACATAATCAACCACAATTGTCCAAATTATCTTGTCTAATTATTTCGATCACCGGTTCCCTAAAGACAAGGCCCCCCGAGATGCTTTTGACAGATGGAGGCGCTACTCGTCATTGGAATCGGAAACGGGCCAAGCTCCATATTGGATCTAGTTCAGGACGCTTCCAAATTACATGTGATGCAGCAGTCGATGAACTCACAGCGAATACAGGAAGATTGATGTGCGCCGTATGTTTCAGCTGGCTGACTGCTTCGCCGAAAGTTTGAAGACGGTATAACGGGGCTGAACTCTATTGCCCTCGTCTTGAGTCCATTGAGTGCTACAGGATTAATTACGTATGCTCTATTGGTTCCAAGAGTCGACGGATGCAACCTCCTACTTGCCACCTTTTTGCAAAGACGATTGCTCATTCATCACTTTCGTTTTCGAAGTAAGCACCACCGACCCAGCTAATTCGCATTGACTAGCGAAATTTGCGCATCGCTCCTATCATGAGGGTATGTCTTCATCGAAAAAGATCGTCACCTTCAAGTTCGGTGAGCACCGACTTATCTCATAAGCGCTTTTGGGGATAGCTCCACCGATTTCTCTGTAGTACCAATGAGCGTTGAAGCTTTTAATTACCCCTTCGGACACATCTCCCCTTGAAAGACGTCAATGGAACATGTGGACTTCTTGAGAAGATGAGCTGTCGAGCACGGTGAGTGCCATTGTGTGCTTGGAGGTGCCCTGACTTCGCTCTGCCGCTTGATTCGCTTTGACATCCTAATGATCTCTTACTAATGAATGGCATTTGACCACTGACAAGACAAACATTCCCGATTATGCGATGACGGATAATAACTATTGAGCTGACCGCTTTCGCCATGTTGCTATGCAGTCCCAAATATCCGGCCTGCTCGGAGCAAAAGTCGTCAGCTGATGGTAAGGTCATTGTGTAGAATTTTTGGAGGGCGCGCAAAAGCTCAGCACTTGCTCCTAATTCAGCATATAAGGTCCAGCAAATGTCAGATTTACAGCTATCACCCACAGACTGTAGAATTCAGAACCGTTAAATACTCAACGTTACTTCTACCGTCATTTTGCAGAGAAATTTTGAACCTCACAATTCATCTTGTCACGGCACTCATTCTTGACCTCAGTCATACCCAGGGCAGCTCTGAATCAATGATGTATCAACCATTACAAGGACACGAAGCTCCTCAGTCTACCCTACTCCAACTTCGATCAAGCCTATGCACTTCATTGGACCTCAAGAATCGATCCTTGGTCCGATTTAGTGCCATTGCTGAGCTGGGCGTGTGCGATAGCCCAGCTTCAAACGATGGAGTCACCGATGCGATCCTAATGACTGAGGATCCTCCGACGCTGGTTTATTCGCCCACAGATGACTGCTCGGCAGCGCAGCTTAACTATCCCCACTCAACACCTCGCTCGTACCCGATTACCTGGTACTGTCATAAGTGCCACTCAGGCAACAGCATCGCGGTCAATGTTCAGTGCTACCACTGCAGCCATCCAAAGTGCCATTATTGTACAGAGGAATAGAAGAAGTACCCATGATGGAGAAGGGTGACTCACCTCGTTTTTCCAGCGACGGAGACCGAGGGTGTCGGTGGAGCGAGCAGAGTATAGTGGAGAGCCTTTCAAACAATATCCAAGACAATGGTGGTTCGCGTATCAATGCATGGACATCCTTTCGGTAGTGTCCCCGGGTTCACTCCTTCAAAGACAAGCATCTAGCGATTCTACCGTGCGGGTTGTCAATCTTTGGCCTAGATTTCATTACAGCAATAACTTCATACTAATGTCATCTCGAGAATCTAGACCTTATATGCGCCTTCTGTAACGTGATTGACTTTCTAGTTAAGTCGAGCGACCAGAAAAGTTCATGCACATTACCGAAGGATCTGCATCACGTTGAGTCTTGTTACAGCTTAGAAACGGAGACCAACATAAAGCGTTGCCAAGTTAAGGCTGCAGAAGAATTTGCCTTAGGAGGCAACGCGGCGACGGAAGGCACCTGACGACGAAAGCAATGAAATTGCACTGCCATCAGATGACCGAAGCATTGAGTAAGGGGCTCGCGTACGGCTTCAAAGTCGGTCTATCAGCGCGTCTTTCGGTGCGGATTGTTTCTTGGGGCTAGGGTGTTGTAGTCCCCATGTAACGGGTAAAAACGGTGGCCTACGCTGCCACGTGAAGCTGTTTCATTCTGTGGAGCTCGACCAGCACAGCCCCTTTGTAAATTTCTAATTATTGAAGCCTCTCAAATTCGTCTGAAACTTTTGGGGCCGGTGTGTGTCGAACGAAGCCAGTCCTGCCACGAAATAATACAGTCGCAGGCACAGAGCATAGCAGATGATCGATTCTTTGGCCGCCTTCCTTAGTTGGCTCCAACATTTACAGCTTCATCCATCGCCTTTCTCCGAATAAGCGCAGTATTATTGGGGCGAAGCTGTTAGCGGATGATGAGACGATTCGTTGTTCGCTCCTTTCTTGTGGAATTGCAGGACAACTTGTTTGAATATCCTATATAAGGCAAGTACCAATAGCAAATAACCAAGCATCGACCTTTGTTGTTACACCCATCGACCTAGCAAATCGTTATTGCTGCTGGAATGATTGTTGAACGCTACTCTTACAAAGTACTTTGTGAATTTGCAATAATGTACACGGACTTTTTTATCTTCGCTAGTTACACCTTCCTATCGATCACTCTGCTAGCATCATTGCGAGGCGAGGCTCTCATTCATACTCAAAGTTGCTATGCAGGAAGGCTGCTCAGCCCGATTAATCTCGAAAGTAAGTCCACACTGCGTAGTGTCCTGCCGGCCAATGAAGCTAAATTGCTCGTCAATCTAGCCGCTATCTCCCATATACACCTCCGGGTAGTATCGAACAATCTTCGCAATATGGGCCGATCGTCAACGCAGCAAAATGTTACTAGCCAAGCAGCAACCAGTAATTCAACCACGGCAAACGGTACTCGAACAAGATCGGCATATTGGCTTCGCTCAAGATCAACCGTGTGGTTTTGCCATCATTGCTTTCACGGGCCCTACACGATCGGTGCTCAGGAAAGCTGTACAAACGTTGTCGCTGATGGCCGTCAGTGCGACCATAGGATGTGTTATCACTGTAGGGTGGAGGAGGTCTAAAATCTGGCTGTGTCTTTTCGTTCTATCCCTCCAACACACCGCGCTCAATTGCCCTCAGATCTACGTACGGCGTCGACAGTCCAAATCCCATTCTCAAACATCTCAATATGCTTTAACTGGTAGCGTTTCTTCCTGTGTGTAGGCCGTTGCTAAACTAGTTGTCTTCTATAATCCATGAACGTTATGCATATTGGCCCATGGTAACCTCGTAAACGGGTCCGTTGTTGAATCTACGTTGATCAACTTTGGGCACAGTCATAGAGACTACGAAAGTCAAGCTCCATAGAGATTACAATACTACAAAAATCTCCAGCGTGCGAACAAAGTTTTGTGAATGTCCGAAGTTCGACGTTTCATTCCGAGGAGGAAAACATGCAGATGACTTAGCGCGGAGATTTGGCATCCGAAAGGGAGTTGAATTCCTCAGTCTGATTTCCTCAAAGGTCCGCAGCATTGGCTGCTCACTTCACCACGCATAGTTTTCTAGGAGCAAGAACAAAGAATGTTCGGACAGTGTTTGCTTGGCCGGCAAGTCCATGCGTATGCTCAACCCACAGAGCGATTGCTTCAATTTAGTAGCTTTGGAAAGGCTCAACAGAAGCTTCGCAAGTAAGAGCTATCTGTATGGTCGTTTCACCTTGCAAGGACGCTTTTCACGTGGCCTGGACGCCCCATTCTACCCCAATCGGCGGACTTCAAATGAACAGCAGATCAAACAGTCAGCACTACCTACGGTGAAAGGGCACCCAATGATGCGGCTCCGAAGTCGTAAGCAAACCTATCCGACTCACCGAATCGCACCTCGGCCGTCAAACTTCGCATAACTGAATATGCAACATACAATTTGATCTAGTGCGAAGGAACTTTCTCGACATCCTCGCCCTGCGGCCGAGATTGCGCAGTACTAGCTGTTTCCTTAGGATGAGCCATCTCTTCACGGGGTTCGAGGACCAAGTAGTCAGTGAGAACATTAATTTATCGCCTCATCCATTCCATATATATAAAAATGGATCATGTCCGATACAAGAAGGTCGATCAGAAAGAAACGCCATCAAATTTCACTTGCCTTCGCTCCCAAACTAGAAAACCTCATATTCAACATCGCTCAAAGATCTAGCCTACCATTGCAGATCTTTCAATACACTCGCCAAGAATGGGAGAATCATTGGACATAAATTGCGGCCAGATGAACACCAAGATTGGCGCGTACTGGCGTGCGTGCCATCAGCAGGGACAGTGTACTTACGCTCAGCATACCGGGCGGAAGCACATTACCACGAGCAAGTACGAGTCCTATGCTAAAGGGCTTTTCTAGTGTTGTGATCCCACAATCAAGAGCAAAGGCAAGGAAGAAGGATCCAAGGTAAGGAGCTTCACACCAAAGAGACAAGTTACTAATCGATCAATCTTACACGAAACCACCTTACCAGACGAGATTTTCTCTAGCACATTCAACTCGGCCGTACGTGTGCGTAGGTCACACATTTTCATGCACTTCAAAGGCTCCGAGACTCGACATCTTTATCAGTCACCCACGTGCAATAAATCTTATTGAAGGACGAGGGAATTTTTGGGGCTGTGTTCCACGATGTTTTGAGACTCTCAACGTCGGCATATTTCCAAATGTCATCTTATCCCTCACGCTGAATCGGCCACACTTCATTAGGGCCGAGTTTGGCGCTCTTCGCCGGCTGTCCGCTTCCTTGTTGCGTTTAGTAGAATATCCCTATATATATTGGATCGCCTGCTTTATTCCTTAAATGATGTTGCTCAACTCTAGTGAGCCATGACTGCTGTGCCTACGTAGTTCCTTATCCATTCGTGTCTCCAGTACATGTACGGGTCCACAATTATCAAGACTTCAATTCCGTCGATGATCGTTGTAAGGTAGACAAGCACGTCTATAAATGCGGTGGGAATGATGAGTCTTTGCGCAAAATGCGTTTGGGTGTCCGCAGCATTCGTGTACATTGTGGTCTTGATCTTTCGTTAGCTTTGGACGTTAGATTTGCTACTGTACTATTGCTTTCTAGCCGCACTTTTTACTCTAGAAGCTCTTGAAACCTTCTAGTGGGCTTCTGTCACTCGCCTGAGAGGATTGTACTAGCTTGAAAAGGCGGCCAGCAGGCGAGATAGGTTAAATTGGTCAGGTAAGGCTCTAGCCTGTGGTTGTGTCTTTACCGTTCTGGTCTTCACATGACCCACACGGAGCCGACCGGGTGGTCGACGCCCCTTTGACGAGGGAACAAAAGCATTAAATTAAGATTACGGTTGGGATATCGGCGTTGTGTCATTGCGCACCGCTCTAGACTGGTTTGAAGTAAATGTGCCTTGAAGATGCAGGCCTTGATATCGTAGCCCTGATACATCATTGAAGCCTATATGATATATTGTTGAATTCCTTCATTACCACCAACAAACTAGGCAATCCAATTATTACATAGCTTCCTGAAGCACTGGAATCAAAGATGATCCCATATACAGCTACGGGTGCCTTGATTAAGACGGCTAGGGAAGAATCTAGAATGAGCTCCATGACGGGATATTTTTTGGACTCATCACTCTTCCCTGATGACTGCTAGATGCTCAAGCGGTCAATCATAAGCTGCCGACAGGCTCACCGTATAGCGAAGACGAAATAGATTGGTAGTCCCCAAGCTCGGTGGATACACGGTGCAACCAACCACGCCCGCACCATCGTCCAATTTTGCACGCTTCACTCTATTCAGCATAAGTTGAAGTTATTCGCAGCGAACTCACTTCTATGCGCTCGCCCTGACATCCTAAGTCGTCAGCTGCGCTGGAGAGGCGATTCCTTACCGATGTCGGTGTAATGGCCGGTAATGCTTTTCAGATAACGCTTCGCAATGCGAGGATACTGCCTGCAACGAAACAATATATAAGACCGCAAGATCACGCAAATTGATGACCACAGATTTCTTCTAAACGGCGATCCCAATTCCATCTTCCAAACGTATTAGCACAGCCATACTTGATCACCTACCCAACCAATCATCTTTCTCCTCAAAGAGTCATTAAATCATGCCTCCATCCCCTCTACCTCCGTGGGCGACCAGATGGTACTGCAAAGCGGGCAATGGAACTCATGGCCCAATGTCAGTCAGGCTTAACGACCATTGTACTGAATGCGGACGCGGCAGAGACCATCATACAAAATACGCTCGCTAGCACTCCGACCACAGGCTATCGAAGTGACTCACATTTTTCATGAATGGTAAGCAGACCTCTCAGATGATCCCTGACTCCGAGCTGATTTTTGATTAGTCGTGCTGGAGTATTGCTAGGTCTCGAAAGCCCTTGAAAGCATTCAAGAAAACAACATTCGCTTTGGTCCATTACACCGTCAATCACCTCATCAACAACCCGACGCAGCACTTGAAACATACCCTCGCATGTGCACGACGCATTCACCACAGTGCCCCCAAACTTACGGCTCAATCTCCCTCATCCAGTATTTCGGCATTGCGTGGAGTTTAGAGGAGCAGCGAGCAATCGCAAGGGTTGTATTTCGAAGCATTTATAGCAACCGAACTGCAACATAAGAAGCCTTTCCCGAATTATACCGTGCCACTCGATCTTTTTTTTATTCTGAGCCTTGCAGAATTTTCGTTCAGGCAAAAGCCATGTCTCCTTAGGTATATCTTTTTCCACCAAATTCTGTTGGTATTTCTGCGAGTCAAAACTACCGCTATCCTTTGCTACAAGCTGAGGTATCATCAAGAGTTCAATATCCGTCATCAAACATGAAAGGCATCAAAGTCTGTTCGCCCGCTTGAACGCATAGAATTTGTACGAGCGGTTCATTTTTAGTATATCTGTGACTAAATTGTGTCCCTCGGGCACTCTGCTCCTTTCTGCTCTAATACGCTGAGTCGTTTTTGAAAGTTTGCGCGACTTCTCGACGGCCACGGTTCGGTCGAAAGTATTCCATAGTGACCGTCTTTCCCCATGTAGGCGAGGTACGGTCGTGAGGTCTCTTATATGATGGCCGTTTTAAGGACTGGTCCTCAGCGTTGCCTACCCAGCTCTCTGCACATAGGGCGGTCCGTCATACCAACTCTGGCCACGCTGCGTCGCATGTGCTCCCTTTAAGTAGTCAATAATGACTCTTATGATTGTTTTGGAGCCCTGAAACGTTGGGAGGTTAGCCTTACCTCCTAGGCAAACAAGGCTACGGTGTATATCTTGGCGTTCTCTGCGACCCAAGGCTTCGTTATGGCGCTAGCAAAAAGGCAATAGCGCTTCTCAGAGCACATGACCTGACTGAAAGTAGAATATGCACTGCCACCTTGCCCGAAGTAGGTCGCGACTATGGTTTGATAGCGCTGCCCCACCCTTCGGAATGAACCGGGTGAGGCTAGGAGGAGGCTCGCATAATGTGGCCTATTTAGTATGTATAAACCTTACCATAAATTAGCTAACAGGGAATCTCGGATGAAGTTTGCAGTCCTCTATTGATTCGTAAAGTAACATGATGAAAACTGTTTCGCCTGCTTCAAAGAAACGAGGTGTCTGCACATCCAGGCTGCCTAGCACGCTAGTCTCCGAAATCAGAGTCAAATATATCAGCTTCACGATCAATTGGCTATCCCAAATCTCTATTATCCATTAATTATTATTACTCAAGCATTACTCCGGTATAGCTCACCGCTTTCACAGAGAAGTGACTCCTCCTTGCAAACTACTCTTAGCCTTCAGCATTCTGCTTCACTTTACCAGTAGGAGCTCTCAAAGGGTTTGCTTCCGGTCAACAAAGCGTCTTGGATGTTTTATGCTGTCCTAGGCCATTGGTTAGCGTGCTGGCTACTTGTGGAATATCACCAGTATAGATTGTCGCCCTGGTGGCGATGCTTCATGCTGACTGAATGTCATGGGCTCGGTGTATCTTTTCTTCGAGCGCCTTGCCCAACGGACTAAGCGCGGAAATTCTCAAATTATAAGAACCGAATGGATTCCTGGATTGAGAGACAAGCAAGACATTTCCTCGTAAGCATATCAGCCTTCTCCCACGATAGTCAACACTGAGCGGTTAGCTTTGAACCATACTCTGCAACCGGTATCAGTCATTTCAGATCTCTCAGACGAATTTAGCCAACATGCCTTGGTACTGCCCCGGGTGTAAATACGGACCACTGTCATCTACCACGGACACGCATTGTCCCAACTGCCATAGACAGAGGCGCAGATACGCATATCGAAATGCCCGCCACCAAACCCCCACAAATTTCCGCGACTACGAGGCTAAGCATGTGCAACGACATGAGTGCTCAAAATGCGAGCACTGAAGAAGAGCCTCAGGGTAGGTCAATCCTCTTCTAAGATGACGAGGAATGTCTAATAAGCTGAACATAGTTGCGAGTGACACCACGACATGGCGACAACGCTACAGTTGCTTTCGGTGAAAACAAATTTGCTTTCGCTCCTACCATGTTTACCGCCACACACAAACCATGATCGATCAAGAGTACGAATTTGCTCGGTTATCTTGATATTTGTTTGCCATGCATAGCGTTTAGATCAAATGCGAGCAATCGCCCTGGGAGTGGTTCGAAGTTTTTACGGCCGAATCAGCATACAGCATAAGCATCACGATCAGATTGTCACATCATTGTTCTCTTGTTTCCCTAGCTTTTCTCTTGATTTTTAGATAAATCAATCACAAACTCAGATTCCCCAAACCCGTTATTCTTGTCATTGCAAACCACGAAATGTCAATAGGCATCAGTCAAAGGCCGTCCCCCGTCCAGTATGAGGCAATGCTCCAAAAGTAAGATCGGTAACCAAAAAGACTGGCTGGACGCCTTTGTCAAGGCAATTCCTGATTCTCGTGACACCACCACATACACTGCCATGAGAATGCAGCTTTCCGATACAATGGACTCAATAGCATTTCCCGGGAAATGCTCCGGTGATTCAGTCAAAGGCAGACACAGACAAACATACAAATTCTCATGTGTTCGCAGCGATTCTTCCAATCTACAGAATTCATCTTTCCTTTCAAGCCTTCCCAAGGCATCTCGCGACGAATCTCCAACAGGAAACGTCAGCCATGATGCCTCGATGGTCATCTCGATACTATGAGGATGGTATCAGACCCTCGTGGTATTGCGGCCACTGCCCCGAACGCGGCCCAATGACGATCGGCATCCATCAACATTGTATTTTCTGTTACCGCCAGCGCGACGGCTATTCATATCCTCCCGCAGTGCCCAGGCGTCGAGACAGGCACCGACATCATCCAAGACATCCAAGGGGCTACTATTAGCAGTCCACGAACCGCAACATTTGGGACGGCAATCTCAAACCATGATCAAGAGATAAGAGATAGACCGAGGTGGGTGTTGCACTCTTGCCCAGCGTCTACACTTCCCTGAACATAAGACAGATGTCTTCATCTTCACGGAAACCCCCATTGGGCGCCGTATCAAAAGCTATAGACTGCTTGTATAGCATGGCGTTTTCGGTCGCTTGTACCACTTTACGAAAAGTCTTTCTTCGGGGTGCGTTCTGCGATTAGAATAGACTGCGAGCAATCATTTTCAAATCGTTAGAGTTCTAAACAGTAGCATCTGCATTTAGATTTTCTCCTTCACTTGTACTCAATTTGCACGCACTAGAAGCATAAATCCTGCCAGTCGGGAGACTACTTACCTTTTCGTCTCCATTTGGGCAGCTCCAGACATGTCCACTCTCCCACTGCATCTCACCTTGGACTCTCTTCTCCCTCTCCTTTCACCTCTCCCATCGGCCATTTATTCCACCGAGACAAACAAGGCTCTTCCGAGATAAATAACTCATCCAAACACTGGTGTCTCACCGGCAAAATCGGCCTTTTGCTGGCGAACTAGGCAAACAGGCCACTAAGGCCTCAGACATCGCTCTACTGCCTGGATTTGCTTCCTACCCAAAAGCCAGAAAGCTCATATCATCCAGCCTCCATCTCCGTTCTTCTCCCTGATAGCACCGCATTCACCCGTCCCTCTCCTGACCGCCTCTCTGCCCGGCCTCTACTTCATGCTCGCCTCTCGGACTGTTACACGGTAACCCAAGCTGGCTGCGCCCACGAAGATACGCCACGGCTTTCGGTAAAGCTTACAGTCATTTTCGAAGAATTCTGGATGTTATGGTGAGAACGCGCCCTACGAGAAGCTGACGTTGGCGCGGAGCCGGTTGGTTGGTTGGTTGGTTTATTCATACACTGATCCGCCTTTCGGCATGCAGGGGAGTCTCGGCCCTAGGACCACCCCAGAGCCTAGCTCGAAGCTAGATCTAATGGGCTTAGCCCGGACCCCAAGCGGTTTAGCCGGCCTACCGGCCAAAGCGTATATACCTCTAGTATTTAAAAACGGAACCCCCTAGGATAAATCCCTAGGGTACTAGTCCGGGGGTATAGCCCCGGTTCTAACGCGTCCAGCGCTAAGATATAAATAAATATTAAAATATAAATAAATAAATTCTTATTATTTAGTTTCGGGTATATTTTAATCTCTTTTAAAAAATTAAACGTATTATTTATTTAAATAAACTCTCTTCGATTTTTAAAAACTAGTATTAATATAATATAAAAGTATATCTTTAATAAGGTCCTAGAGGTTACCGGCTATTTTAGAAAAAAGTCTTTTCGCGGAAATACTTTAGGCTCTAATAGTTTATAAATTACTAAAATAAATTTATAATATATAATCTTATCCTTATATTACGGTTTCGCTATATTTTTATATAATTAAATTTAATTAGGCTAGCGTGCCTTGGCCCAAGTCTAATTTCTAGTTTATAAATACTTCTATAGAACTTCTATAGTTAGAATTCTATTTAAACTATAGTTATTATATAATTTTTATATTTACTAAATCCCTAATATAATTCTAACTATCTTTCTTCGTTAATAAGTAAAGAAAGTTATATTAAAAAGTAATCGTAATCTTATTAATACAAAAGGCGGAGTATATTATAATATTTATTAATAATAACCTATAGAGAGAGAGCGCCGTTAATAAAAGGGATAATCGTAATTAATATATACTCTTTATACTTTAAACCCTTATTCTAGTAAGATTTAATAAAGTTATAAAAGGCGTAATATAAAGAGTAGGCCCGAAGGGCCTAGGTTTTAAATCCGCCTTAATACGTTAATAAAATAATATCTAGAGTTAGATTATTCGAGATAATAATATAGGTCGATAAAGACGATTTATTCTTCCTTTATAAAACTCCGATAAAGATAAATAAAAGGAAGATAATTAAGGTCTTAACCGACGCACTAAAGAACGAAATACTAGAATAATACGAAGATATATTATCGAGCCTAGTAAATACGATAATAAACTTATTATCTATAATAATAATAAGAAAGAATTTATATAGATAGCGAGCGATATAGAGCTCGCCGAGAGTTTTAATATTAATTAAGACCTATAGTATAATACTATTAAAGGTATAACTAGTAATATAATTATTCTTAATAAATAGAATAATAAGATAAATCACGATTATATAAAGAGTAAATCGAATAAATTAGACTTAAAGAGGTAGTTTAAACTAGTTATAATTTAATTATTAAACGAGTAAATAGAAAGTACTCGGATACGAGGTTTAAAGAATTAATATCGATAAAAAGAATAAGACTTTAAAAAGGAGATTTAGAAATTAAAAGAGTGTCCCTATAGAAAGACTCGATTTATAAACGACTTTAATAATAGCGATAATAACTTAAGAGTTAATAATAGTCGACGATATATAATTTTTAATTTAGCTCGGTTTTCTATACTTCCCGGTAATAATAAAAAATACCTAGAAGTCTCTATATTCTTTAGAATATATAATAGAATTTAATAAAATAGTTAGAAGATATACCTAAATTTAAAATTCCGTTAAAGTACTATCTTATTCCTATAAAAGGAAGATAAAATAAATTATATCCGAAACTATTATAAATTAATAACCTTCGACGTTATTAAAGCTCGTATAAACCCTATTTTTATTAATTTTTATTTAACGGCGAAAGAGATAGTAGAAGAGTTAAATAATATATTCGGTAAATATAATTAAATTAGAAAGATAAATATAGACCTTTATTACCCCTTATTCGGAATAAATATAAAGAGACGTAACGAATTATTTAATAAATTCTTTATACGGTTCTTAATAGCGATCGCCCTATTATAGTTTTCGGATATTTATAAAATATTTAATTTAAAGCGATTAGTAACCGAGCGCTTAAGGTTAAAGATATCCGATAAATCCGTATATATCTTATTCCGCGAGCTCGTAAAATATCTTCGATAATATAATATAAACTTAAAGTAGAACGACGAGTTTACTATTTATACTACTAAAGCTACTACTAGCTCTACCGGGTATATTATTAAACTAGTAACTCTTATCGCTTAAAACTCCGCTAGTATTATAGATACTCTTAAATTAAAAGAAAGTAACGGTAGAAATAATCGTTAAAATAATAATCGCGGTAATAATCGTATATTATTCGGTATATATCGTTATTTATAAAAGATATAAAATCGTTTTAGATAAAAGAATCGCTACTTTAAATATTTGAAATAAAGATACCGAGCTAGCGATAAAAACGCTCTTTATAAAAATTAAAAACTTATAACTAGAGACTAAATAACTATAAAACTAGTTATAGCGGGATTAGAGTTTATTAATAAGGAAGTTATAAATATTAATAATTCCGACTCGGAAAATTAATTATCCCTAATGAAATCGCTACTAGGGATAAATATACTTAAATACGTAAAAGAATTAAATAGTTAAAACGATAAATTAAAGAGAATTTAACGTCGGTTTTATTATTCTTATATAATACCTCTAGAAAGTTTTAAAAGGGGAGATAACTAGATTTTCTAAAGAAAATCTATATTAAACGGGGGTTAATTAAAGTAAAATATTTTATAGATATAAAAGCGTCGGTAAAAGCCTTTATCGATATTAAATTTACAATATTCTATAAACTCCTAACTATTCTACTAGTTAAACCTTATTATTTAAAACTAGTTAATAATAAATTAACGCCGACGATTATTTATATAATTTAAGTGAAATTAGTTATTAACGATTATATTAAAGAATACTAGTATCTAGTTACGGATCTAGGCCGTTTCGATTTTATATTAAGAATACTATAATTAGAATTATATAACCTTTATATCTCCTTTAAAGATAAGTTTATACTATTTAATTTAGACTATTATATAGCGAATTATCTACGATATATTAAACCCGCCCTTATTTATAGCGACTTAAAGTAATAAGAGAAACGAGTAATATTTATAAATAAAAAAGATATTATTAAAATCTTAATATATATTTATATAAGGATAGTAGAAAGAGAAGAGAACTAGGTCTTAACTATATAGCCGGAAGACTTTAAGTAATTAATATAAAAAGAGTATATATACGGACCTAGATTTATTATAGACGTAGTAACTGTATCGCCCGAAGATTACGAAAGATTCTTCGAAAAGATAAAGAAGATCCCCGTTACTATTATTAAATTAAAGTAAAAGGTTCTTAAAATATACTATAAATAGATTAAAATTTGGAATTTTATAAAAGTAAATAAACTTCCCTCTTATAAAGTAATTAATTATAAAATATATTTATAGAAGGGAGTTACTCTATTTATAAAGAGAATTTATAGTATATTAAAAGACTAAGCCGTAGTAGTTAAAGAATATATCGATGAGATATTAAATAAGGGGTATATTAGAAGGAGTATATTCTTATATATAATATTAGTATTTATTATTAAAAAACCTAACGGAGGACTATATATATATATTAACTACTAGGTATTAAACGCCTTTATAATTAAAAATAAAAATACCCCGTTATTTATAAAATAGACCTTTACTAGACTATATACGGCCAAGATTTATAGTAAATTTAATATTATTACTACTTTTAATAAGGTCTAGATAAAATTAAATAATAAAAAAAAAACTACTTTCCTTATTAAATATAAATTATTCGAATATATAATAATACCTTTCGGGTTTTATAACGTATTAAGTATATTTTAGGCCTTAATTAATAAAGCTCTTTTAGAACATCGGCAAGTCCGGAAACCCCGATTTTTACACATTTTATACCGAAATTATACAAAATACTAGAAATGCGTATCTGCTCATATCCTGTATTCTAAGTACATTATGTACCGATTAAGCAGCGATATTGCACCGATTTAGCAACTTTTTTTTTTTTTTTTTTTAAACTTTAACTTTTTATAGTATCTAGACTAGGGCCCCTATATAGGAATATAAATATCTTACTAAATCTATTTTTAGCCTAGATTCCGAATTTTTAATTAGATTTTTACTAGCGTTACCCTATAGGGCTATAAAGCTACTTTTAGGATTAAGTTTAGCGCTCCCGCGCAGACCTTAACTCTAACTTAAAAATCTTGGCGCCAAGATTTACTAAGATTTGCCAAGGCTGCAAAATGCGCATTTTGCACCGATTAAGCAGCGATTTTGCAGAACTGTTTTTCCGGACTTGCCGATGAAGGTTTTAATATCTTTTACTCGGTATACCTCGATAATATTTTTATATATAGTAATAATAAAACCGAATATATTGAATATATCGGAAAGGTCTTTAAAATACTCCGCTAAACTAGGCTTTATCTTAATATTAATAAATATAACTTCTATATTAAGGAGGTGAAATATCTCGGGTTAATTATTACTACCGACGTACTAAAAATAAATCCTAAAAAAATAAATACTATCTTATAATAGAAAACTCCTAGGTATATTAAAGATATTTAGATATTCTTAAGATTTACTAATTTCTATTAATAGTTTATCGACGGTTACTTTAAAATAGTAGTATCGTTATCGAATTTAATACGAGTGGTTAAAAAAAAGGACTTCGTATATCCCTAAATACTTAATAGTATTAAATAAAAAATATTTAATATTTTAAAAAGATCGTTTATATCTACCCCGATCTTAATATACTTTAACTTTAATAAAGAGATATAGGTAGAAATTAATACCTCCGACTATATTATAATAATATTATTATTATAAAAAGATACCTAAGGACTATTACGACTAGTAGTTTTTATATTAAAGAAAATATTACCCTAAGAATATAACTATAAAATCTACGATAAGGAACTATTAATTATTATATAGATATTCGAGGAATAATACCCCGAGTTAACCGGTATATTTATTAAAGATTTAATTAAAGTAATAACCGACTATAAAAATCTAGAATACTTTATAACTATAAAGTAACTTAACCGCCGGTAAATATAGTAGGCGGAGTTTCTATTAAAATTTAACTTCTATATTATATACCGGCCTAGTATATAGGGGATAAAACCTAATAACCTTACCCGTAGGGTAGGCGATTTATTAGAAACGGAAAATAATAATAAAAAGAAGTTTTAATACTAAACCCTATTTAAATATAAATACCTAGATTAGGGAGTTCGTTTTATAATCTCCTTTACTTTTATACTCCTCGACGAAAACGAGTAGAATACCCTATATCTAGCGGTATTAATCTACGATTTAAATAAATAGGGTAGTAGTATCGATAATAATAAATTATCGTCGGGGACCTTAGGTGAACTTAAAGTTAAAACTAAAAACCCTATTATTAAATCGAATATTATATAACGGATAAAGGGATTCTATAAAGACGACGATATAACTTAATATATTATAAATACGAAGTAGTTTAATCTAAGGAAAGTACCTTAAAACTTAATAAAAAATAGTATTAAATTAAAACTAGGAGACTATAAAGTCTTAAATAGAATACTATATATAGGTAAACGTTTATATATATTAAATAATCTAGAATTACGTATTAATATTATTAGGGAACTATATAATAATCCCTTTAAAAATCACGGCGGACACTTAACTATATACGACCGACTTAGTAATTATTACTATTAGTTAAGAATAACTAATAGCGTCGCTCGATATATAAAGAGTTACTATATATATAAGAAAACGAAGGTATATTAAGAAAGTAAATAGGGTTTATTAAAATCTTTACCGATACTAGATTATTATTTCTAGGATATTTTAATAAATTTTATTATACCTCTACTAATCTACTCCCGGTATAAACGAGTATATAAATATATTATAATTATAATTAATAGACTATCGAAGAAAAAAAAGTTTATATTATTAGACTTTATAGAGGTTAAAGTTATAATATAAATATTTATCGAGTAAATATAACGAGAGGAAGAATACTTTAGGACTATTATATTCGATAAGAGATTTTAATTCATATCCTATTTCTAGTAAAGACTATATTAACGAATTAATATTAAGTTTAAATTATCTACGGCTTTCTACCCCGAAATAGATAATTAAACCGAAAGTATAAACGTCGTACTTAAATAATACCTTCGCGCGTATATTAATTATAATTAAAATAACTAGGTAGATTTCCTACTATTAGCCGAATTCGAAATTAATTCTAATAAAAATACCTCGTTAAATATCGAGTTATTCCTAGTTATAAAAGGGTATCTACCTCGTTCGGGGACCGAATTATTAATACTTTAGAATTTAAAGATTTCTTAAAAAATAAAAAGAGAAATAAAGTTAATTAATAACTTTATCGAAAGAATAAATAAACTAAAATAGTATCTACGAGAATAGTTAAAATAATTATAAATATTATAAATTAAATAAGCGAATAAAAATCGCTACCTAGTATTAGAGTTTAAAGAAGGGGATTTAGTAATATTAAATTATAAAAATATTAAAATAATATAACCGGTTAAGTTTTTAGACTATAAAAATCTAGGGCTATTTAAAATTACTCGCGTAATTAATAATTTAACGTTCGAGCTAGAATTACCTAAATCGATAAATAATATCCTCTTTATATTTTATCTATAATTATTATATATAAACGGGAGCGATCCTCTATTTAAATAAACTAACCTACTACTATTTTTAATATATATCGATATTAAAGAAAGCGATTACGAGGTAGAAAAGGTCCTAGATATAAAACTAGATAATAAGAGGAAGGATTTTATAATAAGTAAAAAGAGATACTTTATATATAAAATTAAATATAAAAGATAGAACGATATATTTAAATAATAATTATACTAGGAAGTAACGGGCTACCCCGACCTAGTTACTAATTTTTATTATTAATATACAAATAAACCGGTACCCTATATATCTTTCTAGATACTAAATAACTAGGAACCTCTACTAACTTTATTATTAATAAATTAACCTTATTATATTAAATTAAGACTATTTACTAGGATAGATACTATTATTAATAAACTAAATCTATTCGATTAAAAAAGCGAATTTACGTAACGGTTATAATACCGCTAGTTACGTCTTTAATAAAGGCCAAAAAGGGCTAGCGCTTAGTACTAATATATACTTTTCACGAAAATATTTATAAATAATAGGGATTAGTCGTAGGAGCTCCCGTTTAAAAAGAGGGGTAATATTACAATTTCGTTATATTTCTATATAACTAAACCTAATTAGGCTAGCGTGCCTTGGCTTAAACCTAATTTCTAGTTTATAAATATTTCTATAGAACTCCCATAGTTAGAATTCTATTTAAATTATAGTTATTATATAATTCCTATATTTACTAAATCCCTAATATTTATCTCTTTACTACTATATTTATAGCGGTCTCCGGGCATTAAGACGTAGTATAGATATATATTTAAATCTAGCGCGAACGCCGTATTTTAGGTACGAATAAGTTAAATTTAACTCTATAATATTAACTTTAGCCCGATAGTATTTATTTAGGGTTAGAAGATAATTAGTAATAAACCCTATTAAATAGGAACGATTTAGCCGATATAGAAGCGCGTTTTAATAACTATTTTTCAAAAAGTAGTTTTAAATATATAGTATTATTTTCGATCGTTAGCGCGGAGTCGTAAAAGGGTTTACGTTTTATTACTAAGAGAAAGATAGAGAGGAAAGTTTATACGAGATATTAGAGGGTTTACCCTAGAGTATAAATATAATCCCTTTATAAAGATATTTTAGAAAGGCGTAATAACCCCCCTAAAGCTCAGAATTTAGGGTTAATTATTTGGAATAAATTTTCGAGATTATTTACGAGGTCTACTTCAAAAGTATTCGGAATAACTATCGTATCGATTATAGAATATTAAAATATCGCGTAGTTTCCTCCTTTAAGATAGTAATAATAGCGTTATTAACTTAAGACTTAGATAATCGAGATTATTATTTATAACGATTACTTCTTAAATTCTATTAATTTAGAATACTTAATAATTATTTACTATTATTAATAGAGGTCTTAGGAAGGCTGAAATCCGAATATATCTACTTGCGAATAAACCAGTTTTGGTGGTACGGTGGCCGGCTTGGCTACGTTAGCCATTCCGAATACTTTAAAATTTGACCTCGTACTCGTACACGTCAAGTCGTTCCTCCACATTGGTCTGATCACGGCAGCATGCCGACTTCCGTCTATTGTATATCCGCCAAATCGCCAGCGCTACCTGTGCACCTCCCAATCCCATACCATCTCATTAAGAAGTTGTATCAAACACCAAGCTCACTCTATCATCCCCAGCAGTCACAATCGTCTTCCCACCTCCCTGCACAAACCCCAGCACAGCACCTCCTTCACCTCCACCCATATGCCCTCTCCACTCCTGCACCAGACCCTGTCCCTTCGCCGCAGTACCTCCTCTCGTATCCCATCTCCTCACCACACCGTCATAACCACAACTCGTAAGCAAATACCCAGTAGGCCCAGGCACAAACTCCACTTTGACGACGGCAAACTCCTCGTGCGCTTCTCTTATATGCCTCCTAACAGCGAACCGATGCGCTGTATCGAAGAGCACAATGCTCCCGTCTACGCTACTAGCTGCAAGGAGGGTGAATGGCGGTGCGCTGAATGCCAATGTCTCCACGCTATCACCCTGGGACTGCAAACTCGCCAATATCTGTCCTGCTTGGCCAGAGCTCGCGCCTTCAGCCCCTCCGGCTTTCTTTCCCCCTGCGCGTTTGTTCTTGGCCCCTCCACCCTTCAGTCCTTGCGTAGCAGACCCTGACGTAGCTCCCAGGTTCGGGAGGCCCACAACCCGTATCATACCTCCAGCTCCTCCCACCACAGCAAACGCACCTCCTGGCGCAACGGCGACACTGTATAGCCCTCCCTCAACAGCGAATCTCTGATCCTCACTCGTGAGACCGACCACTGCCTGACTTCCCGCACTACCCACCACTCCTGCGGCGCTGGCCTCGCCAAAAACATCCCAGACGTAGAAGCTTCCGTCTTCGCTCACTGTGGCCAAGAGCTTGCCATCCGGCGACCAAGCTCCAGCCGTACATGCTTGGGTGTGTAAGAAGTATGTTTGTAGTATTTGTAGCGGGGCTGTCTTGTCTGATGCATCAACCGCATATACCCATACACTACCATCTGAAGCCCCTAGAGCGACCGTGTTCGGGTACGAAGAGTGTGGACAAGGCACGAGGAAGTTTATCTCTGGCACCTCTTGCGCCTCGGCTACCAGAGGGAATAATTGATCTTTGGTACTGTGTGCTCGTAAACGCCCATCAAGACCCCCGCTGAGTAGGTAGTCACCATTTGGCAGCGTGAACAACAGCGCGTTAATACTATCTGTATGCCCTGTCAGTCTCGCCAGAGGTTGTAGTGAAGAGCGGCCTGGTTCGGGATTGGATTCGTAGGATGTAGGGAGGACAGGGGAGGGTGGTTCCGCGGAAAAGACAAAGGTTGTGTCGTCGCCCCCGCCGGTGGCTATCATTGAGAGGTCGAGGGGATGTTGTGCAATAGTAAATATGGAGTCGGTATGTAGGTCAAAATGCGCAGAGGAGTTATTCTCAAGCTGTATCTCGGCTTCTGGACCGTCTTCTTCGGGGTCTGAGTCCATGGGATGGTCGGGATCAATTGGGATCTCTTCTGCTCCTTCGTCGACATCCAGCAGGTATCCCTCCTCTGGTTCTTCTTCGTGCCTGTCGTGGGGTTCTTGGGTGGAAGACATAGCGTAGAAGAGCCTTGATTCTGGTGTCTGTGGGAATATTCTGGAGCAGATGGGTTAAATAGAAGTAAACAATTTTGGATTCGCAAGTAGAATGGTAGGTGAACAGTGTACAATGAACCAACTTTTAGAAATGTATTCTGCTTGTCAGAGACCGCTACAATATTCCTTATCGATATCAGCCCTGAGGCTAATCCCAATTGATTCTTCGCAGTATTCGGCCACACAAAGTCCTCTTGCATGATTCTCTAAGCTGGGGTACATCTTTCTCCAGAGCATCAAGCTCCCCATCTCATGCTCATCCCGCCCAGTTTGGTGTCTAAGACCCCTTCCGCCTTTCAGCCTCCCCAAATGCATCGAAAGCCTTCCCATGAACCCCCCTTTGCAATATCAGCGATGCCACTGGTCACCCACCCTTTCTCCTTCGTCTTCCACATGTTGAAGGTATTGGCTCCAGTATGATTAAGTCTCCCATCTTCTTGGAAGACGTAAGGCGTCCACCTACCCATTCTCAAGTCAATACTCTTCATTCAACACGAAAATTGAGAAAGTGGACATGTCTAAGCTCCCAAATCATGGTCAACAACCCCAGAGCGGCATAATATAGGATAAATCGTGACTCCGGGATGTGCACTTAGGCCACACCCAACACTCTGTCTACGTGAACCGTAAGATTGAATATCTGTTCATCCATATTGACAGGCGACTCGACATGAATCCGATCAACGACGGCCGCGAGAGATAGATGCACTGGCTTTCCTCGCGGAATGAGGCTTGCTGCCCCTTCGGGCAGGACGAGCGAGTTCATACTTGCGCGGTCTTTGTTCCTGATGCACGCAAGGAATTGGTTGCTTTGGGGCGATTCAGTCCACCTTCAAGACCCTGGGAGTGGGGCAATCTCACACGGTATGGAGGATAGTCAATTCGTCTAAAATCCATCCAGGTTGGGTTTCGAAGTAGCAGAGGTCAGGGTCGAAAGCTAGTCAGACATGTTGCCCGAAGAGATCATTAGAGATAAGAAGGAGAGCAGAGAAATGATGTTGAAAGTGAAATGTCTGCAGGTAACGAGCCTATGTGAGATGGTCATACTGTCATGTCAGCGTCAAAGACGATATGACTGCTTTTTGCATTGGATTTCGCCGCATGCTAGCGTGGTAAGCGGTGTTTAGCCTGCAGGTGATGCTAAGCCGAAGGGACGGTATCTGTGCTGTACAGGTTCATTTACTAATTATGTGATAAAATGCCAATTTTCACCATGTTGAATGCAGATGCATCTCGGCCAAAGCAGTTCTCCTCACGCAAAGCCCCATATTAGCAAAATGGATGTGCCATGTGCGTATGTGCGGTATTCACAGCCTCGGCCCCTTCTTTCTCCTCGCCTCCTTGTCTTTATCTCGTAGCATTCTCCGCAGGATCTTGCCGCTTGGGGACTTAGGTATAACATCGATGAACTCCATACCTATACACTTTCAGTCAGTCTGCGTATGCTGTGTCTGTTTTCGTCTCTAGGTACCTCCTTTGAGCCACTTATGCCGCGCTTTGTGCTGCTCAACATGCTTCTGGATATCACGCATAATCATTCGGTCACTTTCTTCCAAACCGACCGAAGACGATTTTACGACAAAAGCCTTTGGCAGCTCGCCAGCGGCATCGTCTGGCACTGGGATGACAGCTGCATCGTTGACGGCGGGGTGGGTGAGTAGATGTCCCTCGAGCTCTGCGGGGGCGACTTGTAGGCCCTGATGAAATGTGTCAGCATTCTTTGCCGCACAGTGATTCCTCAGACCGCATACCTTGACCTTGATCAGCTCCTTAATTCTATCAACGATGAAGATATGCTCATTGCCATTGGGGCCTTTTTTGACCACCGCTTCATCACCAGTCCGCATCCAGCCATCTACGAAAGTCTCCTGGTTCGCTTGTGGATTGTTGAGATAGCCTAGAACGACACTGGGTGACTTGACCACAAGCTCGCCCGGTCGATCGTATCCGGTGATTTCAGTGCCTTCGATGGACACAATCTTCGCTTCGCATGCTGGGAGTAGGGAGCCGCAAGATCCAAACCAGATGTCGTGGACAGGAGTCGAGCAGACAACGGTGCTCGTCTCAGTAAGACCTGCAAAAATAATTAGTGAATGTATGGTCAATGTAGTATGTGATGAGCCATACCGTAGCCCTGCCTAATCTTCCACGTTGGGTATTGACCTTGAAGTTCATCGGCGGTTTCTCCACCCAATGGCGCCGCACCGGTGAAGATTGCCTGAACAGACTTTAGGTCGAAATTGTCAAGGACTGGTTTATTCATTGCCATGGCAATGATGATCGGTGGAACCAAAAAAAGTGTACTGATTTTGAATTTCTGTATAGCATTGAGGTACGAACCCATCTCAAATTTGGGAAGATTGACCACTTGGTCCCCCCTATATGTAGTCGCGTGACAGATAACTACCAACGAATAGATGTGGCTTTGAGGTAGCAGGCCCAATGCAACTTCTGTGTAGCTGTATTTGTCGCCTGGTTGCTTCTTCGAATCACGGTTGGGCTTTTCAAACGTAGATATCATCATGGTATTGGAGATCACATTCCTGTGAGAGATCATGACGCCTTTCTGTTATTGAGGAATCTTGTTAGCAAACGGTATACCATATTCCGGAAAGAACGTACAGGCAAACCAGAAGTGCCACTTGAATAGCAAAGGAACGCAGTTTGTCTGGCGCCTTGCCCCTTCTCCCACTTGAGCTTCTCCAATGAGTGTATGTTGCTCCCATCTTCAATCAATTGGTCCACAGTCTTGAATTCAGGTGGCGAAGGCAGACCGCCAGTAGCTTCCTTGGGCAAAGCCAGAATGTACACATGCTCCTTCGGTATTCCAGCTTTCTTTGCGGCCTCAAGCGCGATAGGTAGAAGAGGTACGCATGTGAACAAGGCTTTGGAGCCTGACGACTTCAGCTGATGCACAACCTCAGGTTCGCTGTATGCTGCGTTTGCTGGGGACGATATTCCAGACAATCGGTGGACGGCCCATGATAGGGTCAGAGTATCAATCTATGTCAGACTTATGCCTTAGCTATAGTACTTCTACATAGCTACAGCGCCCATACCGTGTTCAGACTGAAAACACCAATAACCTTATCCCATTCTGTCCCTTCATTAGGCATCCAGCCAAGCTCTTTAGTCAATCCTTTGGCGAGGCTCTCAACTCTATCGCGTACTTGGAAAGCCGAGTACTCAGTACCACTTATTCCACAAGTAAACGGTGGCCTGGCATGGTGCAAAGGGTGTCGGCCATACTCCTCGTTGAGCATGAATTCACTGATAGGTATCGAATCGGGTGGATCGAAGGGGAGCTGGGGCACCCATGATGGCGGAGTGAAGACCATTGTGAGTATGTAGTGAGCCGCTCAGCAAGCTCTGAAGGGTGGTTTTGAGATGCCAGGCAATTGGAGAGACAGTGAACGTTGCGCCGTGCGCAATGACATCTTGGTCGACCCCATGGGAAAGCTTGGCTACACAGCGCTGGGCCGAGGCTTTGGGAGGAGATCAGCCGGCACCACCGGCGCTTATCACCGGGAAATACCTGCTTCCGGTTGACTGAATACAACAACACAAGGACTTCATTTCGTGGTGTACTACCACGACGAGAGCATGCCCCCGAAAAGATACATGGATACCATTGATTGCAGCTCCGAACTCTCTAGCGGAAACATCGATCAAACCTGGCTCAATTTCGAATCGTGCCATCACATCACAATGCCAAAAGACGGTAACACATTTGACGCATGTCCGCTCCAGATGTAGAGCAGCTTCCAACTCCCTTGGTTCGGATCGATAGCTTGCCCAAGTTTCGACTGGATGCTGCTCATCAAGACTAGCCAGGCTGAGACTTGTACCGGCATAGCTGAATGGGCATCTTCCCATCATGTGAGGATACCTAGCGTGGCTCCAAGTGAAGCGGATACTGAGGGAAGGACGCAGATGAGGACTCGGTTTGATGTAAGAGGTGCACACTCCCGGTAGTCGATGCAACGAAACGATACACACTTTCCGAAGAGAATGGGAGTGCGTTCGATCACTCGGCTCAACAGACTTCGAAGTGTTCGCGGCTTCTCGTGGATTTTCGATGGCTTGGGGACTGTCAGACCATACTGACATCTGCACTTTGCATGTCAGCATTCCAGATCTCCTGTACATGAACAAGACGCATTCAATCTTATTTGTCGCAGACTCGAGCCTTTGCTGATCCAAACATTGTCCAAATCATTCAGAGGTTTTTTGCTCGGGTCAACCTACGATCCTTCAACATTCCCAGCGGCAAATTCTTCTCTGGTAGCCGCCTTTTAGGCAAGATGCCATCTTGAAACATTGAAGCTCCAACCAGAAATGACAGAAAGGCTGATGAGAATGTTAATCCTGAACACTGTCATAATCGACTGCGGTGCACTGCTAGAGCATGCTGGGAATGCACCCGCGCCCTGCCTTGCAACATCATCTTTCCTTTGACAAAATTTCGCAGCTAGCTCAAAAAGACAAAGAGTACCACAGACTGAGAATCTGTCCTCGACGCACGAGCACGCTCAGCCATTGTTAAAGTGTCACCCGAAATGGTTAATGGACAGGGCTAGCATCACCAGGTCGAATCTCAAGCCACAATTCCCTTCCGGACGGGAGCCCCATCATCAAAGCGGGACGACTTTTACACTATCAGGCACGTCCCCAGCGGGGAGGTTCTGTGGCTAACGTACCGAGCATTGCGAGCTGGGCACAGGACCTTTCAATCTATAATCTGCTTCGTCTCCGAATATGGTTATCCTTAGAGCACTTCCAAGGCACACAATGGTGCAGATTGTCATAGCGTTCGTCCTTACCGCTATCGAGGCGAAGGCGTGATGTTGCCCCTGGTAGATTGCCTTCCAAACGATGCTACCCTCGCGGAGTGACATTACGTTCCAAAATGGCCTTGTTTTGTGGAGGGCCTCTCCGCACGGTGGTCCAGGCCTCTAGAGGAAGCCTTTGCAAAGTCTACCCTGCCGGGCTGGTGATGCTGATCACTGGGTACCTCCCCTTCAGGTCCACAGCAAGCCTAAGGCTAATGCTTGTGTGGTGGAGAACTCTGTGGCGACATAAGCTTAATCTTACGGACGTAACGGTTGCCAAATGGTCCATTGCCGAAGCTTTGAGCATGTTTGTGGAAGAGTTGGCCTGCGATCTCTCCCAGAGCCACAGCGGCTTTGATTGCCAGCGATTGCCTTCGCAGTGGTTACAATCGTGGAAGAACCCGTTTGCTCGACTTCAGACGCTCAATTGGTACGACAGTGGCCTGCGAATGTCTCGGGTCAAGATTGGCCACTACTTCAGACGCAGGGGCGCCCGAGGCTTCATCAACCCTGAGTAGGAATGTTGGTTACATTGACCTCGTACTACCACTGGCTTCGTACTACCATTCTCGATCAAGTCTCCGCGGTGGCGTTGCTACAGAGGTATTCCATGTTCGAGGTCTGCCAATTCACACAGGAAAATCTGGTCCTAGTAAATGTCCCGCTGTCCATCACTGCACCTCAATGACGCGGAGTGTGAAAATACTGTATACTGATCATAGTCTACTGAACTCAGAGCGTGACATTGATCGTGAAGATGGCCATTGTCACTGCCCGTTGAGTATTTCGCGCTGCCCCTTCATCTATACCGTGATACCGAATTAGGTATAGCTGCCAGCCCTAGCACAAATGATCTTAGCAGAAATCCCAAAACGCTTTAAATTCATGGCGTGCGTTCTGTCTTCTCCACCAAAACCGTTGGTACTACATACCATATATACTTACTTCTTATCTTCACTCACAGAAGAAGGCTAGTCTTACTGCAAGAGTCCTAAAGGGTGCTTAGCTGTCACAGCAGTCGTTCCATCCAGCCAACTTCACGACAACAGCTTTGGAGGACCTCGGCATTCACAGTCTACGATCTGTTTGGCCGCCGTCTTCACTTCTGCCGTCAAGTAGCATATAAGGCGCCCATCGCCCCGCTCCTTCTTCTTCTTCTTTACATCCTCCCAACTCAACCCACCCTCGACGTCGACGGCCTTCCACAAGGCACTCCTCCTCATCAAGTACCTCCTCCGTCATCGACATCCACCACCTCTTTCCTATATCTTCCAATATCCACATCTACCATCTCATACGCGGCATCAACTTTCATCGCCCGCCCTCTTCATATATCCTTCTGCATCTTCTCTCCAGCTGCAGCAGTTTTCTAGCCCACTTTTCCAATCTTCCAAACACCTCCAAGACTCCAGTTCGAGAAGCCTCAGAGGCTATAGGTTTGACTCTCCCCGAGCCAGAGGTTCACCACCACGCCATCGCACTCCACTCTATAAGACATCCTCTCAAGGTCCACACATACAAGGTACGTCTCCTTTGCACCCAGCCCCATCCTCCTCACAGCTTGCACAGTCTTTGCCATTACATTATACATGATCCTCTTCGCAGCCTGCTCAGTCGATGCCGTTGCACTCTCCCTTTCTACCTAGCACTCAGCTGCTATGGCTTCACTTGCACCCTTTTCCACCCCGGTTTGCAGCCTACCACAGTCCTTTGTATTACTGGCTTGGGCGCAGAGGCAGCTAGATCCCGCTGAATTTTTCACCTTACCTGCCATGCGGGAATCCTGACCAAATTCGGTCCGGAAGTAAGAGGTCAAAAGGATCTAGGATCACCGGTCCCAATTTCCACCTTACCCCCTTCGAGGGTAGCTATGCCATTTTATAGCCGGAAGTAATAGGTTCTTGACCAGTTCTAAATTCTACCTCACCCGTTTTGCGGGTAGCTATGCTATTTTGTGGCCGGAAGTGATAGATTCTTAACCGGTTCTCAGTTCTACCTCACCCGTTTTGCGGGTAGCCCTGCTAAATTGTGGCCTGGAGTGACTGGTCAACCAACCTCAATATGGGACGCTTCACATAGGCTCCTAATCCGCACCATCACTCTCTTACCACTCCAACGTATATGTTCCGGCCTACTACACTTGACATTCTACCAACTAAATCCCCCTAGCATTTTGCTTGTTACTTTTTGGATTGCATAGGCATTGGCTAACACTCTATCTTACTAGTGGACCCACTGCCTCCCAAGCGAAAGGCGATGGCGTCCAATCCTGTGTTGCCAATAACAAATGCAGCAGGTAGACCAGGCGTTAATTCTAGGCCTCCTACACGTGCTTCTACCCGGCTCAGTAGAAAAGATCCGGCCCAATACTTGGAACAGCCGGCAGGCCTTCCTGTGCATCTTACCTCGACTGCAAAGGCGCGATCAAGCACTCCCAATTCTCGAAAGCGCAAGTCTAATGAATCCAACACTCCAGCAAAGAGACGCAGGGTTACGAAAGCAACCAACGTGGATCGTGCTAGTACTTCCTTTGTCGAACTGCCTGTCGCTTTTAATTCAGAGAACCAGTCTCTGAAAGTGATTTTCCACCTGCCAACTTCCAGACTATCAAGAGTTCTCTCTCTACCTTCGTCTATTCCTTCGTCCGTTGTGGGTACAGTTCAAGTCCCCAAGACAAAGCGCAGCCGTCCTGCAAGACAGACGCCGAAGATCGAGTCCAGCGCAGAGCAGATCCAAGTCCCCCAGAAAAAGCCCGCCGCTTCTGCAAAGCGGACTCCAAAGACCAAGCCCAGCGCAGAGCAAATTCCCGATACTCGTCCTGATCCTTGTGGTATCCCACCAGCATGGGCACCTGTAAGATTTCTTCCCTGCTTCTCTGACAGAACATGCGCCTAATCTTTCTTTAGGATCGCCCAAGCCTGGGCGAAACATTGCGGTGGCTTCGATCGCCTCAGGGAGGAGGCTATTCTAGTGGCAAGTATGGGCTTGGATACGTGATTGATGGAGATTCTGGTGACCGGAGGTACATGGATCACGAGATTATAATTACAAGAGCGTACGGCATCTTTTGAACTCCCTAAATCCCTTCACTAACCCATTCACAGCGGTGGTGGCAAAAACGTGACAGACAAAAAGACCGGCACTGTCACGCAAACCACGGACCATGATCGCACCAACGCACAGCTATGTTCCTTCACTAAGAGTATGGAGGACCAAATTGCGATTGGATGTGTCGTTGGTAAGTCTGATCTGTTCGCACTCAAATGAGCAAGCACTGAGATATGCCTAGGTGTCAAGAACAAGATCTGTCCAACTAAGCCACTTCATCGCCTCTCGGTCCTCGACTGGTTCCATCTCACTGCCATTTGGGCCGAGAAAGTCAATGGAAGGCTATGCTTCAAGTATCGCTTCGAGAAGATTCACCTCAACAAGAAGAGTTGGTGGGCTCCTGTAGGCTCCGCTGATCCCCCTACTACTCGTGACTTCGTTACGAAAGCTTTACGGCAGACATGCACAACGTGTCACCATCGGAGCCCAAAGGTCTACAAAAACGGATGGATGTGCTTGCATGAGCAATGCAAGAACTTCTGGGAACTCAACGGCACCGAACCCCCATCGGACATGGAATTCAATCCGGCTTTCCTCGAGGAGCGCACCTTGTATGCCGACGTTGCTGGATTGCCCGCTCTCCTTCCCGACCTACCTGACCCAGTGGCCGACACCCTGATCTCGACAGAGCGCAACAGCTGGAAAGGTCTGGTTTGCCCTAAATGCTCAGCATGCACTGCTCGCGCCCACTGGGATGCGTGGCGCTGCGAAACCGAAGGTTGCGGCTATGTCCTGCCGGTGCAACACACACTCCGGAGTTACCGCTCCCTGCTCTTGGACCATCAGTCTGAGATTACTGGTCGCGCTCTATCACTGGATACATGGAAGACTCCTATCCAAGCTCCCGCAACAGAGCTCCTTGGTTATTGGCGAATCCAAACTTTCACTATACCCGGGATGGGCACTGTTACGCATTTCCAATCTAATGCTCACATCAATCGGAAAGCTGGCGGTGCTGACGATATACTGAAAGAGCTGCAAGAGGCAGATCTCAAGCTTTGTCGTCATAAGATGAAGTGTTCTGTTGGTAAGAATAGCAAATCCTTGTATGTCTCCAGGAGCTAACATTCAAAAGTCCAAGGGACCAGAACTGCGCACTTCACACATGATTATGTAAATTGGAATGCTTGTTCATCACGTTTACCTTTCACTAACGGTACTGCAGGGCGTGCCTTACGACTATATTGTTGGCCAAGAGAACACAGCTCTTCAGCATGCTCCTGCGGTCATTCAAAAAGCTTTGGGTCGCATGATCTGGGCTGGTCGTCATCATGCCAAAGATACTGACTTTGTGCCTTACAATGAGGTCTTGGCACTGGGTTACTTACAAGATGGAGAGATTGGTGTAAGTGTACCCTCCTCTGTTCAGCAGCATTCCGTGGAGTTGCTCTTACAATCGAGCGGTTTCTGGCACTGTGGCTTGGCTACCACAAAGACAATGCTGCTGTCATTTGCCTGCACAAGCAGCTATTGATACTGTGATTCCCTTTTGGCTATCTCGAAACCTCTACATCTTCATCCTGGTTAGATCGAGTCCTATCATGTCTACGCTTTGGCCAGATCTGCTTTCTCGCAATGCTGCCTCAACAGCTCTGCACCTTGGCTGTTCGCTGCTGACCTAAGCATAGTACCATGACGATGGCGAAGAGTCTCTTGCTGGAACCATTGCCACGATGTCAATTGGTTCCGATGCAGATATGCACTTGCGCTTCAAAGGCAAATACCATTTTGCCAAGAAGCTCTCGAAGTATGACCCGACCGTACCCATCTATGAGGGCTTTGAAGAATACAAAGCACGACTTGCACTCAAGGCAGTATACGACAAAGGCGACATGGAAGTGTATAAACAGGCAGAGCAGAGATTTCTCAAAATGCTTGAGGACAAGAAGCCTAGCCGCGAGAGAAAGACACCTCCTGACATCTTGACCCTGAACCTAAAGCATGGAGACTTCGTTGTGATGTCTGGCGAGGAGCTTCAAAAGTACACTGAGGTATGACACTACGCCTCGACACATCTGGAGCTCCTTTAAGCAAGAAACATCCGTACCCCGCGCTGACTTCTCGAACAGCACTCAGTTGTCCCTAATTCTCAAGGCAAGATGCGCTACGCTCTGACTGCCCGCTCCATCAGACTAGCGTCTATCCCTGAAAAAGAGCACTGGAAGGGGGAATTCATCCTTCCAAATAAGTTTTTCTACGATGGTGATGTCAGTCTGGTCGCGGAAGTGCAGGCTGCGAGACTTGCGCGAGAGAATATGGTGGAGCATGGCATGGGGTGAGAAGGGGAAGAGATTTGAGAGGTTCATTGTTTTCTTGATTCGCGGTTCCTTTTATATCCATGGTTCCGCTTGCAGCTGCTGGACTCACCTTTCCGGAAGACGCTACACTCTACAGGATCAATATTCACCACGGTCCCTCAGGCCTTCACGAAGTTTGTGCCACTGGCATACGCTCGTTAGTTTAAAATGAAAGCTAACATATTTATAAATTGAATCTACAACATGTTACAGCTCGCATGTTTCTGTCTGTGCCACTGGCATACGCTCGTTAGTTTAAAATGAAAGCTAATATAATTATAAATTGAATCTACAAATATTACAGCTCGCATGTTTCTTTACGGGGCACGCTCTGCGCTCTTCGACTACGACTTGCGACCAAATGTCAGCTTCACCGCTACAGCATTTCCAGCATTTTATCACGTTCGTCAAGATTTACAGCACTTACTCGCACTCGTCTGCGACAGATCTGCCATAAACAAAAGCTCGCATTACCTCGGTTGAGGCGGTTGCCATGCTTCACAACACCAAACATCTACTTGACGGCTGGCTTCGAACTCGCTTTGAGTTTACGATTTACTCATCCAGCATACTTAACCACTTGGCGTAGAGTACATAGCAACTTTTCCATATTTGGATCTGGGCTTCCATAGCTTTACACAATACTATGCTACCTTGCCAAACAATATTACCAATGCAGTCCTCGTGACTGACCTAAAGATTGGGTAATTGAACCTGCATTCACCATGCTTGGCTTGCTATAATTGGCTGCTTACCTAGGACTGAGACTAATCGCGTTCTTCTAAATCTCGAAACGTGCGTTGTTGCGACCTAACAGTGCTGCGTTGTCGATTTCGAAATATCCCAAGCAAGTTACAAACAGCAGACTAATCCCCCTTCCAAACGGTCTGGGTCGAGGGCAAGAAGCCAAAAGAGATTGCCAGCGACGGGCCCATCAGCATCCCAAAAAGTCTACATCAAAGGCATCAGTCCCCAGACAAATACCCAAAGAGCAGCCACTTTCCCTTCCTTCCCATCCTTCTGTGCCCTCCTTCACCTACACACCCCCGCCGTCTCATCTTCAACCCATCAACAATCCAGCCTCTCACCATCACCCTCCCCACCAATTCAATCCACACCCCACCGCCCATTCCCTAACCTCTCAAAAATCTCCTCCTCCGCCACCCTCATATTCCCCACTGTATTCCCCTCCCCACGAGGCCCTGGATCGTTAAATTGCTCTACGACCCTCACCCTCCCCTTCGCAACCTCCAAAATCATCCCTCCCCGCACATTCACCCTTCTAGTCCCTTCCCTCGAGTCTCCAGTGCTCAGCCCACTCCCTCCGCCCCCTCCACCAGCATCCACCTCCACAGTGTCATCAGAAACGAGCGAAACCATAGTCTCAGCAACGAATTCGGGCGTAACCCACGCATCGCCTTCCGCTATGAGCTTGAGCTTTTCGGGGTGTTCTGTCCAGAGAGGAGTTTTGATTACGCCTGGAGCGACGGCTGTGACGCGCACACCGAGCCTGGCGTCGAGAGGTGCGAGGGAGCGCACGAAGCCGTTGAGAGCGTGCTTGGTGGCATTGTAGATAGGGGCGGCGAGGGGGGTGAGTTGGCCGGCTATGGACGTTATGTGAATGATGTGTTTGGGGGATGGAGTTTTTGGGGTCGGGGAAGAGGTGGAGAGGAAATGGGAGAGCGCGAGTTGAGTGGTGCGGATTGGGTGCGTGAGATTGATGTCGAGGTGGGCGTAGTGGTTTGAGCTAGGCTTATCGGTAGACGGGCCGCGGCCAGGAGGGTGCCAGAAGTTTGAGAAGGGCTAAATGCTTTATTAGTCAATCAGACGAAACGAGACCGTGAATCAAAGTCCGTACAGGTTCGTAAACGCCAGCGCCAGGACAGACTACTTCCAAATCCCCAAATTCTTTACTCGCAACTTGGAACATACGCTCCAGCTGCCCCCAGTCCCGAACATCTGTCTGCTGGAAGATAGCTTTGGCCGGTGATTGGGAGACATTGGAGTGATTCGAGACAAGTTCTTGGGCTTCGGGACGGAGGGCGAGATCTGCGAATAGGACATTGCAGCGTTGGGCGAGGAGGCATTTGGCGAAGGAGAGGTTGATACCTGCGCTATCGGTTAGTGCTTGAGGGTCAATTGGATGATTTAGGGGTTAGCGATGTACCACTGCCGGCGCCTGTCACGATTGCTGTTTTGCCTGCGAGAGAGAGTGCCATTGGCGTAGGGGTCCGGAGAAGGCAGTTCACGGAGAGACCCAGGATGGCGATCCCCATTGGGGACTCGCAGTGGATTTATACTACATCTTCGGAGTAACGATGTAGCACCGAGGAGGGGAAGAAAGCATGTAACTCCGTAGCAGCACGCCGGCTAATAGACTCGACAGAGAGCTATCATTGTAGGGCAAGTTAGCCGAAATTTCCCACACATAGATCTCTCCGATATCGTCCCGGCTTCCAAAGAGACAGAAGAAGGATACCTTAATTGGGCTACTCGTAGGATAAAGTAGCCTAAGGGATTTCTTGTGTATCATTTCTTCATTTCATTCTCTCAAGCAAAGCATGCTAAGTCCATTTTCGCTGCAATACCACCACTCCGTTAGGCGGCTTTGATCTTCTCCTCCAGGATGTCCTTGAGGGTGATGGCATCAGCCGCGAATTTCGAGATACCTTCCCTCAGCTTCTCAACTGCCATCGCTTCCTCGTTGAAGTCGAAGCGGAATTTGGCCTCGTCGCTGAGGTAGCTCTTCTTGGGGATGTCGAGCGTCTTTGCGTCCTTGGCGATCAGCTTTTGTGGGATCTTTTTGGTTGAGTTGAACAGATCCTCGAGGTAATTAGGCTACAGAAAAAATGTCAGTGGTTGTTCAACGTTGTACACAGTCAAATATATGTACCGAGATCGTAAGATAATCACATCCAGCCAATTCCGTGATCTCACCAACGTTCCTGAAGCTAGCACCCATAACGATGGTCTTGTAGTCGTACTTCTTGTAGTAGTTGAAAATCTGCACCACGCTCTTGACACCAGGGTCATCCTCGGGAGAGTAGTCCTTCTTGTTCGCTGCCTTGTACCAATCCAGGATACGACCAACGAAAGGCGAGATGAGGAAAGCACCAGCCTCGGCGGCAGCAATGGCTTGGGGGAGGGAGAACATCAGTGTGAGATTGCAATTGACGCCGTGCTCGGATTGCAAGATGTGAGCTGCCTTAACACCCTCCCACGTTGAGGCGAGCTTGATGAGGACGCGGGATTTGTCGATGCCGATGTCTTTGTAGAGCTATGGAATATTAGAGCGACGTAGATGGCATGACTAACGCTGAGGACATACATTGATAATGTGGAGAGCCTTCTTGACTGAGCCCTCGATGTCGAAGGAGAAGCGAGCGTCGACCTCTGTAGAGACCTTGCCGGGAACGATCTGTAGAATCTCCTTGCCGAACTCGACAAGCAGACGGTCCAGCGTCGAGTCGATCTTCTCATCCATGTCTTTGCCCTATTCGCAGAGTCAGCAACTGTCCCTGTCGGGCGGCTTCAAGCCTGTGTGGACTAACATGGTCCTTGCCGTAGGCAACGGCAACATCCATCAACTTGGCATATTCTGGCTTCTTGGAAGCAGCGAGGATGAGGGAGGGATTCGTGGTAGCATCTTGAGGCTTGTATTTTCCAATGGTAGCAAAGTCACCAGAGTCGCAGACAACAGTTGTGCCTATGGCCTTCAATTGTTCCAGTGAGCTAGTCATGATGTCTGATGTGTGTTTGTATGTTTGTTTCCTGTCTGTATGAGGAGTAGTTGAAGAAGTTAGCTTATCGTAAAGTTGGGGCTGATATTTTATTTCTTTTCAATAATATGACGCCATTGAGGGTCTTTTTGCCCCACCACGAACGGATAAGGCCGGGAGAGGTAACGCTTCTCCGTACTTTGCGGTCCAATGCCATCGGAAAGCTGGATTCAATGTAGAACGATATCCCGCAATTGTTTAGGAGTGTTGAAAGGGACAACTTTGAACAACGTTGAGGGGGGACCACTTATGAATGGCTACTTCGGCTGTATATATATATATTGTATTGGAACACATTAAGCTTTCCGCCAAGCCACTACCAACGATTGGCTATGATTTGTCGCCAAGAAAGGTTCCTCACGTGATCTCATTTCCCAAATTCTGGCCAATAGTATACCCCCAAATGGCCCTATCACTGCTCTATACTATGCTCCCAAATGCCCCCATTGCTGCCCCATGGCATGCCCCTAAATGGCCCCATTATTGCCCCATGGTATGCCCCCAAATGGCCCTATTGCTGCCCCATGGTATGCCCCTAAATGGCCCCATTATTGCCCTATGGTATGCCCCCAAATGGCCCCATTTTACCCTATAGTATATGCTCCGAAATACCCTATTGTTACTTTATAGTATACTCCTAAATATCTTTATTACTACCCGATATCATACTCTTAAATAACCTTATTATTACTTTATAATTTATTTTTAAATAATTTTATTACTACCCTATAATATATACTCCTAAATAACCTTATTATTACCTTATAGTATATACTCCTAAATAGTTATATCACTACTCTAGAATTAATTTTTAAATAATTTCATATATTATTAAATATCTTTATAACTATTTTATAATATATCTTTAAATAACTCTATTAAGTTACTATTATTTATAATATACTCTTTAATAATTTTATTATAAGTTTATAATATATTTTAAAATATATCTTAAAATAATTATATAATTACTTTTATAAATAACTCGATAATTAGGATTATAATTAATTTTATAATTAATATTATATTTATCTCTCTAATTATTTTTATAATTAATCTTTATATAATAATATATTAATATATACTCGAGATATTATAATAATTATTTATATATTAAATATATAGTAAGATAATATTATTATTAGAAAATTAATAAGAAATTTATATAATATATAATAAAATAAATAATAAGATAAATCTATAAATTATATTCTATATATTCTATATATTACTTTATAAATTAGATTCTAATTTATACTATTTATAATAATATAAATATAAATATAATATAGATATAGATATAGTATAGAATAAAATAAAATTTACTAGAATAATCCGTAAT
>JAABUK010001584.1_pt1 | contig 42769 bp, 42 predicted proteins | sample 5559141 | NCBI WGS metagenome assembly JAABUK01 (sample SAMN10711869, study PRJNA513367) | rock metagenome | isolation source: Antarctica rocks | place: Antarctica: Victoria Land, Pudding Butte nord | collected 2016-01-03 | reverse complement strand
GCAACACCGCGTCTATTCCCTCACTGGCAATTGGTACATCCATAATGTAGCAATACATTTGTGATTTAAGCAGGAAGAGCAGTGTGAATCGAGAGGTTCATGCACTGTTGTGTGAGAACACAAGGGTCAAACTCCTTTGTGTGACTCGACTACCTGCGATGCGATTTGACACCCTAATACTCATAAGCAACACTTAAAGTATTATCTTCATGCCGACTTTAACAAAGCATGAAAATTGACAAATATCATTTGAAATCCGATGAAACGCTGAGTGTATTTGAGTTTATCAGCGTTGGACCGAACGGAGCAATTCGCAAAATTATTCACTTTCAGTCTACTTATACCCCAGGACTTTACAACCTTGCTTTTGGAGACAAACATCCGCTAACTGGAGAGATTGATGACCTTGCTGTCACTAATAATGGTGACACCGACAAAGTATTGGCAACGGTAACAGCGGCGCTTTATATTTTCTTAGATAAAAATCCAGAAGCTTTAGTATATGCAACCGGCAGCACACCGGCAAGAACAAGACTTTACCGAATGGGAATAACTCGTTTTTATGAGGAAATACAGCAGGATTTCTTTCTTTTTGGACGGACTAACAAAGAATTCTACGAATTTGAGATTGGGAAGGAGTATGAAGGATTTTTAGCGCAAAGAAAATTTTAGTAAATTACACCAATGAAAAAAGTTAAAGAACTAAATAATAGCAAAGTTCCAATCGTGGCTATTGACCCTTCACTCAACAAGTATCGAGACAAGACGCTTTTCCCTGAAAAATTAGCATTGGCTAATGAACAATTGAAAGGAGTTAAACTACCACCCAAAAAAGAGCACCGCAGCTAACAGCAGCATTGCCAAAATGGGGGCGGACGCAATAACAAGGAACATCTGTAATTCTAATTTGGCTTTAGTCATGGGCGGACGAATATCTATGTAGCATTTTGTTGTCTTCAACAATAGTTTTTCAATAAGCATTTGTTCCGGGCAGAGAGAATTCAATTTCCCCCACTTTGGCAATGCGTAACCGTGTGTGTCTTGAACAGGTTCCAAACACAGGAACTTGATGCTGTACAAAAGATGGAAGACTTATCAAGGAGTATTATCAAATGCGGAGGTCAATAGAACCGACTGGCTGATTTGAGATAATCAATGAAAAGACATGAACTTCCGCAGACGACTTTCAGGGGTAGTTTGCAAACCACCTTATGCTGCATAATCTGGAAACAGCGTTGTGGTGAACGATAAGGAAAAACGGGGACATGATCCTCGAAGGTGTGTATTGTCGAGCTGAATAAATTGAATCAACTATGAAGCCTCGTAACGCAAATTTAAATGATGTCGAAAGCAAGCAATTACGTTAGTGTTTGTTAAGAATGTAAAGGGAACCTGGTTACTGTTTACATAACATTCGGGGCACGAGTTGACAGGAAGGCAATACGGGCTTTTGTATGGAACAAGAGAAGTCGCTGATGTGCTGTTAACTGAAAAGGAGTCAGCCGTACAAGGTATAGTACGAATCAGCGGTGGCGGACTAAGTCGTAGTAGTGAAGAAGTTACTGAAAGGTAATGGAGCGAAGGGCTTAGCCTGTTTAAGTTTCTTAATTGTTTACAACCGTAAAAGGGATGATTTATTATTATGAAACAAGGTCACAGCCAATTACCAGTGGATCATACCTTGGTAATCGGTATATCCACAATGTATTTATACAGTTGTGACTAAACAGGAAGAGCCGTGTGAAGGGAGACTTTCAAGCACGGTTCTGTGAGAGGCTTGGGCTGAAATGCCCTTGCCTACTCGACTATGGGCCACTATTGTTCGATCAGTCTACATTCATAGATAAGTATGCGACCAGATGAAATAATTACCGGCAGCTTTTCTTCAATGGTACATGTAGCCGATTCGGCCAATTAAAATAATTTTAACCACCTGCAAGCCTGAAACATCAGCAATGGACCCACTCCGACACATTTGTTTTTCATTCAGCTTCAATGGGGCGACTTGAGCAGACCAATACTTATGATCGGAGGCTTCCAGGTTAATAAAAGCCAATAGTGACAGAGGCCCACTCCGATGCATTTGTTCTTTAATCAATTTTAGTCGGGTGGCTTGAGCTGACCAATGCTCATCAACGGCGGCTTCCAGGTTGATAACAGTAACAGGTGACACGAAGCCCACTCCGATACATTGTTTTTCAATCAGCTTTTAGTTGGGCGACTTAAGCAGAAGAATGCTTATCATCAAAGGCTTCCAGATTGGTAACAGTGTCCGCTGAGACAAGCCCACTGCGATACAATTGCTTTTCAATCAGCTTCAGTTGGGCGAGATGAACAACAAAATAAATCCCGGCTTGAATTTCCGGACATCTTAGCATATGTTAAGCTCTTTGAAATTATCCTTTATTTGGCGTTTACTCATCTTAGTTATACTTACATTTTAAAAGCTATTCTTTGACCTGCATTTGCTTTTTAGGTTTGTAATACTGTTTCCATCTCTTTTGCAGGTTGCCTTCCTTTAAATGGGCTACATCAGGAGTAAGGTAATCCACACTGGCATGTGGCCGCTTTTGATTATAAACGGCTATTATTGTGGAGATCGCTTTGCTGGCTTCTTTGTGATTTTGATACACTCTCTTTGGAAAGAAATCATTCTTAATGGTTCCATTAACACGTTCTGCCAAAGCGTTCTCATATGGGCTGCCACTCTGTGTCATGCTTATAGCTATCTTTTCTTTTGTAAGGATTTGCACATATTCTGACGAACAATATTGTACGCCCCGATCTGAGTGATGGATAAGAATAAACGGGGAAATCTGGCGCCTCTCTTTTATGGCCATCAGGAGCGCTTCTGTAGGACCTGCAGCCTCCAGGGTCTCATATAGAGCATATCCCATTATCTTCCTGGAATAAGCATCTGTTATCAAACTGAGGTAACTAAATCCCGCAAGCGTTCTGATGTACGTTATATCGCTGACCCAAAGCTGATCGGCTGCTGACAATGTAACTTCTTTAATAAGATTGGGATATTTTTTAAGCCAGTGATGGGAGTCGGTAGTTTTAACCATTCGTTTGCGCCTGCGCATTAGTAAACCATGGAATCGTAACAGATCGAACAGCTGATCGCGGCCCAGTTTAATGCCATGCTTTTCCAGTTCAGGTGTGAGCATAAACAAAAGCTTCCTGGTCCCAAGCATAGGAATATCATCCCGCAAATCGCTAACCAAGGTTAGCACAATCATATGCGCTATGCTTGTCTTATTTTCGTGGAATTGCGTTTCATAAAATGCTTGTCTTGTAACACCAAACAGTGTGCAAAGCCTTGCCAGTCCTTCCTTAGGATGACTTTGCCTCATTCTTTTGACTGTTTGGTACCAGCTTTTTTTCTTATCTTAATATGAAGATCCTCCTCGGTAACCTTTATCATCGTTTCCAGGCTGTCAATCTTTAACCTGGCTAGCTCGAGAGCCTTTGTAAGCTCTTTTACTTTCTTTTCTATTGCTTTAGATTTTTGATCTTCCGTCATGCTGGAAAGAAGTTGATCAGATAATTCATCACCGAAGTTACGAACAGATAAACGGGTAATCCAAAGCCTTAATGTCTTTCTGCATAATCCATACTTATGACTGGCAGCTCTTATCCCAATTACTCCGGAATGGATCTCTTTAACAATCTTGGTTATCTCGGATTCCTCCCGTCGCTTGTACGGATCACGACTTCTTGCATAAGTTCTTTTCTTCTTCGCTTTTTTGTCTTTCATCCTGATTTCGCTTTTTTTTAGTGACAAGCTATTTTAGGACGAGACAGGTAGAAGCTGTATTAAATTCATTATCTAAATTTGTATACCATGCCTGCGGATCAAAGTCATTCAAAACATACATATTATAAACTGAAGCTGCAGTTACATAATATGCAGTGCGTGTTAAAAAATTATAATTATTAAAATGCAGATCTTTTATCTTTGAAAAATAGTTTTTTGGTAATTTCCTTTTATCAATCAATGAAAGAGGCGTGCAAATCCACATAATATAATTTGCATCTAATTCCGCTTTTGCATAATGCGAGAAGGTATCAGAGATTATTTTCTTTGATCTATACTTATTTAAAAGTAATAAAGCCAAATTATAAGCTGAATCACATTTCCTCTTAAATAATGATGGTTGTAAATCTTTTTTATATGCTTTAACGGTAAAACCAAAAAAGTCCTCTATATCATCAAAAAATGTGTAATTACCTGGAAATTTCGCTTTAACGTGCATTTTATGAAACGTTGGATTTGTTACAGTAGTTCCATCTCTATTTACTTTCTGTTTTATTTTTTTAAGTATTATTTCTATGGAATCACCTGGAGTTACGAATACTCGATGCCCATTATATCCATCCCCAATTCGATACATTCCTTTATCAATATTAACCGAACCTGAAAATTGTTTGGAATGAGAAATAGGCATTTTGAAAACTATGTCTTTCTGCTTGTCTTCATGAAGCCCAAGTTTGGTGATTTCTATATTTAAAAGATCATTAGAATTTATACTTCCAGAAATGTAAACTGTTCCTTTTGATATTTCCTGAGCCTTTAAGAAACAAATGCTAATACTTAATAAAGTGCAACATATCATCTTCAACTTCATACCACTAGTGGAACACCTGGGCATCCCGGCAGTTCCAGCTAAAAGTAGTGATCTGCGACTCAGCAGCTTCCTGGATGATCGAGAACATTGTCTATAACCGGGGTGGCTTACACAACCGTGTCAGCCAGTCTATCCGGCTATTACCCTTTACATTAGGTGAAACAGAAAAATATCTTGTCAGCAGAAGAATTAAATTAGATCAATACCAGCTTTTGCAATTATATATGGCCATGGGAGGTATACCTCAATACCTGAAACAGGTAAACCCAGGAGAAAGCGCCACACAAAACATAGACCGGCTCTGCTTTGTCAAAGATGGCTTGCTGAAGGCCGAGTTTAAGAATCTTTACCAGTCACTGTTTGCTAATTCCCGGCACCATGAGGCTGTGGTAAGGGCATTGGCTGGAAAAGGAAAAGGGTTAAACCGTACGGAGATAATAGAAATTTGTAGCTTATCTTCAGGTGGTACTACTACCAAGCTTTTGGAAGAACTCGAACAGTCAGGCTTTATTTCACAGTACATTCTTTTTGATAGAACAGCCAGGGACAGCATTTATAAACTATCCGATGAATACTCTTTATTCTACCTAAAATTTATTGAAGATTCTCGTGCTACAGGAGCAGGAACCTGGCTTCGGCTTGGAACGGGAGCATCCTATATCAGTTGGGGAGGGTTTGCCTTTGAGATGGTCTGCCAAAAACATGTACTACAAATTAAAAGAGCATTGGGTATCGAAGGTGTACTCACAGAAGCATCTGGTTGGCGCTATGTACCCAGGAAAGGTGAAACAGGTGCACAGGTAGACTTATTGCTTGACCGGCAGGATGCTAAAGGAGTCATTATGGGGTAAAAACAAGATCGAATGAGTTTTCAGCCGTTTTTTTAATGAGCAGGATAATGCTTTTCCAAGTATTAAAAAATTAAAAGATAATTTCACTAAAAAGATAGTAGCACATGAAGGTAGAAGCGGTTACTATACAAGATAATGAAGGATCACAGGCTATACGAATACCTGTTGTTTTTAAAATAGACGATGATAAAGTATATATATAAAGAAAGTAGGTAATGCCTTTATATATTATTCCATTTCACAATCCTGGGCAAAATGTATTCGATAGCCTGGAGAATTTTACTGCTGATCTTATGGAGGATAGAAACCAACGTTTGGAACAAGCCAGAGAATCGTTTGATTAAATAAAATATTTTTTGACACAGATTGTTATCGCTATTTCAGATCACATCAATTCACCTGATGGGAATTAATAGCCTTTAATGTATATGGCCTGTTAAAAGCCTCCTGCGAAACTTTAAAATATTCGGCTAAACGCCGGATAATATCCTTAGATAGACCTTTCTTATAGTTTAAAATGTCAGAGATCAATCCCTTGCTAACCTGTAGAACTACTACTAAATCTTTTGCTTTGAGGTTTTTTTCAGCCATTAGGCTTTGAAGTAATTCAATAGGGTCAGCTTTCCGAAAAGTGGTGTGTTCCTGATCCCACTTTTCAATCAGAATGGTAAGAAGCTCAATCTCATCAATTTTTGATTTTCTTTTGGCATCTTCGTTAACCAGTTCTTCCAGAAGTTCGCAATAGGCATTGTATTGCATTTTGCTTTTTATTGCTTTGTATTTTAAGGTTTCCATTGTTTGTTTAATAAATATTAACAGTGAACTGTTTATTGTCATTGCAAAGCTTATCGTATTCTGCATGTGTTCCTATCCAGCATACAAACAAATGCACTACTTTTTGCCCAAACGCATATTTGCAAATCATTCTGTAGTTATTCCCTCCTATGTCAAAAACTACCCGGCTGGTTCCTTTTCCCAATAAATCGGCAGCCCCAAATGTGAGCTGAATATCTGCTGCCTGGTTCCAGTCTGCATATTTTACAGCTGTAAGCCAGATCGTAAATGAAACCCTGCTTCTAGCATTTGCTTTGGCAAATGCTTCTATGGATTGTCTTTTGATTAAATGAACCTTCACAAAAATAACAGCTATTTTGATTAGTTCACAAGAAGTGAACTCTTTATTATAAATTAAACGTAAGCTTAATTGTTGCGACACTGTTACAACATAAGGAAGACTTAATAAATATACAAATGTTGTAAAGATCAATCCTTTACAGAAATCATCCGATTACAACTAAAGACAGCAAGCTGCTTATTAAAGCAAACTGGCAGTTCAACTGGAAAAGGAGCTTAAAGACAATCTAAAGGAAGTCTACAAGCTATCCACCGTAAGTAATCCGGCCATCATTCACGGGCTTTTAAGCATTGAGGATAAAGGTGACCACATCTTCATGCATCTGGTAGAAAGTGCTAAATTTAACAAGGGGAAAAACAAAGCATACTTAGAAGTTCCTGGCAGCCTTGTTGCTTTTGCTTGTAAGCAGTTAATAGAAAAAAGCTATGACGGCTATGTGGCCTTTGACTCAAAAGCTGTTCTGATTGACACTATAAAAAGACACTGGGTGCTACTCACTTAAGAGGACAGAGAATGTACATAGATGACAACGCAGCGAAAAGGCTGATTGAACAATATTTTAAAACATGACGTATGGGACTTATTAAAGAACCGAAAAACGTGGACTTAATCATCAATTCCAAGCCCTGGACAGAAGAGGAACTGACGGAATTTCGTGCCATCATCAAAAAGCGGAAGGAAGCGAAAGCCAAAAGAAAGTTAAGAGCATCAAAAACTTCGACCAGGAAGCGCTGCGCATAACTGTGCATTTGAAAAATTGGGGGCGGACGTAAGCTGTACTGGAGCTTGTGGATCTGCATTAAAAGCTGCGCCGTTTCGTAAACAGGAATTATTGGAAAAGCTTCAGGGATTATAAGTTTTTCCAATAACTTCTGTTGAATACGGCAATCTAGATTAGCTTAATACAGCAATGTATATTCCTACACCTTTACCAAGCAAGTTATTTAATCATTAAAACTACGCCTTCTTTTCAGTTTTCAACTTGCTTGCAGGCATCTTACTAGCCGGAGTTTTAAATACCTCTTCCTCCATAAATGGCTGGTTCCTCATACGTTTGCCGGTGGCTTTAAATATCGCATTAGCTACTGCACCACCTGTTGGTGGAAGAGCCGGTTCACCAAGGCCGGTAGGTTCAATTCCGTTATCAACAAAGTATGGTTCTATTTGAGGGATTTCTTTCATCCTGATGAGCCGGTAATTATTAAAATTCTTTTGTTCTGCGGCGCCATCTTTAAAAGAAAGCTTTCCATACATAGCATGACCCATTCCGTCAGTAACGCCACCTCTTACCTGTTGTTTTGCACCGCTTAAGTTAACTACTTCTCCGCAGTCGGCGGCGGCATAAATCTTTTTAACAACTGGCTTCCCTGCCAGCAAGGCTACTTCACACACCTGCGCCACATAAGACCTATGAGAAAAATAAACACTGAAGCCCTGGGAAACTCCCTTCTTGGTTCCCCATCCGGATTTTTCTGCAGCTAATTTTATCACGCCTATCATTCTGTCAATATCATATTTAACAGGACCTGCAGGGTTGGTTTTTGCTTTTTGTAAAAGCTCCAACCTGAACTGGATAGGATCTTTACCCGCAGCATGAGCCACTTCATCAATAAATGCCTGTTCAGCGAATGCAAGGAAATTTGTTATAGGAGCGCGCCATGCGCCGGTAGTAATAGGTGAAGTATGTTCCACCGAATCAATTAACAGATTGTCTACAGAGCCTGCAGGAAAGTTATCCTCACGGGTAGGATTACCCGAATTTATGCCGGCGCCTCTTAGCTTATATCCTATCATATTTCCGGAAGCATCCAGGGCAGCCTCAAAACGGTATCGTACAGCAGGACGGTAACTTCCGCCGGTCATATCATCTTCCCTCGACCAGATCAACTTTACGGGCGCTTTTATAATATTTGATAATTCAGCAGCTTCGGTAACATAATCAAATTTAAGGCGCCGTCCAAACCCACCACCAAGGCGGGTGATTTGTAAGGTGATCTTATCTTCGGGTATGCCTAACAGTTTGGAAGTTGCCGTCCGGGCACTGCCAGGCGTTTGTGTTGGCCCTATCAATTCAACGCCGTCAGGCCGCACATGCGCAAAAAAGTTCATCGGTTCCATCGGGGTATGCGATAGAAACGGGCACTGATAATCGCTCTTGATAACTTTAGCTGCATTCTTAAAAGCTGCGTCCACATCACCATCCTTTCTTCGTACAGTTGTTGTGCCGTTATCCAGTAAAGAAAGAAATATTTTATTATGGTCAGCGCTGCTTTCTATATTCCCGTCTTTTTCATATTCAATTTTCAACACCTTCCGGGCCTTCATCACTTCCCAGGTTGACTTGCCCACTACAGCTACATTATTTTTAAAAGTAACCACATCAACAATGCCAGGCATAGCTTTAGCAGCAGCAGCATCAACGGATTTAATTTTAGTGCCGAAGGCTTCAGGACGTTGTATCATGGCAAACAACATTCCTTCCCGGTAAAAATCCATACCGAACAATCCTTTACCTGTAACAATATCTTTGTTAGCAACATTCCTTACTTCTTTACCAATCAGTTTAAAATCTTTGCGGTCCTTCCATTTAACTTCAGCAGGCACGGCAATTTTTGCTGCATCATCGGCAAGTTCTCCGTAACCCAGTTTGTTACCAGTTTTTGAATGAATCACAAAACTGTTACTTGCCGTACATTCATCTGCCGGAACATTCCATCGTTTGGCTGCTGCTTGTATCAGCATATACCTTGCTGTAGCACCCGCGTTCCTTAAAAGTTTCCATGAATGAGGAACCGCACCACTACCACCGGTAAGCTGACGGTCAAATTTTTTAGTATCCAAGGCTGCCTGAACAACTTTAATCTTGCTCCAGTCTGCATCCAGTTCTTCCGCCACTATCATAGGGAAAGAAGTCATGATGTTTTGTCCTAATTCAGGATTGGGAGAGTAGATGGTAATTAAGCCATCTGTCGAGATGGAGAGATAGCTATTGAAATCGAGGTTGCCCGCGAAGGCTGCCGCATTGGTAACAACAGGCGCTTTAGCTTCAGCGCTGAACCAGCTGAAACCAAGCATCAATCCACCACCAGTGATAGAAGTGAGTTTTAAAAATTCCCTTCTGCTTTTATTTTGTACTGTAGACATAATAATCAGATTTTAGTGCTGGCTAATTTAACGGCTTCACGAATACGATGGTAAGCACCGCAGCGGCAGATATTGCCGTGCATGGTGCCATCTATCTGATCATACGTGGGTTTAGGAGTTTGTTTTAACAGCGAAGCTGCTGTCATGATTTGTCCGGCCTGGCAATAGCCGCATTGAGGAACATCTACTTCATCCCATGCCAATTGCAGGGGATGATCGCCTTTTTCAGACAACCCTTCAATGGTAGTAACTTTTGAAGATTGAACGTTGGAGACCGGAAGCACACAAGACCGGACAGCCACTCCATTGAGGTGAACCGTGCAGGCGCCGCATTGAGCGATACCGCATCCATATTTAGTTCCTACTAAACCGAGGTGGTCACGAAGTACCCATAACAAGGGTGTGTCTGATGCAACGTCGGCTTTATATTCTTTACCGTTGATCTGAAGATTATAAATGGCCATAATATTAAGGATTATGATTTAGAATAAAATTAATGAAAAACGATCATATCGTGGTGCTAAGCTTTTTAATAATTAATCATTAATAATTACCTGATACGCCTCTGTGAAACCTCTTCTTCCCCTTCGGCAATTTCTCCTATATAACTACATTCGAAAACAAATTAAACTTCAGGTTCGAAGAGTTTTTGAACCACGGAACACGGAGGCACAAAGAAGCACAAGAGTTTTTTTGAAAAGTAAAACAAATGAACAAGATCTTTGTGCCTCTTCGTGCCTTCGTGTCTCCATGGTTCAAAAATAACTAATGTGCAGTGCGACTTAATCAGTTATCTTAACGTGATGTTTGAATTTGCAAATTCGTCAAGGACTCCGTGGTTAAAGAATCTTATTCTAAGTGATAATCGCCAACATTATTGATTCCACACCTTCAATCAAACCTTGAAATTCTAAAAATTATTTGATTTTTATCAATTTCTATCGCTATAAAACTTTTTTATATTTATACCGTCGAATAGCTATTAAGATTGAAAATTGAATTTTAATCCCCTACATCTGAAATATTCAATTTTAGTTGTACTCCTCCTTCCCTGTAAACTATTCAGTTCGTAAGCTTATCCGGAAGCAAATGAAATTGGATTTATGAAGGAATTTTAATGTGCAGGTATTACGCTGCACCCATTTATATAAATTAATAACTTAAGGAATGAAACAATCATTATATGCATTGTCACTGATTACTGTTTTCATGTTTTTTGGTGACCTGAAAATTACTGCCCAGGATTCAACAATAATAAATGATAAGATAAGTTCCTCCCCGGACAAGATCTTTAAAAAAATAAATGCAAAAACTGAGGCTATCAATAAAAAGCTCCTGAGTCAATCAGATAAATATCTGAATAGGATGGCAAGGGAAGAACAAAAATTGCGTAGGAAACTTTCCCGGACAGATTCAGCTGCAGCCGAAAGGATCTTTGGAGATGCCGAAAATCAGTATTCCCTTCTTCAACAAAAAATTAAAAATGCACCGGGTATTGGATCCAACATACCCAAAAAATACCTGCTACACCTGGATAGTTTGCAAACGGCTTTGCAATTCCTAGACAAAACTAAAGGGTTGCTTCAAAAGAATCCACAGACAGACATGCTATTAAAGAAAGCATTGGGAAATATGGATTTGCTACAGGAGAAATTCAGCCAGGTTGATAATATTAAACAATACATGAAACAACGCAGGAAATTCTTGGAGGATCAATTGGGTGCATACGGATTAACAAAAGACCTTAAAAAACTAGAAAAGCAGGTGTACTATTATCAGGCCCAGGTGGAAGAATATAAACAGGCATTCAATAACCCTTCACGTATCGAAGCCAGGGTGCTGGAAATGTTGCGGAAAACCACTCTTTTCAAAAATTTCTTTAGAGAACATTCACAGTTAGCTGGTTTGTTCAGGTTACCTGAAACTTCACAGGAAAATCCGATTGCAGGTTTCATCGGATTTCAAACCCGTGAAAGCGTTGAACAGCAACTATTGCAACGATTTGGATCTTTACCCGATGTTCAGCAAATGGCCATGCATCAAATTAATGAAGGGCAATCACAGCTTAATCAATTAAAAAGTAAAGTCGGCAAATTATCCTCTGGAAATGCAGATGCCGAGATGCCTGACTTCAAGCCAAATAATCAAAAAACCAAATCATTCATAAAAAGGCTTGAAGTGGGAACAAACCTGCAAACAGTAAAAAACAATAACTTTTTTCCTTCTACCAGTGATGTTGCATTATCACTTGGCTATAAATTAAATGACAAAAGCACCATTGGTATTGGAAGCTCTTATAAAATGGGATGGGGAAAAGATATCAGGCATATATCGATCTCCCATCAGGGCATTGGCTTGCGATCATTTCTGGATGTAAAGATAAAAGGAAGTTTTTGGTTATCAGGAGGAGCGGAAATGAATTACAGAAGCCAGTTCAGTAACTTTGAAATATTGAATGATTATACTCCATGGCAAAAAAGTGCCTTGCTGGGATTGAGTAAAAAATACCGGGTAAGTAATAATATCAAAGGTAACATGCAATTAATGTACGACTTTATATACAAACAGCAGGTTCCGAGAACACAACCACTAGTTTTTAGAATTGGTTATATATGGTAAAAGAAATATCGGATACTGTTTTTTAAAGTGAAGCAGGCTGTCAGATTATATAACAAAGTGGAAGGGCTAACATTTATATTCAAATTTTTAAAATAATACTGATCCAAGTTTTATTTAAAAAAAAGACTTACATTCATTCTCATAAATTATTTTTAAGTTAATGAAGTGAGTATGGATAAATTCCTTCAAAGTCTGAATTTAATATACCCGCTTTCTCCGGATCTTCATGAGCATTTATTAGACAAACTAAAGCTGGTAATACTTCCCAAAAAAGGATTCCTGCTTAAAGAAGGCAGAATTTGTAAAAATATTTATTTTATTAATAAGGGATTAGCCAGGTGTTTCTATATTAAAGAAGATAAAGAAGTATCATCCTGGTTCATGAAAGAAGGAGATTTGATTATTTCAGTGGAAAGCTATTTCAAACAGCAACCAAGTTATGAAAATATCCAGGCCATTGAAGAGTGTGAATTATTTTCACTCTCTTACGAAGAGCTGCATGTTATTTATCATAATTTTCCTGAATTTAATTTTATAGCAAGGGTACTTACTGAAAAGTATTATACACTTAGTGAGCAACGGCTCTTCTCGTTAAGGATGCAACGTGCATCTGAGCGATATGCTCTTCTGATGAATCATTTTCCTGAGATCATTCAAAGAGTTCCCTCAACTTTTATCGCTTCCTATCTGGGCATCACCCTGGAAACGCTTAGTCGTATAAAACATGTGTGATGAAAATCATACAACCTGTTGTATTTTGATATGATGATCTTTACAGGTAGTAAATACTGAATCGTAAGTAATTATTAAATATTGCTGACTTTGTTGCATGAATATTTTATTGTATTATCCTCATAATACAAACCTTAGTAGAAAATGAAGGCATCATAAAATCAATCTTATTACCTTATTATCACAGGATACTATAATTGAAGTATTAACCAGAATAAGATAATAAGGTAAAAATAATTCAATACTTATATTTCTACTAAGGTTTATGATCAGGGCAAACGCATCTAAATTCTTAAGTTATTGGTTCTTAATAACTAACAAAATCACATTAAGGTTTATTAAATTTAAAACGGATTGATTTCTAGCTGTTTAAAATTTAGATGCGTCCGCCCTGGGTTTATGATCAGGTTATCAGCTACGGCTTTTAACTGCTTTTGTTTTCTTGATTGCTGATTAACGCGCTCAATCCATTACACTATTTATGCAACAGGGCCAGTACTGACTTTAACTAGTGTCATGGCAACCTTAAATTGTTGCTTTTGCTATCAGTCTTCGCATATCAGCAATCAGGAGGAAACACATTATGCATTACCGTCCTGATAGCTGATAGCTGACGGCTGATAGCAGTTAATACAACATTTTATGCTTGACACGACAATAGTAAAGTTATTGTAAGTATTATCAGGTTTATATAATAAGCATCCGGTAATGTAGTTATATACTTCGTTAGGATGCTTGAACTATATTTTCAATTATTTCTGGCATTTAAGTTGATTTACCATAAAACCTAACATACTAAGTATTAGCCGTTGTGAATAAAGTGGTAATAAAGAAGAATTAAACAATTTTGTAATCTGTTGCAAAATTTAAAGATAAATACTAAATTTACTATTATATCAGTTTTAAAAAGAACCATTAAACCTATTTTCATGAAAACATTAATGAATGTATTCAATCTTGCTGGAAACTTATTTCTTTTTACCTGTAATCCCCAATCAAATAAGCTATGAAATAGCTATTTCTGGCAGCTCTTACGAAAGATTTTTTTGTACTAAACTTTTTAACCAGTAAGTACGTAAGTTTCCAAGACTAAGTAATAACATTCATTAATCCATATATGCAAACTGAACTTTTACCTGACAATTCACCTGATAATAAGCCAAGTTTTCCTCCGCTTCATAATGCCCTCGACAAAATCAATAAGAGCGAAAAATCAACTGGTTTCTTTTATATCGGTAAAAACAATAAAAAAATTGATTTTCTCATTAAGGCTTTCGACAGCGGTTATGCAGCGGATAACGCATTAAGCGCTATCTCTATTCTAAAAAGGATCAGGGAAAAAGACAATACTCCTGACATTATAATTATTGATGCTATTTTAGAAGAACCGGCATTAAAGGAATTTGATCGTTTTGTTGCTACTAACCCATGGTACCTATTAGTGCCATGCGTTATGGATGCTTCAGAGAAATCAGAAGAAGAAGTTGCTAAATGCAGAAAAGCCATTTCACTTGATGAAATAATCGACCTCGGCGATATGGATAATGAAAAGCTATTGTTGAAAGTTGATTTTTTAAAGAAAATCAAAATGCAGCCGAGGCATCACCAAGCCGGAAAAAAGATCCAGACTTCTTCTATAAATACTATCTGGGAGCCTAAAGATATTTTTAAAAGGGCATTTGACGTTGCAATCGCTTCTGTTACCATACTGATTTTAAGCCCGTTGCTTCTTTTAATTGCGCTGGCAATTAAAATTGAATCAGGTAGCCCGGTATTGTATATTTCAAAAAGAGCTGGTCGCGGTTACCGGATTTTTGACTTTTATAAGTTTCGTACTATGGTAGTAGATGCTGATAAAAAGATTGACCAGATTTCACACCTAAACCAGTATAATAATACTTCCGGCAAAAAGCCTGTTTTCTTTAAAGCATCCAATGATCCACGTGTTACTAAGGTAGGGGCATTTTTACGAAATACCAGCCTTGATGAATTGCCGCAATTTTTTAATGTAATTAAAGGAGATATGTCGCTGGTTGGTAACCGTCCGTTACCTTTATACGAAGCTGCCAGTTTAACTACGGATGAACTTGCAGCAAGATTTATGGCACCGGTTGGCATTACCGGATTGTGGCAGATCAAGAAAAGAGGTCATAAAGTAATGTCAGTGGAAGAAAGGATAAATCTCGATATCGCATATGTTGATAAAAATAACTTCATGTATGATCTGTGGATAATGGCTAATACACCTTCAGCATTAATACAAAAAACAGATGTTTAAGAGTAGCTTTCATTAATGAAATTTATATCAGTAACCCTGTTACTGTTACTGTTTCTGGTTATTGAGTAATAAATACCCCATTTATCCCTGATAAAATGCAATATTATATAAATATTGACCATATCAGCCGCTTTACTACGTTGGCACTAATTTAGGGCTTACCGTGTAAATCTTAATGATCATGAAAAAAATTGTAGCAGGGATTTGTTATTTAATTTTAACTCTTAATTACCTAAACGCGCAGAAAAAATCAATCTTATTAGAACCTCAGACTCGTAAGATTAACCAGGGTGACCCACTTCCATCTCAATCATCTTTTGACATTCAGGTACCGGTTGGCACAGAAATAGGAATTATCAAGTTAAATGTTTTCAGAGGTAATAAGTCTTCAGATATTATTCAACGAGCTTACTGGACAAGGCCTGTCAACTTTCGGGGAGATTTTGCAGAAATACCCATAGATGTCAGGTTGCATAATAATAGCAAATATGGTTTTGACGTAACCTTATACGCGCTGCTTAGTGATTCCGAAAAAAACAATCTGAAAGAAATTATTCATCAGAATATTTCAAACTATATTAATGCTATAATAGAATCAAACCGTAAAGCTATTGATATTGATAAGAGCTCAGGAAAACTAATTCAGGATCTCAACACAGTCGTGAGAAAAAGTTTAACCTACTACAGAAACATCCAACAGCGTGAGTTCGAAGGATTTTCAGATATTGTTGCCTTAAAAATTAAGCAGGTATCAAATGCCAGACTTTCAAATGCAAATTATAATATTATTCGAACCCCGGCAGATTCTTTAAAAACATCAGATGACTTAAAAGCTGTTTATGCTAATCAACTCAAAAATGATTTACTGCAGATCATTCTTAACGAAACTGATAATTATCTGAGTCTTGATTTTGTAAAATTCTATGATTCCTTTGTAATACCGAACCGTGTAACTGAACGTTCGCAAACCGTATTACCATTATTTGTTGGATATGGAGGCGTCTACCTTGGTGGAAGTATTAATGATCTTGAATATGATTCACAACCTTACGCAGGATTTTCATTTCCTCTGGGAAGAGGCACAGAGAGTCATTATGGAAGAACAAGTTTTATCCTGGGAATATTTTTAGCAAATTTTAAAAATGGGGCTGGTAACACCATTACGGGCCCTATAGTGAACAAGCCTGTGTTTGCAGGATTAGGTTTTCGTCTGTATGATTTTATAAACCTGAATGCTGGTATGGTAGCTACTTCTATGGAAAAGCAAAATTTATCTAATATTAAAACCTCCGATATTCAACTAAAGCCTTTTATTGGTCTTAATGCTCAATTCAATTTATGGTTAGGATTGAACAAAAAATAATTATCTGGTTTTAAAATCGCATTCATGAAATATTTATATAAATACATTTTATCATTTTTACTTTTTATTATTGGAGTAGGCTTTGCCAGCATTACAGTGGCACAGGATAACCCACAACATAACTGGCAGCTTGGTTTTGGTATTGGATACACAAATTATTACGGTGATTTAAGCAATTATCGTATTAATGGCGGCAATGAATTATACAAGATTTATAAATTCGCTAATTACAATAGTTATTATCAGCATCAACCTTCATTCAGTATTTTATTGCAGAAGAAGATAACGCCTACATTAGGCATTATGTTTCAGGCCAATCATCTTGAGTTTGCCATGAGTGACCGTTACAGAAAAAATAATGGTTTATTAGATACGGCTTCAGCTAATTTCGCCCGCTCTTTAAACTTTAGAACTACTATGCAGGACGCAGGGCTTGCGTTTACATTCAGTCCTAACAATGGGAGGATCGGTTCAGAAAATGCTTTTTTTTATCCTTCTTTTTATCTTGGCTTAGGCGTATCAAAATTTGTAGTTAAAGGAGATCTCTACGATCAAAACAACAATCCTTATAATTATAGATTGCCGGGAAATATTACAGATAATACTTATGAAACAAATCTTCGTGACCTACGCACGGAAACTGATAATAAATTTAGAAATGTTGAACCATATGTTGATCTTGGACTTGCCCTGAATTTCCGAATCAATCAATTATTAACTATCGCCCTTCAATCAGACATTAAATATTCGGCGAGTGATTACCTGGATGATGTAAGTTCAAAATATAAAACATCTTACTCAACAGCTCCGGAGGCTTATGCAGCAAAGCCCGGTTATAATATTGTTGATCCGGTAACAATGAAACGAGGTGATAATAATGGCGTAAATGATTTTTATATTAACAACCGGATCGTACTTAATATATCGTTATCAAAAAAGAAGAATAATAAAACTTTCAACCCGCCGGTAATTTATTCTTTAGGTACTCCCTATTTTTATCAGAAAAAAGTAGCAGACTCAATTAAGAAAAATATAGGCATTAATGGCTCTGTAATGCGGATTAAAAGTGATTCTGTAAGCAGGGCAATCAAAGATTCATTATCAATGATTAAGTCTGGCCTTGTGCAGCCTACTGATTCAATAGTAAGAAAACAGTTGGAAAACATAAATTCCGAATTGAAAGATATTAAAGAAGTATTGCGTGATCAGCAAATTGTACCACGGCTTCATCAATTACAATATCAAACAGATTCTATTAAGAATTTAAGAAGCAGATTATTAATTCAGCGGCCGTTAAGTAAAGATAATAATCTGCTATTGCGTGTTTACGATCTTCAGATTGACAGTTTACGTAATGAATATGAAAAGGCACAACAAAGGCAAAAACTACCGTTAAGCAAAGCTGACAGCTCTATTTTATTTTACCGGTCAAATACTCCTTTAAAAGAAATAAAAACTAGTAAGCAGAGTAATGACAAAACATCTGATGATTATATAGATGATAGTGCCAGGGTACGTAATAGCTACATAAAAAAGATAGATTCAATTGAGCAAAGATTAAATGAATTAGAGAGAACACCTTCAATTAATAATCAACCTGTAGGTGCTACAGAAAATATAAATAACAGGAATGCTTCCGATTCTTTAGATGCTTTAAGAAATAAAGGGGAAATGGACGACCAACTTCGCAATGAAGAACAAGCCCAGAATCAATTACGGCAGCAATTAAACGCAGCCAATGATTCAGCTGCTTATTATAAAAAGCTTCATCAAGAATCAAGGCAAACTTCTATACCTGACACCACTCAAAAAAAAACCACCTGGTTCCAGCGCTACTTTGGAATTGGCGGTAAAAAGAAAAAACGTGTAGTTAAGACAGACACTCTACATGCTGTTAATTATTCCAGGCAACAGGAATACTACGAATCAGAAGCTACTGATGCAAATAAACAAATAGAGAAGATTGAAAATGATAAAAGTGACCTGGCTGAAAAAAGTATCAGTTACGCCCGTGAAAAAAATTTAATAATTGATTCTTCAGAATTGAACAGGAATATAAATCTGATTCAAAATAGGATACAACAAAATGCTGATTCAATAACTTTATTACAACGCCAGTTACAAAGATCAAACGATTCCGGAGCTTACTATAAAAGACTCATGAGCGAAGCCAGCGATAATGTTAAGGTGGTGGACAGAAAATGGTATCAGGATCTGTTTACTTCTGAAAAAAAGAAACAAAGAAGAATAGAAGCAGCATCTACTGATCGTGGAAGTAATATTCAGCAACAGCAGTATTACGCGAACGATACTAGAAATATGCAGAATCGGATTAATGATTTAGAAAGAAGAAACCGGGAGTTGCAAAGTTCTTATCAGTCCTACAATTCAGACAGGTATATAAGAAGAGGAAATAATTCTCCAGTTGCCCCTGTAATTATGTATGATGGAAATAAAAACAGAAATAATGACCAGGAGGAGATAGCTAATCTCAGATCACAACTTCAAAACCTTCAAAATGAAATTAATTATGATGCCCATGGAAAGGCTGTGGCGGACACGGCTATTACTGGAAAAAACCAGCAAAGGGCTTTAACAACATTAAATGCGGTTGCCTCAGCAGATACCTCTCAGGTAAGTCAGTTAAGAAATGAACTGAATCAGTTGAGGCTTCAGTTGGATAGTATGAAGGTTAAACCTGCTCTGGTTGTTAGTGAAAAAGTTATAAAACCAGATCAGAAGTTTGATGTTACCGGCTTTCCTGTTATCAGTGTATATTTTAAAATGGGCTCGGTAGCATTAACAAGCGATCAATTAAATAAGATAACTCCATTTGGCACCGTTGCAACTAAAAATAAGGAAGCTATAATTATTCTTAAAGGGTTTACCGATCCAATTGGCAATCCTGAAAAGAATAAAATTATTGCTAACAAAAGATCTGCATATGTAAAAAGCCTTCTTATTTCCAAATATAAAATCAATGACTCACGCATCACTATTGAAGAACCGGCAGTCAGTGATGTTAATACAGCAAAGAAAGCCAATCCTCTCGATAGGCGTGTTGATCTTCAGTTTCAGTAAACAGGTATGAGGTATATTAAACCAGGGAAAGTAAGCAAATAACCATTACCATTAACCATTTAATGTCGTTGACATAACAAGGTTGAAGTGTTCTTTTATATGTGAAATTACAATTTTAATAAAAAACTTAGAGTCCCTTGTGTGATTTCCTTTGTGTTCCTTGTGGTTAAATGCGGTCTATAATTCCAGGATTCTTTTACCCACAAGGAACACAAAGGAAATCCCACAAGGAGCACAAGGGATGTCTGATACATACGAAATCCTTAAGTCAACGACATTGATTAACCATTAATCATTATTTTTACTGCAACTAAATGGGAACATGAAATACAGTAAATGGATTGGAATTTTTGGTGTGGTATTGCTATACATTGCGGCATACCAGCCCTGGATAACAGTTGTATCAAAAAATATTACTATAACTGGTATGAATACTGCGGGAACTAATTTTGGAAAACCTGCACTCATGAATCTCATCGTCAGCGGTATTTCTGCTGTATTTTTATTGTATTCTTCGGTAATGGCTAAACGTGCTAATATATTCTTTTGTGCTTTTAATATTGCATGGAGCATCCGGAATTATGTGCTAATTTCTATGTGCAGGGGAGGAGAATGTCCGGATAGGAAATTTGGTTTGTATTTGCTGATGCTATCAGCTTTAATTATTATGCTGGCTTCCTTATTTCCTGATGTTAAGATTAAGGCTGAAACAAACGATGACTGATGATCTGGAATGAGTTATCATTTAAGTAATGATATTATAATCCTTCGATCAACCTGGCAATTGTAAAAGCACATGCAGCGGCTATTGCACCAATAAACATTACCCGAAGTCCGCCACTAATAGGACTTATACCTGTGATCCTGCTTTTAAAATAGCCAAAAATAAAAAGGCAGATCAATGTAATTATAGCTGAAATTTTTAAACCAGTAATACCATCATTAAAGAAAAAATAAGGAGATAAAGGAATAATTCCTCCAACAATATATGATATGCCAATATTAAAGGCACTTTTCCTGGCTCGTTTTTCATCGGGTTTATCCAGGCCCAGTTCATACTTCATCATAAAATCAACCCATTTATCTTTGTCTTTAGTCATTTCATTCACGGCCTGTTGCTGCACTTCTTCACTTAATCCGAGGTTTGCGAAAAAGTCTTTAACTTCTTCCTTTTCACGTTGTGGCACCAATTCAACTTCTTCATGCTCTCTTTTTAATTCTGAATTGTAGTGGTCTATTTCTGTTTTACCTGCAAGATAGCCACCTAATCCCATAGCAATGGAGCCTGCTGCTATTTCCGCCAAGCCTGCAATAATTATCAGGTTTGTAGAATTAACGGCACCGCTTAATCCTGCGGCGAGTGCAAAGGGTACGGTTAAGCCATCAGACATACCTATTACAATGTCCCTGACTAAATCGGAGCTTTGAAGGTGGTGCTCTGTATGTTCATGAGGTACATGTTGCTCCAATTGTTATAATTTAAATATTTTGGTTTGTCTAATCCGGAATGAATAATCAACAATCTAAAGATAGTTAGTAAAGGTCTTAAACCTTCAACATATAACTCAGTGTTATATTATCTGTGAAATTCCTATCAATAGCTACCGGCAGTCAGCTATCAGGAATCTATACCAGTAGATATTCCTCCTGAAAGCTGGTTGCTGACGGCTTATAGCAAATGCTTCTATTTATAGGAACTATAACACCAGATTAAAAAAATCAATCCAGTTTTTGCAAGCTCTTACCAATGATTGTAATGCATTCATGTATTTGTTCTTTGTTAATTAATAGTGGCGGTGCAAACCTTATCTTATCGCCATGTGTTGGTTTTGCCAGTAAGCCATTTTCTTTCATTTCAAGGCAAATCCTTAACGCTGCATCATGATCCTGGTGCTGAATAATAATGGCATTCAAAAGTCCTTTCCCGCGCACAGAAGCTATATAGGGTGAATTAAGTTTTATTAATTCATTCCTCATTACTTTACCCATCGTTTCTGAATTCTCAATCATATGCTCATCGTGTAAAACCTGAAGGGCAGCGATGGCTACTTTACAAGCCAGCGGATTCCCTCCATAAGTGCTTCCATGTTCTCCGGGCTTAATATTAAGCATAATTTCATCATCACATAGTACAGCACTAACCGGCAGCGTTCCACCACTGAGGGCTTTGCCGAGTGTTAAAATATCCGGTCTTACATTTTCATGATCACACGCCAGTAACTTTCCCGTTCTGCCCAATCCGGTTTGTATTTCATCAGCAATAAACAAAACATTATAATGCGTGCAAAGATCTCTGACGCCTTTCAGGTATCCATTATCAGGAATAACTACGCCGGCTTCACCCTGAATAGGTTCCACCATAAAAGCAGCAACGTTACTATCCTGTAATGCCTTTTCCAGAGCTGATAAATCATTAAAAGGAATTATTTCAAATCCGGGCATGTAGGGTCCAAACCCTTTATAGCTCGAGGGGTCAGTAGACGCCGAAATTGCTGCAAGTGTTCTTCCCCAAAAATTATTTTCTGCGAAGATTACTTTCGCCTTATTATCAGGAACGCCTTTTTTTACATACGCCCATCTTCGCGCAAGCTTTATAGCTGTTTCTCCCGCTTCCACACCCGTGTTCATAGGCAATACCTTATCGTAACCAAAGCAGGCTGTTATAAACTTTTCATATTCTCCCAGCTGGTCATTATAAAATGCTCTTGAGGTGAGTGTAAGTTTTTGTGCCTGTTTAATTAACGCAGCAATAATTTTAGGATGGCAGTGTCCCTGGTTCACTGCGGAGTAACCACTAAGAAAATCATAGTAACGTTTTCCATCTACATCCCACAAAAAAACTCCTTCGCCTTTAGTAAGAACAACAGGAAGGGGGTGATAATTGTGCGCACCAAATTCATTTTCAAGATCAATAAAATACTCAGTAGCAGCTGAAGCTGTTTCAAGAGTTTGCATTTAATTAAATTATATAGTATGTAAGATTGCCTTTTAAAGAGCATAAACCGGCCATAGGAGCGTTCTTCAGGCCCTGGGATGATCCAGAAAATCTAAATTTTGTGCGAGGAAAAATAATATGCAGGTATTGATTGAGATGTCTGCTATTTGATGCAAGATAATAAAAACTACGAGGTTATTGAACCACCTGTCAGATATTTTAAAAGCTAATGGGTTAACAGCGGAGTTTGACAAATTTAAGAATGAATCATTTCCATCATATCCTCGTAATGCAACAGATGAATACCAGGCCGAGCAACTTTAGCAGCCTTAAGCATTGCGAGCGATAGGTCTTTAACATGAATCCCTTTAAATTTACTCATTCGTCCAAAAAATAAAGTTGATAATGGAATCATAACAGCTTGTGCCATCCTTTCTGCCAGCCTCCATTCTTTTCTATGACCCAGAAGAATTGACGGTCTCATAAAATGAACACTATCAATTCCAAGACTGCTAATAACATTTTCAACTTCACCTTTTAATCTGGTGTAAAAACTAGCTGCATTAGCATTAGCTCCCACAACAGAAACCAAAACAAAAGTCTTTACTCCTTTCTCCCTTGCGATCTTTGCTATGTTTACCGGAATATCAAAATCAACTTTCCGGTATGCAGCTTTATCTCCACCAACTTGTTTCTGGGTTGTGCCAATGGTTACAAAAATCACAGCATCCTTGCCAAATGCATTTTGCAGATCGGCATAATTATCAAAATTCACGACAATATTAAAATACCTTTTATTAATTATTTGAAGAGGCTTTCTCGTCAAAGCGATTACTTTTTCAAAGTAATCATCATTTAGCAAATGTTCTAAAAGATAACTGCCTGTCAATCCTGTGGCTCCCACCAATACTGCTTTCATTTCTTTAAATATTTCTTAAGGAATGGTGTATTATTGTTTATGAATTTATAAGCATGGAAGTACATGAAAACTTTTCATTACGGAAATATAATACTTTCGGTATAGATGCCACCGCAAAGTATTTTACAACGTTTAGTTCTGTAGAACAACTGCATGAAGCCCTTGATGATACTGACCTGAACAAGAGACCTGCGCTGATTCTTGGTGGCGGCAGTAACCTGTTGTTTACACAAGATATAGGTCGCCTCGTTATGAAAAATGATATAAAGGGAATGAGTGTTGTAAAGGAGGACGATGCTTGTTATTATGTAAATGCAGGTGCGGGGGAGAACTGGCATCGGTTCGTATTATACTGTATTGAAAATAATATGGCAGGCGTTGAGAATCTTTCTTTGATACCGGGGAATGTTGGGGCAGGTCCTATGCAAAACATCGGTGCTTATGGCGTAGAATTAAAAGATGTATTTTATGAATTAGAAGCTTTTCATCTCCAGGAAAAAAAGATTATAAAATTTAGCCTTGCTGATTGTTCATTCGGTTACCGTGAAAGTATTTTCAAAAAGAAATATAAAAATCAATTTGCTATAACCAGCGTAACATTTAAACTTTTAAAACAACCACATTTTAATACAAGCTATGGAGCAATAGAAAAGGAGCTACAAAGAATGGGCATAGCAGAAATAAGTATCCGTGCCATCAGCCAGGCAGTTATAAATATTCGCAAAAGTAAATTACCAGACCCGGCTGAGATAGGTAATGCCGGAAGCTTTTTTAAAAACCCCGAAGTTTCTGCTTCGAAATTTTTGAAATTAAAAGAAAACTTCAATGGAATTGTAGGATACGCCTTACCCAACAACCATGTTAAACTTGCTGCCGGTTGGATGATTGAACAATGTGGCTGGAAAGGTTACCGGAAAGGAGATGCAGGCTGCCATGCAAAGCAGGCGTTGGTTCTGGTAAATTATGGTTCCGCAAGTGGAAAAGAAATTTATGAACTCAGTGAAGAAATACTGCAAAGTGTCCGGTCAAAATTTGATGTTGTATTAGAAAGGGAAGTGAATATTGTCTGAACTATGATTTATCTGATTTAATGATGGACTATGAATTAGACAATCATAGTCCATCATTAAATCAGATAAATCATAGTTCAAAACTACGCTTCAAAATCATCATCGCTGCTAAACGATGCAGTTCCTAAATTTACCATAGAACCCATCAGGTCTTTAAACTCAATTTTATTCTCAATGATTTTTTTACTGATCATGGAGTAAGCTGCTAACCCATGCAATACAAATTCCATCAACAAGGCGTTCTCAGTATCATTAGCAAGCGGAAAAAATTTCTTTACCAATGCATTCAAGCCATCGACTTTATACAGTTGTAGTACTTTATTTTTATCCATAACATTCAAAAAGATATCAATAGCATTCCCGCTATCAAACCACCTGATAATTGCTTTATAAGGATTTTCATCTTCCTTGCCTGCATCTTTACCTGGGGTCCTTCTCTTTTTAATCGTTTCAGGATTTGGAAAATATTGAATGAATAAAGAGCGAATGGATTTATCCAGCAAGTTCATTGAAACCTGCAAAGGACCTTCCTGCTCACCTTCATACACCAGTTCAATTTTACCGGTAATAGATGGAATTATTCCAATAAGGTCGTTAATCCATACCTGTGTGTTTTTTTCATTATTGAGGATTAACCTTCTTTCTGCCGAGCTTACCGCATTCTCATAAGCGGCAATTGTTAATCTTGCTGATACCCCGCTTTTTTTATCTACATATTCGCTGGTTCTTGCTTCAAATGAAACCTGCTCTATCAGCCGCTTTACCAGGTCACTAACTTTTATTTTATCTTTCTGATCAACATGAATATCAGCTTCCTGTTCCGTAATTGCTAATGACGTTTCAATGCTTTTCGGATAATGTGTGAGAATCTGACTTTCAATCCTGTCTTTTAACGGCGTAACAATAGAACCACGATTGGTGTAGTCTTCAGGGTTAGCGGTAAATACAAAAAGTATATCAAGCGGCAGGCGCAGTTTAAAGCCTCTTATCTGGATATCACCTTCTTCCAAAATGTTAAATAAGGCAACCTGTATCCTTGCCTGCAAATCGGGAATTTCGTTAATAACAAAAATTCCCCTGTTACTTTTGGGAATAATGCCGTAATGAATTACACGTTCATCTGCAAAACTCAATCGCAGGTTTGCCGCTTTAATAGGATCAATGTCGCCAATCAAATCCGCAACGCTTACATCAGGAGTGGCTAACTTTTCGCCATACCGTTCGCTGCGATGCAACCAGCTTACCGGTGTGGCATCACCTTTTTCTTTAATGATGTCTTTTGCATATTTTGAAATAGGATTAAGCGGGTCATCATTAATCTCACTTCCTTCCAACACCGGAATATATTCATTAAGCAATTTAGTCATCAGTCTTGCCATCCTTGTTTTCGCCTGGCCACGTAAACCTAAAAATAAAATATTGTGCTTGCTTAATAAAGCTCTTTCGGTATCGGGAATTACTGAATCTTCGTATCCAAGAACACCTGGAAAAGTCAGTTCCTTACTTTGAAGTTTTTTAACAAGGTTCCGGCGAATTTCTTCCTTAACGCTAATCGACACATACCCGGATTTCTTTAGTTCTCCTAACGTTTTGATATTATTAATGTCCATTTTTTATTTTTATAAGTCTTTAGTTATAATTTAAATTCAGCCAACTGTTAAGCAGCATAAACCTTGTTATGTTACAGCTCGCTGAAGCTGATTGCTGACTTCTGACAGCTAGTATAAAGTTTTTCTTTTTCCACTTTCAAAATCCTTAAAGATAAAAGATCCCAGTTTATCAAGTGATGCGAAAAAGGCTTTGCCATTATTTGTTTCAGTAAATTCCTGTACAAAGCGCTGCAGGTATGGATCTGATGCAATCATAAAAGTAGTAATGGGAATTTTTAATTTTTTGCATTGCGCAGCAAGGTTTAAACAACGGCTGGTAATTTTCCTATCCAATCCAAAACTATTTTTGTAATAACGTTTGCCCACTTTTAAGCAGGTGGGCTTGCCATCTGTAATTACAAATATTTGTTTGTTCGGATTTCTCCTTCTGCGCAATATGTCCATACCCATTTCAAGCCCGGCAACAGTATTGGTATGGTAAGGACCTACCTGCAGGTAGGGAAGGTCCTTAATTTCTACAGGCCATGCGTCATTACCAAAAACAACAATGTCCAAGGTATCTTTAGGATATTTGGTGGTAATTAGTTCACTCAATGCCATAGCTACTTTTTTAGCAGGAGTGATCCTGTCTTCGCCATACAAAATCATGGAGTGAGAAATATCAATCATCAAAACAGTAGAAGTTTGTGATTTGAAATCAGTTTCCCTGATCTGAAGGTCATCTTCCTGCATCAATCCATCCAATCCATTATTGATTTGTGAATTACGGATAGATTCTGTGAAATCAATCTGTTCAAGCATATCTCCAAACTGGAATGGTCTTGTTTCAGGATTCGTTTCGTCTCCTAATCCAGGCTTAAACGTATTATGATCACCTGTTTTGGTTTTCTTTAATTTACCAAAGATTTCTTCCAGAGAGCGCTTTCTGATACCTTGTTCGGTTTTAGGCGTGATCTTTATTTCACCAGTTTGTTTGTTTTCATCGATGTATCCTTTGTCTTTAAGGTCATCAATAAAGTCGCCCATACCATATTCCTCACTGGTAAATGCATATTCTTTATCCAATTCGTTTAACCACTGCAGTGCTTCGTTTACATCACCACTAGTATAAGTAAGCAACTGAAGAAATAAATTCATTAGCTGTTCAAACTGTGTCTTTCCTTCCTTACTAGGATCAAATTTCGAAAAATAATGGCCTTTCATATTAATATTTTTTTCTGGTATCAGGAACGTTATTGTATTTTTTGCGGTAAGAGTACACATTAAAATTACGTATCACCGCCGGGATTATTATTAACACTACAGATTAATATTCAGGAAGGTATTATATCTGGTAATTAATTGTTTCACTCAATGTACGATATTTATGTTTCTTACTGGTTCAGTTAATTTATTAATAACAATTAACCACTTATTTAGTTGTAGGAATTCAGGTATCGGGTATGAGGTATTAGGTATAAAGTGAGGAACCACGGAGACAGGGCGACAGGGAGGAACACATTGCTATTTTTCAAAATTATAAGTAATCCTGGCACTGTGTTCCTCTCTGTCGCCCTGTCTCCGTGGTACTTATTAGTTCGGACTAAACTTACTTTAGTTGCCTTTTATATAACTGTATCGCATTTTCATAACCAAGATACAAGGCATCTGAAATCAATGCATGACCTATTGACACTTCCATGAGCCCTGGAATGTTTTGAGAGAAAAAACGAAGATTTTCAAGGTCAAGGTCATGACCGGCATTAATTCCTAACCCACAATCAAGTGCTTTTTTGGCAGCCGCCAAATAAGGGTCAATAGCTTTTTGAGGATCTGAAGGAAAATCTCTGGCATACCCTTCTGTATACAATTCAATACGATCGGTACCTGCCTTGGACGCTCCTTCTACCATCTCAATAACCGGATCAACAAAAATAGAAACGCGGATGCCACTGTTCTTAAATATCCTGATTATTTCTACCAGGTAATCTTTGTACTTAATAGTATCCCATCCATGGTCGGATGTTAACTGACCTTCAGCATCCGGAACTAATGTTACCTGGTCAGGTTTTACTTCCAGCACAAGATCTATGAATTTTTTTTCACGGCAATTGCCTTCAATATTAAATTCAGTAGTAATAATTTTTTTTATGTCCCGCACATCCTGATACCTGATATGCCGCTCATCAGGCCGGGGATGAACTGTAACGCCATCTGCACCAAATAACTGAGCATCATTTGCAGCTTTAACAACATCGGGGTTATTTCCTCCTCTGCTATTACGTAATGTAGCAAATTTATTTATATTAACACTTAGCTTGATCATACATAAAGTTATTTCAAACCAGTGATTTTAATATGGAAATAAATAAGCGTACAAAACTGACAACAGGCGTTATTAATCAGTAAGATAAACAATGAAGACTAGTGTCGTGTCAAGCATAAAATGTCGTATTAATTGCTATCAGCCGTCAGCTATCAGGAGGAAATGTACCAGTAATATTATCCAAATAACTAACCGTCATTTTATTGTTGACATGACACTAGTGTCATGTCAACCTAAATTTGTCGCTTTAGCTATCAGCAGTCAGCTATCAGCAATCAGGAGGAAACACATTACATAGTAGCATCCTGATAGCTGACGGCTGATAGCAACATTTACAGACATTTTATGGTTGACACGACACTAGAATGGTTTTTAGCTGTGCAAGTAACTTCGGAAGGTAGGTAGAACCAGATTTCAAATCCTGGACATTAAACCCTATAAATTAAAGTGAGATTATTAATGAGTTTCTTCTATCTTAACAATTTTTGTAGCAAATAAATTTTTGCCATCCATATTTTTTATATCAACAAAATAGTCCCCGGCAGGTAATGTATCCAAATCATCAATGGAAGTTTTATTGGTGCCTTTTTTAAGATTCCACTTTATCATTTTGATAATTTTTAATCTTTTGTCAAGCATTTGAACTATAGTTGATGCATTGCTTTCTACAATTACTTCAAAAGATAAAGTAGATAGAAAGGGATTAGGAAAAATACTTACCTGAGTGCTCATAAAATACATAACGATTAAATTTTTTTAGATAGGGATACAATCAAATCTAATAATGCCATCTTCATTCCAGTTTTCTACAAGATTTGTAATCAACCTGTTAAAATTCATTGCCTGAATAAACTTTCCCTTTTTGGGAAAGAAACCAGATCTTATGGGAAAAATCCTATCTAAAATGTGGTTTTCCGCAATGTAAATTAAAGATAATAAAAAAGAATGATGATACTTACTGGTAAATTAAAAGCGTGCAATAAGTTTTAGATTCAATAATCTTGGAGTAAGCCTGTTAGGAACAGTAAATATTGTATTGGAGAAATCTTTGATCAGCAGGTAGGAAATAGTGTTTGGGCGATCAATAATATTAAATACTTCTGCAGTTACCCATATATTCTGAAAGTCACGGAAAGGGTTATGACTTCTTCGTTTGCTTTTATCGCTATCCAGCAACAGTGCGCTAAAACCAATGTCAATACGGATATACGGATCAATAATTAAAGCGTTGCGGTATTTAACACTATTGGGAATATTATATGGCAGGTTACTGCCATAAATAGTATTAAGGTAAACCTTGAAATTTTTATTAGTCGACAGATAATCCTGAAAGAAGAGACCAAAAGTAATAAGGCGGTCAGATGGCCTCCTGAACCAGCCACCTTGTTGTAAGGAACTGTCTACTGATTGATTAAGTGAATCCAGTTTGTAGTTGTAATAAAAATCACCATCAATATTTTCCCGGGTTCGCATAAAACCAAGACTAACCCAGCTTTCCGCATCCTTTACAATTTCCCCGAACAAGCGCATTTCAATTCCGGTTGCATACGCTTTAGCGTTATTTTCTCCCGAATAACGTATGCGTACATTATCGATATCATAAGGCACTACGTCCCGCATATTTTTATAATAGGCTTCGGTTGTAAGCCTGAACGGACGTTCGTTTGCATTGAAATTATAGTCGAATCCGCCGGAGACCTGCCAGCTTTTTTGTGCCCTTAATGCTTTATTGATAGTACCATCATAGCGGCGGTACTCCCGGTAAAATGCAGGCTGGTCATATATTCCAACAGCACCCCTGAAGATTACGTCCCGCTTCCATTTTGAGGCTTTCCAAGAAAAGCCTGCGCGCGGAGAAAGCAGGAATTCATTATTAAGCGAATTATAATTATACCGCAATCCGGCTTGCAAACTGAAACCGGTTGAATCTTTAAAAATAATATTGTCTTGTATATATCCTGAAAAACGGGTTATATCCAGAGTGGCTTTAGATTTTAAAACGGAAAATAATGAAAGCTGCGATGAATTGTGTGGAAGCGAATACCCGGCAGAATCCTGGTACTGCCATTCGATAAGCTGATCCTTTACTTTCTGTTGTTCAGCAGTGATACCCCACTGAATATAATGCTTGCCCTGGTTTAGATATCCGCGATGGCCCACATTTAATACCGAGATATTCAACCTGTTCCTTGAATAATTTTGGAATACTCCAGCGCCTAGAGGATTTACAATCAAACCAAAAGTTGAATTGCTTTTATCAAAATCCCTTTCACCAAAAAGATAGGCTCCTGTTATGTCAACGGATTCTTTTTCATCATTTTCAAACCTTGATACCATCCATTTTAGACGGAGATTTTTTTTAACCTGCTGAATTACTGCTAAACCAATCATATTTGTTTGATACCTGTCTTCTTCTTTTCCATCAAAGAAAATATCCAGTCCTAAGTTAGCGCTCAGAACAGGTGTAAAAACTGATGAGGTCTGTTGGCTGAATTCAGGTATCAGAGTAAACTTTGTCCGGGAGATGTTTCCAAATAGTTCTGCCGACCATTTATCATTGAACTGGTAAGTGAATAAGCCCTGCAGATCTGCAGAAGATGGTACATAATTTCCCTTAGTTTCCTGGCTGCTGAGTAAATTACGGTTGTTCCGGTTACGGGCGCCTATCAGGTAGGTGAATTTATTATTTTTACTGCTGCCTTCAAGGTGCATGCCCTGTTCCAGTAATCCTACATAGGCTGAACCACCAAATTGTTTTGGTTTTTTATATTGAATGTCAAGAACCGAAGACATTTTATCACCGTACCGGGCTTGAAAACCACCGTTGTAAAAATTTACACTCCGGGTCATTTCAGGGTTGATAAAACTTAGTCCTTCCTGCTGCCCGCTTCTAACCAGGTATGGACGAAAGATCTCAAAATCATTTACATAAACCAGGTTCTCATCATAATTTCCTCCACGAACTGAATATTGAGAAGTAAGTTCATTATTGCTTCCAACAAATATTTTTATAAGGCTTTCAATACCACCTGTTGGTGTTGGAATATTTATAGCATTTTTGGGATTGATGTTTACTAATCCGGCTTCCCGCCGCTGCCTTTGATCTGTTACAACTACTGTTTCCAGTTCCTGCGAACCACGTTCTAATCTTACCACTATTTTCTCCTCTTCATTGTCGCTTAATAAAAAATTACGCTGTTCATTTTTATAACCTGTATAGCTGAATACCAGGGCGAAAGCTTTTTCTGCGGTAACCTTAATTCTGAATTCACCTGAATCATTTGAGAAAATTGAAGAGGTCCTCCCCAGAATTGTTACTGAAACCTTGCTGATTGGATTTTCATTCTCATCTAATATCTTACCCGAAACATAAGCTGATCTTTTTTGGGCAAAAGAAAACAGGGAAGAAAGCAGGAGAGTGGAAAGAAATAAGCTTTTAAAGGATATCACCAGGTTAACACTTTTACAGTTGACCGAAGGTAAAGAGAATTGAGATATATTCAGCTATCGGCTATTACCTATCAGCTTTAGCATAATTATAATTATATTAAAGATTATATTTTTTAGCTGAAACTTAATGGTTAAGCTTTTCTGATCTTATATTTCTTTCAATAACCTTATTGTTTCTTTTGGATCCTGAGACTTAAATACTGTACTTCCTGTTACCAGGATATCAGCGCCGGCATCAACTATTAACTTTGCATTATCCAGTGTAATACCCCCGTCTACTTCAATCTTTACTTTTAACCGGGCATTGTCGATTCTTTCGCGGAGTTCCTTAATTTTTACAAGAGAGTGTTGAATGAATTTTTGTCCGCCGAAACCGGGGTTTACACTCATTATCAAAACCATATCTACATCCTCTAATATATCCTGCAACAACACTACCGGAGTATGCGGATTTAAAGCAACACCAGCCATCATACCAAGCTCCTTAATTTGTTGAATGTTTCGATGAAGGTGGCGGCAGGCTTCTATATGAACGGTTAGCATATCAGCGCCGGCTTTTTTAAAGGCTTCAGCATACTGCTCAGGCTCTTCTATCATCAGGTGCACATCGCAGGGTTTTTTTGTACAGGTGCGGATGTGTTCTATAACAGGTAAGCCAAAACTTATATTGGGCACAAATCTTCCGTCCATTACATCCAGGTGAAACCAATCTGCTTCACTATCATTAAGCATTTGGCACTCCTCTTCTAATCTTAGAAAGTTAGAAGCCAGTAAAGAAGGGGCGATTAGGGGCATAATTGTTAATGGTTAATTGTTAATTGTTAACGGAAAACTAATAAAATATTATTATACAAATCAGAAAACATATCGTTAACCATTAACCATTAACAATTAACCATTTAGTTAAGTCGTTTCAAAGATTCTTTTGCTTCTTTAAAATTTTTATCAAGGGCCAGGGCACGTAAGTAATTATCACGGGCTTCTTCCTTTTTGCCAATGCTTTCATAACACCGGCCCATCCAGTAGTAAGCGTCGGGATAGGCATTAGACACTTTTGCTGCAAGGGCAAAAGTCTTAAGAGCTTCATCAATATTATTTTCTTTGAAGAGGATAATGCCCTTTTCTATATAAGCTTCGGTAAATTTCCAATCACGGTTTATACATTCTTCAAACTGTTCCAGCGCCTGATCAGTTTGATGAGTATTAGTAAAATAAATTCCTTTTATAAATACGGCATCTGTAAGTTCGCGGGCGGTATCTTTACTGATCAGATCATCACAGAGTTCAAGCACTCTATTATTTTTTGTTTCTGCATATAGGTTAGCAAGAGATACTCCCACTAATTGCAGCGGTTGTAAAGTATAGGCTTTTTCCAAAGATCGGATCGCCTGCGCAGTATCCTTTAATTCTGCAAGTAAAATACCTTTTTCATACAAGGCTTCAAAATTATTGGAATCGGCTTCAATCAATTTATTAAATTGATTGAGTGCTTCCTCGCTTTTGCCGCTTTGCAGATATGCTTCGCTTAACCTTCTGGGAAATTCCTTATTTCCTGGAAATTTTTTAAGGCATTCCTGTAATAACCTGATAGCATCTGTTTCTCTTCCTGTCATGAACAGACTTGCAGTAAAAGAAAGCGCTGTTGATTCATCAGGACTTAGGCTCCATGCTTTTTTATAATCAGGGTAAGCCAGTTCAGGCAGGTTTTTTTGTGATAATAAATCAGCACGTTTCAAATATAAAGCTGCATTAGCCGGGAATTTGCTGATGCTATCCGTAATGATATTAAATGGCGGATCATTTAGTATTTTAAAAGATGTTTCACCTTTGTCGTTACTATCAAAAAAATTACATCCGGTGATTGTAGCAAATCCTAATAACAGACATATTGATGCAAGCCAGCTCTTCATAGTTCAAAACTAATAAAATAAGCATGTTGATTAGGACAATATTTTGCCGATTTAACATTAGATTCCCAATAAATTCATAAAACAAGCAGTGCCTGGTATCAAAATGTATATGTGTGCAACCTGAGCCTTTGCAAAAACAGAAAATATCAAAACCTTAATTAAATTAATTACCAGTGTCGTGTTAAGAATAAAATGTCGTATTAATTGCTATCAGCCGTCAGCTATCAGGATGCTAATGTGTAATGTATTTCCTCCTGATTGCTGATAGCTGATAGCAAAAGCGACAATTTAAGGTTGACATGACACTAATTAGTAGAATAAATAATTGATTCTTTGTTATTGATCATTATTTTTGAAAAATATCTGCACCTGCGATCGGTGTTTTGGTTGAATTGATTTTGATAATTTAAATGTTACAATATGTACCAGGTACTTTTGTTTTTGCACAATTTATTACGGTGGGTTATTCTCTTACTTGCTATAATTGCCATTATAAAAGCTTATTCAGGAATGATAAACCGCAAACCCTTTGGCAGGTCTGATAAACAAATCGGATTGTTTTTAATGATTTCAGCTCATACAATTTTTTTGATAGGATTATACCAATGGATTTTTGGACCATTGGGATTACAAAGCATCCAAAATTTTGGAATGGCTGTAGTAATGAAAGATAAAGTTTTAAGGTATTGGGCTGTTGAGCATATTACAGGAATGTTAATTGCCATTGTTCTTATTACTATAGGAAGGAGTATAAGTAAGAAGAACCTTTCTGATAGAACGAAACATAAAAAAACATTTTGGTACTATTTAATAGCGGTACTGATTATTCTAATAACTGCACCATGGCCCTTCAGGACAGGTATTGGCCGACCGTTGCTTCCGGGGATACATTAAGGTAATTATTACAGCTAATAATTATAAAACTCACTAATGCTTTCCGTCATCTGCTGATATATTTTTTGAATGAATGGATAATCTTTTAATAAATCCAGGTGCTTGTTAATCGTAACTTCATCTTTTCGTATAGCCGGACCCGTAATTACTTTTTCCGGTGATATCCATTCAATCCGTTTTGCTGTTTCTGCGGCTAATGGCAATAATAAATTAAAATTAAGGGCTTCTTTTTTGCAAAAGTCAGCGGTAACAGCATATAAATGATTGGTAAAATTATTTATAAAAATAGCTGCAACATGCAGCTTTAACCGTGCTTCCTCATTTACAAAAGAAACATTTTTAGAAATCCTGCAAGCAATATCCCATACAGCTTGTATTGTATGTTCATTGTTTCCTTCTACCAGCAAAGGTATTTCTGTTAATACCTCCATTTCTTTTCTCAGGCTTTGCATTGGATACAGCACCCCATAATTGGCGGATATATTTTTCAATACATCCTTTGAAACCGATCCTGCAGTATGCAATACCAGTTGTTTTGATAAAAGTAAATGTTGATCAAGCTCGTATAATGCCGTATCAGCAAGAGCTACCAGGTATATATCAGCCTCTTTGTTAATATCTATCCATTCATTGCAGGGCACACTGTTCATCTCTTCTGCCAGTGTAGCAGCATGTTGCGAATTTCTTCCAAACACCTGCAAAATCTCAAAACCCGCATTTTTAAAAATCCTTCCTAAAACAGTAGCAACATTCCCGGTTCCTATAATTACAACCTTCATTTATTAACTTTATCTAAAATTATGCAATGAGTTGTAATTAGCTGACAGCTGATTGCTGAAAAATCAAATCAAGTGAAGTTAAAAGAAAAAATTATAGTTGGCTATCTGAGAACCAGTTTAAGACTTCTTTCCGCCATATCAAAAAAGCATGCAGCTAAAAGAGCCTTACGTTTATTCTGCACTCCATTTAATAAATCGAAGAAAAGGATATCTCCTTTATTTGACCAAGCAGAAAAATTACAGTTTTATATTGATAATAAAAAGGTGACCGGCTATCGTTGGAATCACCCGCAATTAAAGAAGTTCCTGATAATTCACGGGTTTCAGTCTTCCGCAAAAAAATTCGAGCGGTATGTATTGCCAATGATAAATAAGGGTTATGAAGTGTTGGCCTTTGATGCTCCGGCACATGGTGATAGCGAGGGCAAACAGATCAACGTATTACAGTATAAGAAAATGATTAAAGAGATCTTTACTAAATATGGTCCAATAGATGCATATATGGCTCACTCCTTTGGAGGGTTAGCGGTTTCGCTGGCCTTGGAAGATATTAGTCATACCAACCATACGCGACTGGTTTTAATTGCACCCGCTACTGAAACAAGCACCGCAGTTGATTTGCTGTTCGATTATTTAAAATTAAAAGATAATTTGCGGGAAGATTTTGAGAACCTTATCATTTCTGTTGGCGGTAAAACGGTTCAGTGGCTATCGATTTCCAGGGCGATAAAAAATATTAAAGCACGTATTTTATGGATTCATGATGAAGACGATGATATTACTCCGTTAAAAGATGTGCAACCATTGATCCGGTCTCAATATCCTAACATCGAATTTATGATTACCAAAGGATGGGGCCATCGCAGGATCTATCATGAAGAAAAAATTATTAATGCGGTAACGACGTTCCTATAATTTTTAATGGTTAATTTTTAATGGTTAATTGTTAACGGTAAGATGCTACAGTTAAAGATATTAATGAACTAAAGAAGTTAACCGTTAACAATTAACCATTAACAATTAACCATTATAATTATGTTCAAGGCCAGTATTAAATTTGCGAAGAAATCAGATGAACAGGATCCACTAAAAAAGTTTAGAAAGAAATTTCATTTTCCAAAGCATAAAGAAAAGAAAGCTATATACCTCTGTGGCAATTCTTTGGGATTGCTTTCTAAAAATGTAAAAGAGGCTATAGATATAGAAATTGAGGATTGGAAAAAACGGGCAATCAACGGTTATTTGCATGCCAGGAATCCCTGGCTGTACTACCAGCATAATTTTAAAAAATCATTATCCCTTATGATGGGTTGTAGTGAGGATGAGGTAACGGTAATGAATGCCCTTACTGTCAATCTTCATTTATTGATGTTTTCATTTTACCGCCCGGCAGGTCAGCGATATAAAATATTGATGGAATCGGGTGCTTTTCCCAGCGATCAGTATGCAGTGGAAACGCAGGTAAGGTTTCATGGTTTTAATCCCGTTGAAGCCATTATAGAAGTTGCTCCGCGTGGAGGAGAAAAATTACTTAGAACCGCAGATATAGTCCAGGCTATAGAAGATAATGAGGAAAGTATAGCGCTTGTATTATTCGGCGGTATAAATTATTATACAGGTCAGTTATATGATATAGAATCTATTACTCAGGCAGCTCATAAGATTGGGGCCTATGCCGGGTTCGACTTAGCCCATGCAGCCGGAAATGTTCCACTACTCCTGCATCAATGGCATGTTGATTTCGCAGCATGGTGTTCTTACAAATACCTGAATGCAGGACCTGGCTCTGTAAGTGGTGTATATATTCATGAAAAGTTTGGTAACGACCTGCAGTTTCCACGACTTGCCGGTTGGTGGGGTAATGAAGAAAAAACACGGTTCGCAATGGAGAAAGGATTTATTCCCCAACAGGGTGCAGATGGCTGGAATATAAGCACCGCACAGGTTTTTAATATGGTAGCGTTAAAAGCATCTCTTGAGCTATTTGATAAAGCAGGTATAGAGCAACTTCGTCTTAAAAGCATCGCGCTTACCGGATACCTTGAGTTTTTATTAAAACTATTGCCTGATTTAAATTGTGAGATTATAACACCTGCCGATCCATTACAAAGAGGTGCTCAACTAAGTTTATACTTTAGAAAGAATGCAAAAGAAATACATAAGAAGATGACAGAGCAGGGCATCGTTGTAGATTACCGCGAGCCCGGAGTAATCAGGGTGGCGCCGGCTCCTATGTATAATTCGTTTGTGGATGTTTATAGGTTTTATGAAATCCTGAACAACCTGTGAGGTCTTTAGAGACCTCACAGGTTGATTCCTGTTCCTGATCCATTTAATGTGTTATCCATAGGCTTCAGCGTATAACCCTTCTTACGCAGCAGGTTTATTAAACCCTTCTCACCCGGCAGATGTGCAGCACCAACGGCAAATAAAACTTTACTACCTGGAATGATATTGCTTATTTTTTGCACCCAATCTGCATTTCGGTTATACAGTAAAAGATCCATAAACTGTGAAGTGCCCCCTTCTTCCTTTTCAGTAAGCTCCTGAATTTTTTTCAGATCCTGGCTTTTGTAAACAGCTATCAGCTCCTTTGTGTTATCGTTGTTTTTATCGGCACTGTCAAGATATTTAACCAGCTCCTTAGCTTGCAGCTCATAAGGAATACTATCAAATACGCTGGCCTGGAACTCCACCGTTTCCAGCCCTTTTATTTCTTTTTTGTATTGTTTGGATTCTTCCATGATAGACTGCTCCATACCACCATCATTAGCACATGCCATTGACTTTTCTGAGATTAACGAACTGATGAAATAAGGCTTGAAGTACTGCATCATATCAAGCGGTATCATGCCCGGATTCTTTACAAAATAATCTTTTACCTTTTTATATTCTTCTTCCGTTATTAAGTCCTGTAATTTTTTATTACCATTCATTTTGAGATATTTCATGGCGCCAAGAATCTCCATAAAATTGTCCATATCTATTTCAAAATAGATCTGATCACTTTCTTTGATTACGGTTTTCAGGTTATCACTAAGCTTGGTATCAGCAGCACACATAAGGTGCATCGTGCCGAATAAATAAGAGGGTTGCTTCAATCCGTTACCGGACACTTCCCATAACAACGTATTCTCGGATACATTTTTCTGCGACATCGCAACAATGGCCAATAGCCATATTCCACATCCCGCCAATAAAAACTTTTTCATCTGAACTGTGATTTATGTGATTATATGAGAGCTATGATTACTAATGCTGATAGCCGGCGGCTGATTGCTTACTCAACCACCGCTTCTTCACCATACATCTGTCCTTTAAATTTTAATGAGGGAGAAGCAATAAAAGAACCAATACCTAATGCATCCCATTTCTTATCTACCGCTTCAATAATTTCATCAGATGCTACAATGATATTGGGCCAGTCGCGCTGAAAGTTATCCAGCTCCTTTGTTTTACGGGTTCCATCTAATCCTAGACAGGCAAAGGTTTTACCTTCTTCCATATTAGAGTCTCCCTGAACAATCATGCTATCCCTCTTCGGATCAAGGTTATTACAGAAACGCCATAATGCTATCGGAAGATCATTAGGATTAACTGTATGCTCCACATACAAAATCATTTTAACAGATTGCAAAACAGTGATAGCTTCAAACAGCGCTTCATGTAATTCCCTCACATGTCCTTTCCTGTTTTTCTCAACTGAAATGATCAGACAAGAAATACCTTTTTGCAACAAGCTTTCGTTAACATCCTTAATTTCAGGGAACAATGAAATGATAGTGGAGGCATAAGATACCGTATTAATATCCTGGTAACTGATCAAAGATTCATCTGTTTCCTCGTCGTACTTTGCAGTTCCATCAATACACATTTTTCCACCAAAACCAAGCTTGCTGCAACTGTGGTCCAGTACATCCATCGGGCCATTGGTAAAGATAACATCGGTAGCAGGATTTAAATTTCTACATACATATCTGCCTAATGCTTCATAATCCTGGATCTTTACATGCTCATCAACAAGCACGAGTATTTTGTTAAACATCATCTGTCCGGCACCCCACATAGCGTTCATTACTTTTTGTCCCTGCCCTGCATATTCCTTTTTTATCTGGGTGATAACAAGGTTATGAAAAACACCTTCAACCGGCATATCCATATCTATTATTTCAGGAACCATCGTCATTTTAATAGGAGCCAAAAATATTCTTTCTGTTGCCTTACCAAGCCATGCATCTTCCTGCGGCGGTATACCAACAATTGTCGCCGGATACACAGCATTCTTTTTATGCGTGATGCAGGTAATATGAAATCTAGGATACCAGTCAGGTAATGAATAATAACCGGTATGATCACCAAACGGACCTTCCCAGATAAGCTCATCATCCGGGTCAACATATCCTTCAATAATAAAATCAGCATCAGTGGGAACTTCTATCTCAGGTTGCGTGAGACATTTTACCAGCTCCACTTTCTTCTTTCTAAGAAAGCCTGCAAGCATATATTCATCAACGTTTTCAGGAAGGGGCGCGGTTGCACTATAAGCATAAACCGGGTCACCACCCAGCGCTACAGCCACCGGCATCCTTATGCCTTTTTTTTTGTATTCATTGAAATGCTTGGCAGACACTTTATGTTTGTGCCAATGCATACCGGTAAGCACAGGGCCGAAAACCTGCATCCGGTACATACCTACATTTCGCGAAAGCGTATTAGGATCTTTGGTGTGAATGATGGGTAAGGTTACAAAAGGACCTCCATCCTTAGGCCAGCAGGTAATTACCGGAAGTTTAGTAATGTCCGGTGTTTCCATTCTTACTTCCTGGCATTCACCCTTACCCGACCTTACTTTAGGCATCCAGCTGGCAAACTGTCCAAGCTTTGGTAACATCTTTAATTTATCGAACATCCCTTCCTTGGGCGCCGATAACAACTTAAACAAAGCTTCTATTTCATGAGCGGTGTCATCCAGGTGATCTACTCCGAGAGCCAGGCACATCCTGCGTTCGCTGCCATAAGCATTCATCAGCACAGGAAAATCATAGCCGGTATTTTCGAATAACAATGCCTTTCCTCCATTGCCGCTTTTACTAATGCGATCTGTTATCTCTGCAATTTCGAGTTTGGGATCTACATAAGTTTTTATACGGATCAGTTCACCTGCTTTCTGCAAAGCATCAATAAATTCCTGTTGATTTTTGAATGCCATTCAATTAATTATAAGTGCAAAAGTTAAACACAAATGAATGGCCAAATGTTTAAATAGTTGCTACCGGGCTGCTGAGTGGACACAAGTCTTTTGTGGTAAAGGCATAAGGCCACGGAGACACTAAGGCACAAAGGAGCACAAAGAATTTTGTTGTTGAACATGATCACCTCAAAATATATTTCTTTGTGCTCCTTCGTGCCTTAGTGTCTCCGTAGCCCTTTGGTTACAAAACCTTTACAGAGGACATCCTGTTCTGCTTCCATGCCAACCCGTTCCATTGCGGGTATTTATACCGATGCTTACAGTTATTCCCTGAAAATAATACCAGTCTTTCTGTTTTGCACCACCCCGAATGGTACCACTTACCGGGTAATCAGACGTTACATTTTTTAGTTCATCGCTGCGGTAAGCAATTTCCACAGCTTTTGGCCCCTTTGCTGCCAGCAGGGTTGCCTGGTCAATGTAAGTGGTGCTAACATCATCAAGATAATCTGTAAATAACTTTCGCATTCCTATCTCATAACCTAATATTACATTATCACTCACACGTAATTTGAAACCAGCGCCAAAGGGAACTGAAAATTGGGTCAGTTTATACGGTTTTCTGTCAGGGTACTGCGCAATGTCCTCACCTTCTGTGCTTAAAGGTCTAAGGAAAACTTTTTCACCCAGCGAATCAGCAGTATAAGGATTGAAATGATACAAAGCTATTCCGCTAAATAAATAGGGTGTGAATTTCTTAATACATAGATCAAATATATTGTAATCAAGTAAAAGATTTCCCTCTGCTATTTTTGATTCGAAATTAAGATTTCTAGGTTGAAGCGATGGGCGGTTAAACTTATCATGTGCACCTACTTTTCCGTATATAAGGCCTGTTCTAAGGGAAAAGTGATTGGTGAGGTCGTATTGCAAACCTGCGCCCAGTGCGCCATTGGATTGATCAAATGTCAGCGGCTTATCCTGCAGATCGCCCATGTAATTAGCGAATCCACCAAACAAATTAACGTGCAGGCGTTAAGACCATGAAAGTAAAGGAGAAAATAAAATGGCAATAATCAACAATCTTTTCATACTTGAATTACTGATTTATAATTTTCAATCCAAACCTTTAAAACGGATTATCGTTATATAATTTAACCTGCCAAAGAAAAATAATTGCTGTTTTTAGAAAAGCAAGTTTAGAGCCAGAGATGTGTTAAAACCTGTTAAAAAATTAGAGGTATTCAATAAAAAAACAACACTTAAATTTGTATACTATGCAAAAATTCGAATATACTCACTTATTGCCTGCTGATTTCAGCTATGATTCGAAGGTTTGGATATATCAAAGTAACCGGCTGTTTACTATTAGTGAAGCTTTGCATATAGAAGATATTCTTAAAAATTTTTACACCAACTGGAGGAGTCACGGTCAGCAGGTAAAAGGCCATGCTGATCTTTTATTCGGTCAGTTTATAATAATTATGGCTGATGAAACCGCTACCGGCGTTAGCGGATGCAGCACCGACGGGTCTGTAAGGCTGGTTAAAGAAATAGAAAAAGCTTTTAATGTAACGCTGTTCGACAGGCAGCTGCTTGCATTTATTGTTAAAGAGAAAGTGCAGTTGATTCCGATGTCTCAGCTTAATTATGCCTTGGAAAATGATTTCATTAATGCTGATACTATTTACTTTAACAACCTTGTTCAAACAAAAGAGGAGCTTGAAAACAACTGGCTGATACCGATTAAACAGAGTTGGCTTGCATCTAAAATCAAGGTTAGCGGTTAATAATTAACGTCAGTTCGATGGTATAATGTTATTAAGTGATAACATAAACTCTCTTTTTTTAAGGTTGATACAAGGCTTATTG